>Ga0209474_10003113_pt1 | contig 14738 bp, 16 predicted proteins | sample GraSoiAngelo_145_FD_185902 | JGI IMG/M metagenome (GOLD analysis project Ga0209474, IMG submission 185902) | Grasslands soil microbial communities from the Angelo Coastal Reserve, California, USA - 14_1009_05_20cm (SPAdes) (version 2) | ecosystem: Environmental > Terrestrial > Soil > Grasslands...
GATGTCGTTGTCGCGAACGAAAACCTGCATGACCGGGACGCACCTCTATCGTTGTGTTCCGCCGTCCCGCCGGCGGCAAAAGGGGAGCCGCGCGAACGGGCTCCCCTTGCCGGCTCAGGCCTGCTGCAGATTGACTGCCGAGGTCTTCCCCTGCTGGCCGCGCTCGAGCTCGAAGCTCAGCTTCTGGCCTTCATGCAGATTGCCGAGGCCGGCGCGCTCGACGGCCGAGATGTGCACGAACACATCCTTCGATCCGTCTTCCGGCTGAATGAAGCCGTAGCCTTTTTGTGAATTGAACCACTTCACGGTTCCGATCGCCATTCGTCTTTCGTCCTTCGCATAGTCGAGTGTGAACCGCCGCGCAAAACGGGCGGCGGTGTCAACCACAGCATCGATCGGAAAGCAGGTCCGGCGCTCGATGGCGCTTGGAAGAGCAGGCCGAACCATGAAGAAGTCGACCCGGTAGAGATGGGGTCCGGCGGCGGCTTTTCAACCCGTGGAAGGAGATGCCCGCGACCCCTGCTTGCCAACTCGAATTACGGCGCGCTACGCGCCCAACCCAACGGTTTGCCAGACCGCCGCGTAATGACAACCCGCGGCAAGCACGACGAAACCGTGCCAAATCGCGTTTTGGAACGGCAGCGTCTTCCAAAGGTGGAAGGCTGCGCCAAGAGAATACAGCGCGCCCCCGGCAAGGATCAGGGCCGGCGCCGGGTGGGGCAGCGAGGCGAACAGCGACGGCAGGAGGAACAGCCCCTGCCAGCCGAGCGCGAGATAGACGACGAGCGACAAGCGCTCGAACCGGCGCGGATACCGAAGCTTGATCTTGATAAAGGCCCCGGCAAGCGCCGCGGCCCAGATCCCGGCCGTGACGCCGAGGGCCAGACCGCCGGAAACAAACCTCACGGTCAACGGCGTGTATGTGCCGGCGATCATGACGAAAATGGCGGCGTGGTCGATCCGGCGGCGCAGATCTTCGCCGGCGCGGGACCGCCCGGCATTGTGCGCGGCGGAGGCGCCGAGCATCGTCAGCAAGCCGAGCGAATAGACCAAGACCGCGGCGAAAGTCACACGGTCGGCTGCAACGGCGGCACGCGCCACCAGCGCGAAGGCGCCGAGGACGCCGGCGGCGAGAGCGACGACATGTATCGCATGGTCCGCGGCACGTTCGGCCGCTTGGCAAGCGGCCCCTTGATAACCGGCCTCTCGATAAAGCGAACGCACGCGGCGCGGGCTCCCAGCAACCGGATCGATTTGCGGGAAGCATACTGCGGATGCGCGTACCGTTCGATACGCGGGTCTGGCTCTGCGGCCGTCAGTCTAAAAAGCCCTATCGGCTTAAAAAGGCCTTATCGCCAATTGAAATCAGCGGCTTGTTGTCACTGCTCGTAAATAATCAAACGAGGGTTCTTGCAATATGGTGTAATGTTTCCAATATTCTTCTAAGAGAATTGGTCTGCCGCGCAAAATTCTGTTCCGCGGAAACGGGTGTGGTTTACTCGGCGACGTCCTAGGTCACATGTCGGGTAGCAGGCAAATTCTCGGGTCACAGCCGCGATTCTGCGGCGGCAGATCAGGAGGGCAACACCCCCTGATACCGAGGTACCGAAATGGAACGGTTTCCGAAGCTCAAGCCGGCACTCTGGGGAGCGGTAGTCGGCGCGGCCGCCATATCTTTTGTCGGTTTTACCCAGTTCGGCTGGACGCTGGGCAGCGCCGCCGAGCGGATGGCGAACGATCGCGCGCAAACCGCCGTTGTCACGGCCCTGGCGCCGATCTGCGTCGAGAGGTTCCGGCAGCAGGCCGATGCGCCGGCGAAACTGGCCGAATTCAACAAGGTATTCTCGTCCTGGGATCGGCGCTCTTTCATCGAAAAGGGCGGCTGGGCGACGATCGCGGGAACCGATACGCCGAACACGGCGGTCGCGACCGCCTGCGCCGAACAGCTCGGCCGATCACTATAGCATGAGCATGCGCCGGGGTTCAGCCGAGGCTCAGGGTTCAGCCGAGGCGATGACAGAAGCGCCCCCGCACCCGCCGCTATACACCATCATCGACGTGAGGGCCGATGATGCCGCCGGACAGGCGCTTGCTCGCGACATCATCGCGGTGCATGGGCCGGCGGCGGCGGCCGTGGTTCGGCAGAATGCCACTGCTGCGGCGCTCGCCGGCCAGACGATACAGGCGAAGTCCTGGATTGCGGTGCTCGGATCTGTACAGCGGCAGCAATCCAGCAAAGACCCGCGGTAACGCGCGCAAGCGGCAATTCGGAATTCCGGCCCGCTGGCTGAGAGGACATCGATGAGGCGCGCATCGGCCCTCACATTCTGCCTTATCTTGATCTTGCTGCTCGGCGGCTGTGGCGGTCCGCGGATCTCGGGAAACGAGACCTACGTCACCGTAACGCCCGCCGACGATGAGGCCGAGGCGTTGCCCGACGCCCAAAAGCGCTGCGGGACTTACGGGCGCATCGCGCATTTCAAGCGAATGGAAGGCAAAAGCGCCGTCTTCGACTGCGACCCTCGGTAGGCTCTGGAAGGTATGGGCTAGGCGGCCTGCCGCGGAGGGCTGGCGCTGCCGCCCTGTTCGACGCCATCGCGATTGGTGCCGGCGACCGGGATGGCGAGATCGCCCTCGACGCCCATCAGCTTGCGCAGCTGACCGCGCCCGCGCGACAGCCGCGAGCGCACCGTGCCGATCGGGATCCCCGGGACCAGCGCGATCTTTCGTAGCTCATGCCCTCAAGGCCGACGAGCAGGATCACCTGCGGTATACTATCCTTGAGGACTGAACAGTTCGCATCGAGCTGTCCTGGAACGGGCGGCCCGAAACCGCGGGCCGGAAACCGCCGGTGAATTGGGTGAGGAGTGGGGCAGATGGCATTCAGGCCGAACTACCGCTTTGAGCGGAACGAGCGCGACCGGCAGAAGAAGGCGAAAGCCGAGGAGAAATTGCGCCGGCAACAGGAAAAAAACGCCGAGCGCCGCGACCCGGATCCGCCGGAGCCGGTGGAGGAGCCGACCTCGACGGGGTGATGCTCCTGCGGCATTTCGTGCGACGCCGCTTGCGTTTCACCGCCGAAAGACGCATATGCTGCGGTGCAGCGTTCGTGCTGCTCGTTGCGAGCCACGTGACAGAGCCTGCGTGAGCGGTCCCCCTCAGAGGCGGACCTGGGCCGGTCTTTATCCCCTGCACCTCCGACAGCCCTGATCACGCGGGTCGTCTCCCGACCGACCCGCGCCGGGCACACGGCCATTGAGTGGCGTGCCTTCGTGGGCGGCCCATGACCCCGAAGGACCTCACATTTTGTCCAGTTTCTCAGATTTCGGACTTATCCAACCGCTTCTCGACGCCCTCGCCATCGAAGGCTACGCCACGCCGACGCCGATCCAGTCGCAAGCCATCCCGCAGGTGCTCGCCGGCCGAGACCTCTGCGGCATCGCGCAGACCGGAACCGGCAAGACCGCCGCCTTTGCCCTGCCGATGCTGCAGCTCCTCTCGAAGCGCGCGCAACGCACCCCGGCGCGAAGCTGCCGCGCCCTGGTGCTCGCCCCGACCCGCGAGCTGGCGAGCCAGATCGCCCAGAGCTTCAAGAGCTACGGCAGCCGGCTGCCGCTCTCGACGGCCGTCGTCTTCGGCGGGGTTCCGCTCGGGCCGCAGCAGCGCCGGCTTGGGACCGGCGTCGATATTCTCGTCGCCACTCCGGGCCGCCTTCTCGACCTGATCGACCGCCGCGCGCTCGTGCTGTCGAGCGTCGAGGTTCTGGTTCTCGACGAAGCCGACCGGATGCTCGATCTCGGCTTCATCCACGCCCTGAAGCGGATCGTGAAGCTGCTGCCGCGCGAGCGCCAGACCCTGCTGTTCTCGGCGACGATGCCGAAGCCGATCGCCGCCTTGGCCGAGGAATACCTCGACGACCCGATCAAGGTCGTGGTCGCGCCGGCCGCCACCACAGTGGAGCGGGTGGAGCAGAACGTCATCTTCGTGCCGAACGAGCGGAAGCGCGAGCTCTTGGCGACGATGTTGCGCGACCCGAGCTTCGAGCGCGTGCTGGTGTTCACCCGCACCAAGCACGGCGCCGATCGCGTCACCCGGCATCTGCTCGGAACCGGCGTCGAGGCTGCCGCCATTCACGGCAACAAATCCCAGCCGCAGCGCGAGCGCGCCCTGGCCGGCTTTCGTGCCGGCGGCACCCGCGTGCTGGTCGCCACCGACATCGCCGCCCGCGGCATCGATGTCGACGCCGTATCGCACGTCTTCAACTTCGACCTGCCGAATGTGCCGGAAGATTACGTCCATCGCATCGGCCGCACCGCCCGGGCCGGCGCCGCCGGCGTGGCGATCGCCTTTTGCGGCGAGGACGAGAGAGCCTATCTGCGCGATATCGAGAAGCTGATCCGTCAGTCCGTTCCGGTGATGCCCGTGCCGGCCGGGATGAGCCGTGCCGCCATCGTCTCGGTACAGCCGCCGAGCACCAATCTGCCTCAGGCCCGCGCCCCGCGCCCCAACCACGCTCCGGCGAGGGGACCGCAACCGATTGGCCGAAACCCCAATCGCCGCGAAACCGCAGACGAGCGCTCGGGTCCGGCGTCACTGCCGGCCTTTTTGCGGCGGCAGCCCGCGCCAAGGTCCCGCGCCGGCGGCGATCGCCGCTCATCCCGCGGCGGCGCCCAGGCCCGTTAAAGCGGGGCGGCCATCGGCGATGGCGGCACGCGGCAGCCTCATCTAGATTGATGAGATGCCCGCAACCCGCCGCCTCGCCGCGATCCTGGCCGCCGATATCGCCGGCTACTCGCGGCTGATGGGGGCGGACGAGGAAGGCACCTTGACGCGACTCAAGGCGCTGCGGGCCGAGCTTATCGATCCGGGTATCGCCCAGCACAATGGCCGCATCGTCAAGACTACCGGCGACGGCATGCTGGTCGAGTTCGGCAGCGTCGTCGACGCGATGCGCTGCGCGACCCAAGTGCAGGAAGCGATGCGCGAATGGAGCGCGGGCGTCCCGCCGGCCGAGCGCATCGAATTCCGGGTCGGGGTCAATCTCGGCGATGTGATCATCGACGGCGACGATATCTACGGCGACGGCGTCAACATCGCCGCCCGGCTCGAAGCCATGGCCGAACCGGGCGGGATCTGCGTCTCGGCCATCGTGCATGACCAGGTGCAGGATCGACTCGATTGCGCCTTTGAAGATTTGGGTGAGCAGAGCCTCAAGAACATCGCCCGCCCGCTGCGGGTCTATCGGGTAGGGCCGGGTACCGGACCGCGGGCGTCCCGCCCGCCTTCTAACGTCGATGCGGCCGGGACGGCCGCGGTCCAATCACAGCCCGAACCTGTGCTGCCCTTGCCCGACAAGCCGTCGATCGCCGTCCTGCCGTTCCAGAACATGTCGGGCGACCCGGAGCAGGAATATTTCGCCGACGGCATGGTCGAGGAGATCATCACCGCGCTGTCGCGGATTCGCTGGCTGTTCGTGATCGCCCGCAACAGCACCTTTACGTACAAAGGCCAAGCCATCGATGTGAAGCGAGTCGGCCGCGAGCTCGGCGTGCGCTACGTGCTGGAAGGCAGTGTGCGCAAGGGCGGCGGCCGAGTGCGCATCACCGCGCAGTTGATCGAGGCCGAAACCGGGACGCATCTGTGGGCCGACCGCTTCGACGGCTCGCTCGAAGACGTCTTCGACCTGCAAGACCAGGTCGCGATCAGCGTCGCCGGCGTGATCGAACCGACATTGCAAGCCGCCGAGATTCGCCGTGCCGCCGAGCGGCCGACCAACGACCTGACCGCCTACGATTTGTATCTCCGCGCCCTGCCGCATTGCGTGCGGTACGAGAAGGACCATGATCTTCGCGCTCTCGAGCTGCTCGATCGAGCTTTAGAGCGCGATCCGAATTACGCTCCCGCCCTCGCCCACGCGGCGCTTTCCCAGATGCACCTCCACAATAGCGGTTGGACCGATTCGCCGGAGGAAACCCGGCAGAAGGGGATCGATCTAGCGCGGCGGGCCGTCGAAGCCGATAACGACGATCCGTATGTGCTCTGCATGGCCGCGCACGCGCTCGGCTTCTTCGGCGGCGATCTCGCTGTCGCCATGACAATGATCGAGCGCTCGGTCGCGCTTAACCCGAGCATTTCCTGGGGCTGGAGCGCGGGCGGCTGGAACCGGATATGGGCGGGCGAGCCCGATACCGCGATCCGTCATTTCGAGACCGCGCTGCGCCTGAGCCCACGCGAGCCGCGGCGGCAATGGTGGTTTGCGGGGATCGGAGCCGCCCACTTCATCGGGCGCCGCTTCGACGAAGCCGCGGAAAAACTATTGCCGGCCATGGAACAGCATCGGACCTGGCCAACGCCGTATCGTTTCCTCGCGGCGTCCTACGCTCATATGGAACGGATCGAGGAGGCGCGCGAAATCGTGCGTCGGCTCCGAGCGGTGTCGTCCAACGTGCTGGTTACCGCAGACCTTCGGAAACCGGAGCACCAGGAGCTGCTCCTCTCCGGCCTGCGGCTAGCGATGGGCGAGACGGCATGAGCCAGAGCCGCCGCCTCGCCGCGATCCTGGCCGCCGATATCGCCCCTTCGGGCCGAAAAGAATGGATCTTCCTGCAGAGTCAATCATCCGGCTGACCGCTTTCGGCGGGGTCCTGGCCGGCATCGGATTTTGGGAGTTGCGCGCCCCACGCCGCCGGCTTTCGCTCAGCCGATGGCAGCGTTGGCCGCACAACCTCGGAATCCTGCTGATCGACACGGCGCTGGTGCGGTTGCTGCTCCCGACGGCAGCGGTCGGTGTCGCCCTTGCCGCCGCGGATCGAGGGTGGGGCCTCCTCAACATCCTGGCGGTCCCCGACTGGGCCGCGATTGTGATTTCGGTGCTCGCTCTCGATCTCGCAATCTACGGCCAGCATGTCGCTTTCCACGCCATCCAGCCGTTATGGCGCCTGCACCGCATGCACCATGCCGACCTGGATTTTGACGCGACCACCGGCGTCCGGTTTCATCCGGTGGAGATCCTGCTCTCGCTGCTGATCAAATTGGCCGTCGTCGCATTGATCGGAGCGGCCGCAGTGGGCGTGCTGATCTTCGAGGTGCTGTTGAATGCGACCTCGGTCTTCAATCACGGCAATGTCCGCATCCCGGCTTGGCTGGAACGACGGCTCCGCTGGTTCGTCGTGACCCCGGAGATGCACCGGGTGCATCATTCGATCCGCCGAGAGGAGACCGACAGCAATTTCGGCTTCAATCTGCCGTGGTGGGACCGACTGTTTCGCACTTACCGCGCCGAGCCCGTCGATGGACATCAGACGATGACGATTGGCATCCCGCAGTTTCGCGATCCGAGGGAGCTGCGGCTCGATCAGCTGCTCTTGCAGCCATTTCGCGGCTAGAAACAGCGCAATGGCCGCGCTGATCAGGCCCGACCTGCGGCCGGTAATGGACGAGATGCCGTAGGATCGGCACGGCCCAAGTTCTCTTTTCGTTCTTGACCCGGAAATTCCGCGCGTATATTGTGGAGACGAGAAGATGCGTCGGTGAGGGATCGCTCTCAGGGGCGAATCAGCAGAGATTTTGCTGCTGATCTTTGATGAAAGTCTTGGGGCGTGCGGACCGTGGCGAGATAAGCCTGGGAGATATTGCCGTAGCAATTCAACGTTTTAGCTTTGCTCAGCCGGTCTCGGCCAAGTCCGCGCTGCAACCTCCGAGCGAATTTTTGCTGCTAAATTCCTTGCAGATGCAGCAAACGCTGCACCGGTGGCCCAATCTTTCGTTGCGCCGCGCGAGCAGCGCGCCTGTTCGGGCAGCACCGGCCTTGACGGGCCGGCGGGCGATCTCTACCTCCCCTGCCTCTCTCCCCTGCCCTGTTTGAAAGCCCGCTCGAATGGCCGCCTACCAATACATCTATGTGATGAAGGGTCTGTCGAAGACCTATCCCGGCGGCCGCCAGGTGCTGAACGACATCTGGCTGTCCTTCCTGCCCGGCGCCAAGATCGGCGTGCTCGGCCTGAACGGCGCCGGCAAATCCACGCTGCTCCGCGTCATGGCCGGCGAGGAGCGCGACTTTTCCGGCGAGGCCTGGGCGGCCGAGGGCGCGCAGGTCGGCTTTCTGCCGCAGGAGCCGGTGCTCGACCCCGACAAGGACGTGTTCGGCAACGTCATCGAAGGCTTGGCCGAGACCAAGGCGCTGCTCGACCGCTTCGAGGCGGTCAGCGCCCGCTTCACCGAGGAATTGTCGCCCGAGGAGATGGACGCGCTGATCGCCGAACAGGGCGAGTTGCAGGAGAAGATCGATCACGCCGACGCCTGGGATCTCGACCGCACCGTCGAGATCGCTATGGACGCGTTGCGCTGTCCGCCGGGCGAGGCGTCGGTCGCGACCCTGTCGGGCGGCGAGCGCCGCCGGGTCGCGCTGTGCCGGCTGTTGTTGCAGCGGCCGGACTTGCTGCTGCTGGACGAGCCGACCAATCATCTCGACGCCGAATCAGTGGCCTGGCTGCAGCGCTTTCTGCGCGACTACCCCGGCACGGTCGTGACGGTCACCCACGACCGCTATTTCCTCGACGAGGTCGCCGGCTGGATCCTGGAATTGGATCGCGGCCGCGGCATCCCGTTCGAGGGCAATTATTCCGGCTGGCTCGAACAGAAGCAGGCCCGGCTCGAAACCGAGGGCAAGGCCGAGGAGGCGCGCCGGCGCACGCTGGAGCGCGAATTGGAATGGGTCAGGGCAAGCCCGCGCGCGCGGCAGGCCAAGAGCAAGGCCCGCGTCTCGGCCTATGAGAACCTCGTTGCGCAGAGCCGCGAGAAGGCGCCGGAAACCGCGCAGATCGTATTGCCGCCGGGGCCGCGGCTCGGCGATCTGGTCATCCAGGCGGACAAAGTCAGAAAGGGGTTCGGCAACCACCTGCTGATCGAGGAGCTGAGCTTCCGGCTGCCGCCGGGCGGCATTGTCGGCATCATCGGCCCGAACGGCGCCGGCAAGACGACGCTGTTCCGCATGATCACCGATCAGGAGAAGCCGGACAGCGGCTCCTTCCGCGTCGGCGAGACCGTCAAGCTGGGCTATGTCGACCAGTCACGCGACACGCTGGTCGCCGGCAACACGGTTTGGCAGGAGATTTCGGGCGGGCAGGACGAGATCGATCTCGGCCGGCGCAAGCTCGCCAGCCGCGCCTATTGCTCCCTGTTCAATTTCAGGGGGCCGGATCAGCAAAAGAAGGTCGGGCAGCTCTCCGGCGGCGAGAGGAACCGGGTGCATCTGGCGAAGATGCTTAAGGAAGGCGCCAATGTGCTGCTGCTCGACGAGCCGACCAACGATCTCGACATCGACACGCTGCGCGCGCTCGAAGAGGCGCTGCTGGAGTATCCGGGCTGCGCGGTGATCATCACCCACGACCGCTGGTTCTTGGACCGCATCGCCACTCACATCCTCGCCTTCGAGGGGGATAGCGAGGTCGAGTGGTTCGAGGGCAACTACGCCGATTATGAAGCCGATCGGCGCCGACGCCTGGGCGCCGAGGCCGATCAGCCGCATCGCATCCGCTACAAGCCGCTCACCCGAGGGTGAGCGGCCGTAGCAGGCCTAGCGGCGCGGAGTCGAGCTGCCGGCGCCGGACTGCCCGATCTGCTGCCGCAATGCCGCCAGCAGCGCCTGCGGCTGACCGCCATTGCGCTGGATGATCGCGGCGAACTCGCTACGCTGGGTGATCTTCATGCTGACCCCGTCGACATTGACGTCGGTCACCACATGACGGCCGCCGTTATTCATCACGTGCCAGTCGATCCGGGTCGGCTGGCCGCCGGGGCGGGTCACCTCGCTCGAGACGACCGTCTCGCCGCCATTGGGCCGGGCCCCGGTCACCCGGAACGGCGCGCCGGCGTACGGCGCCAGCCGGGTGCTGTAGGCATGCGCGATATAGTCGCGGAACAGGCCGGCGAACTCCTGCTGCTGCTCTGGCGCCATGCTGTTGGCGTACTGGCCGAGCACGAATCGGGAAATGCCCGGCACGTCGAAATTGCTGTCGAACATCTGGCGGAAACGGGCGACCCGCTGCGGCTCGGGCCCCGACAGTGCCTGGAGGCCCTGGGTGCCCATGTTCTGGATAAAGGCGGTTGCGCCCTGATCCTGCGCGGCGGCATCGCGCGGCGTTGCCGCGCAGAACAGCACGCTTAAAAACAGCGCGCCGATAGCCAGGGGCGATCGAACAGATCGTTGCAGCATCTGAAGACCTCGAGAAATGGTTGCATCGAGTAGATGGAGAAGCTTCGGCCGCAACTAAGGAGAAGTGCTGTTGCATCCCGGGTTTCGCGGCACCGCCAGGCGGTGCATCGAGCCGGCCGTAGCATCAGAGTGGCGCTCGCTACCTCCATCTTTCGGTATGCGAACACTTGGGGGCGAAAGCCGTCACCGTTGCCGCGAAACCACCGCGGCGATCTTCGAGTTTCGACGACAGTCGCGGGAGGCGGTATCGCTACTCCCGACGCTGGCGCAAACGAACGGCCCCACTTCGCGCCGAGACGCGGCGGTGGGACGGTGCAGAATATCGAGAAATACGGGGCGGGTTAGCGCCCGCCGGCGATCTTTTGCCTGAGCTGTACCAGCAGCGCCCCGATCTGCCCGCCGTTGCGCTGGATCACCGCGGAGAATTCATCGCGCTGCGTCACCTTCATGCTGACCCCGCCGACATACACATCGGTGATCTTCAGAGCGCCGCCGCGATTGATAAGGAACCAGTCGATCTGGATCGGCGGCGCACCCGGACGAGCGATCTCGCTGGTGACGACGACCTCGTCGCCCGCAGGCCGGCTCCCCGTGACCCGGAACGGCGCCCCGCCATATTCGCCGAGCCGGGCGCTGTACGCCTGCACGACATATTCCTGGAACAACTGCAGAAATTCCTGCTGCTCCTGCGGCGTGGCCGCGCGCCAATAGCGGCCGAGCACGAACTGGCCGATGCTCGGGACATCGAAATCGTTTTGCAGCAATTCGCGAAACCGGGCCTGGCGCTGCTGCGGCGGCACGCTCGGCCCCAGGACCTCGATGGCCCTCGCCCCGAGCGAGCCGACAAAGGCGCGCGGATCCGCGCGGCGGCCAAAATCGTCAGGACCAGAATGACGGCACCGGTCGCGGCGACGCGGCGGATCATTCGCGGAAACCCTCCATTAGCGCGGCGGAGCCGAATAGATGATCGCCGGCCCCGCCGTGTCGCCCCCGGCCCCGAGACCGGGGTTCGGCAGGTTCGTATTTTCGTGACGAATCTGCGCCGCCCGCCGCTGGCCGTAAAGCGAGCGGATCGTCGCATAATAATCCAGCGAGGTGCGCTCGATATCCGCCAGGCTCTCGATGTTGCGCGACCGGGTGTCGATGCCTTCCGCCACCGTGCGCCCCAGCGAGGCATAGTATTTATGATAGCTCGCGGCGACTTGGCCGCCCGGATCGGCGAAGCTGTCGCCGATCATGCCGACGGTATCGCGCACGTTCGACGGGCCGAGCACCGGGAGCACCAGATAGGGTCCGGAATCGAACCCCCAGGTCGCCAAGGTCACGCCAAGGTCGGTGGTGTGGTAGGGGATGCCGATTCGGCTGGCGACATCGAACATGCCGCCGACCCCGAACGTCGTGTTGACGACAAAGCGGCCGAGGGTGTTGGCGGCGAGTTCCGGCTGCCCTTGCAGCACGTCATTGGCGAAGATGACCGGGTGGTTGAGGTTGCGCAGAAAATCGCGCAGCGACTCCTGCGCCGGGGGCGGCACCACGGTGCGGTAGGCCTGCGCCACCGGCACCAGCACGTTGCGGTCCACCTCCTGATTGAAGGAGAAGATCGCGCGGTTGGTGTCCTCCAACGGGTCGCTGAAGGATTCGTCGCCCGTCGCGACGACGCGCGGCGCCATGCAACCGGACAAAGCCAGGCCGATTGCGAGAAGGCCCGACAAAAGGACCGGGGACCGAGTATGCATCGACGAGCCTCGCGTCTGATGCGCGCCAGACGATGGCGGCGCGGGATAATGACGAAAAACGCGCGTTCACGGCAAGCGATCCTTACCGTCAACACACTCGCGTTATGCGCATAGGCCGCAGTGTGTGGTTCTGGCCACGGGAACCTAAGCCGGCGGCGGTCATTGACGATATAAAGATATGTTTATATGTTTAGGCATGGCCAGCGAAGCCGAACCCGCTGCCGCGCCCGGCATCTCGATGGAGGAGATGCTCGGCGCCTTGCGCGCGATCGCCGAGCCCAGCCGATTGCGCCTGTTGATCCTGTGCGCGCGCGGCGAGCTGACGGTCAGCGAGCTGGCGCAAATTCTCGGACAAAGCCAGCCGCGGGTGTCGCGGCATCTGAAGCTGCTCTGCGAGGCCGGTCTCCTCGATCGCTTTCGCGAAGGCAGCTGGGTTTTCTACCGCCTGAGCGCCGGCAGCCCAGCCAGCGCCCTGGCGCGGCATCTCGTCGCGGCCTGCGGTGAATCCGATGAGACGGTCGCGCTCGACCTGCAGCGATTGGCCGCGATCAAGCGGCAGCGCGCCGAGCTTGCCGCCGCGTATTTCCGCGAAAATGCCGCGCATTGGCACCGTATTCGCTCGCTCTACATCGACGAGCGCGAGGTCGAGGCCGCGCTCCTCGAAATCATGGCCGCCGAGACGCCGGGCGATCTCCTCGATATCGGCACCGGCACCGGCCGGATGCTCGAAGTGCTCGGGCCCCGCGTCGCACATGCGCTCGGGGTCGACCAGTCGCGCGAGATGCTGGCGGTCGCCCGCGTCAATCTCGAACGCGCCGGCCTCGGCAACGGCATCGTCCGGCTCGGCGACATGTATCAGCTGCCGCTGGCCGATTCCTGCTTCGACGCGGTGGTGGTCCATCAGGTGCTGCATTACGCCGACCGGCCGGCAGCGGCGATTGCCGAAGCCGCCCGGGTATTGCGACCGGGCGGCGTGCTGGTACTGGTCGATTTCGCCCCGCACACCCTCGAATTCCTGCGCGAGGAGCACGCGCATCGCCGGCTCGGATTTGCCGATGCCGAGATCGGTGAATGGTGCCGCGCCGCCGGGCTCGAGCCGGCGCCGCCGCGGCATCTGCCGGGCGACCCGCTGACCGTCGTGATCTGGACCGCCTATCGCGAATCCGCCGGCGCCCGGCGCTATCCCGCCGCGGTGCCCGAGCCCGTGGCCTTTGCCGAGAGAGTGCTGCAGGGATGAACAACGATCCGCTGCGTCTGACCGGCGCGCCGCCACGCGGCCTGCTCGCGGCCGACCCGGTCAGCGATTTCGACGCCGGCCCGCCGCGCATCTCCTTCGAGTTCTTCCCGCCGAAGACGCCGGACATGGACGAGCGGCTCTGGGCCGCGATCAAGCGGCTGGAGCCGCTCCGGCCGCGCTTTGTCTCCGTTACTTACGGAGCCGGCGGCTCCACCCGCGAACGCACCCATGCGACCGTACGCCGCATCCGCCAGGAAACAGTGCTGGAGCCGGCGGCGCATCTGACCTGCGTCGCCGCCACCCGCGAGGAGATCGACACCGTCGCCCGCGACTACTGGGAAGCCGGAATCCGCCACATCGTCGCCCTGCGCGGCGACCCACCGGGCGGGCCGGGCGGCGGCTATGCGCCTCATACCGATGGTTACGCATATGCGGCCGATCTGGTCGCCGGTTTGAAGCGCGTCGCCGATTTCGAGATCAGCGTCGCCGCCTACCCGGAAACCCATCCCTCGGCACGCAGCCCCGGCCACGACCTCGATAATCTGAAGGCGAAGCTGGATGTCGGCGCCAACCGGGCGATCACCCAGTTCTTCTTCGATGTCGACGTCTTCCTCCGCTTCCGCGACCGCGCGCAGGCCGCCGGCATCGCCGTGCCGATCGTGCCGGGCATCCTGCCGGTCACCAATTTCGCCCAGCTGAAGCGCATGTCGGCGATGTGCGGCGCCTCGATCCCGGCCTGGATGGGCGGGCATTTCGACGGGCTCGACGACGATCCCGACACCAGACGCCTGGTCGCCGCCTCGCTGGCCGCCGAGCAATGCCGCCGGCTGCACGCGAACGGCGTGCACGAATTCCATTTCTACACGCTGAACCGCGCCGACCTGATCGTCGCGATCTGTCACCTCCTCGGCGTGCGCGCCCCCCGCCCCGCCGCCGCTCCCACCGCCTGAGCCGCATGACGCATCTTCTCGATTATCTGCAAGACCGGGTGCTGCTCTGCGACGGGGCGATGGGCACCCAGGCGCAATCTCGCAACTTCCAGATCGAACGCGACTTCCACGGGCACGAGAACTGCACCGAGATCCTGACCGAGAGCCGACCCGATTTCGTGCGCGAGGTGCACTGCGCCTACCTTCAGGCCGGGGCCGACGCGGTGCAGACCAACAGCTTCGGCGGCTCGCCGATCACCCTGGGCGAGTTTGGCATCGCCGACAAAGCCTTCGCGCTGAACCGCCGCGCCGCCGAGCTGGCGCGCGAGGCGGTCGCCGAATTCGCCCATGACGGCCGCACCCGCTTTGTGTTCGGCTCGGTCGGGCCGGGCACCCGCCTGCCCTCGCTCGGCCACATCCCATATCAGGATCTCGAAGACGCGTTGGCGCTCCAATGCGCCGGGCTCGTCGCCGGCGGGGTCGATGCTGTTCTGGTCGAGACCTGCCAGGACCCGCTGCAGATCAAGGCCGCGGTCAACGGCGCCAAGCGGGCGCGGGAAGAGGCCGGCAAGGACATCCCGATCATCGTCCAGGTCACGGTCGAGACGACCGGCACCTTGCTG
>Ga0209474_10003115_pt1 | contig 14733 bp, 7 predicted proteins | sample GraSoiAngelo_145_FD_185902 | JGI IMG/M metagenome (GOLD analysis project Ga0209474, IMG submission 185902) | Grasslands soil microbial communities from the Angelo Coastal Reserve, California, USA - 14_1009_05_20cm (SPAdes) (version 2) | ecosystem: Environmental > Terrestrial > Soil > Grasslands ...
GACAATCAAATCCTTTTGTACCAGCAAAATCTGTTCGGAAATGGAGGCATTTCCAGAAAACGCGCGCGCGAGGCCTAACGCAGCGTTCAGTTCATCAACGCAACCGTAGGCATCCACACGCGAATCGCTTTTGGAAACGCGTCGACCGTACATGAGCGAGGTTTCGCCTTTATCGCCGGTCTTAGTGACGATCGACATCGGCGGCGATTCGATTACCAGAATGCTGGGGTCGCGGGCAATTCGTGGCGCCCATTACTCCACGTTCCGTCACTTCATTTGCTGCGTGTTACCCGATGGCCGGCTGCGCCTCGGCTTCTTCCATGACAGGCGCATCAATCTGTTCGCCAAGTTCGACAAGCTTGATCTCGCGGTGCTGAGGAAATCCGGTGCCTGCAGGAATCAAATGGCCCATGATGACATTTTCCTTAAATCCGCGGAGACGATCGACTTTGCCAAGTGTCGCCGCCTCGGTGAGCACGCGGGTTGTATCCTGGAAAGAGGCAGCCGAGATAAAGCTATCGGTTTCGAGCGAAGCTTTCGTGATCCCGAGAAGCACAGGCGTGGCTTCGGCCGGCTTTCCACCTTGCTCAACCACGCGCTGATTCTCTGCTTCAAAATCGAGTCGATCGACTTGATCGCCCCAAAGCAACGAAGTATCGCCGGGATCGGTGATCTTTACTTTGCGCAACATCTGGCGCACGATGATCTCGATGTGTTTGTCGTTGATCTCCACGCCTTGTAGGCGATAGACCTCCTGCACTTCATTGACTAAATGTTCCTGCAGGTCCTGCGGCCCGCAGACTTCGAGGATTTCATGAGGAACAACCGGTCCTTCGGTCAGCTGCTGACCTTTCTTCACGAAATCTCCTTTGAAGACGATGATATGTTTCGTGAGCGGGATGAGATGTTCTTCCTCGGACCCAGTTTCTGGGTCCTTCAAAATGAGCCGTCGCTTCCCGCGAACTGTTCCGCCCATCTCGACTATTCCATCGATCTTGGCGATCTCAGCGGCGTCCTTAGGTCGACGCGCTTCAAACAATTCGGCCACGCGCGGAAGGCCACCGGTGATGTCCTTCGTCTTGGCAACTTTCCGCGGCGTTTTTGCGAGCAATGCGCCAGCGCGCACTTTTTGTCCTTCTTCGACGATCACATGCGCGCCCGCAGGGATGGAATAACTCGCGAGGACTTCTTTTTTGTCACCCACGATAACAATCTGCGGGTGTAAATCTTCCTTATGCTCGATGATTACCGTGCCCATGAGGCCGGTTGCTTCATCGACATCACGCTTGATCGTCACACCAGCGATCATATCACGGAATTCGATCTTGCCGCCCTTGTCGGTAAGAATCGGCACGTTGTACGGATCCCACTGCACGAACGTCTCGCCTTTCTTAACTGAGGCGCCGTCGTCTTTGGAGATCATTGAGCCGATAACCACATTATAACTCTCGAGTTCGCGGCCCTCCGCGTTGTGCACGCTGATGGAGCCGTTTTTATTCAAAACGATCCAGCTACCGTCGAGTGCCTGCACAGTTCGCAGCTCGTTAAAGCGAACGTTGCCATCGTTTTTCGCCTTGATGATCGGTTGCTTGAAAGTTTGGCTGGCCGTGCCGCCGATGTGAAATGTCCGCATCGTCAACTGTGTTCCAGGCTCGCCGATTGATTGGGCCGCAATGATGCCAACTGCTTCGCCAAGTTTAACGAACTGGCCCGTTGCAAGATTCCGCCCATAGCACATTGCACAGACGCCGCGACCGCATTCGCAAGTAAGCACTGAGCGAATCTTCAAACTTTCCACGCCGACGCGCTGAAGTTCTGCGGCGATCTTTTCATCAATCAACTGGTTCGCCTTAACGATTTTCTTCTTCTTCTCCACGGGGTCCGCGATGGTTTCGCAGCTCACGCGACCGATGATCCGCTGGGCCAGATCGACAACCTCCTCGTCGCCCTCGTAAATTGAGCGCACCACGATCCCATTTACGGTGCCGCAATCCTCTTCGTTAATGATCACGTCCTGCGACGCGTCCACCAGCTTGCGAGTAAGATAACCCGAATCCGCGGTTTTGAGCGCCGTGTCGGCAAGACCCTTGCGCGCGCCGTGGGTGGAGATGAAATACTCGAGCACGGTGAGACCCTCGCGGAAGTTCGACGTAATTGGGCGCTCGATAATTTCTCCCGAGGGTTTCGCCATCAAACCACGCATGCCGGCAAGCTGCCGCACCTGTTGTCGGTTGCCGCGCGAACCTGAATCGACCATTAAGTAGACAGGATTGAGCTCCTTCCGTCCCTCGTCGTGTTCAAGGGTGCGAAACATTACACTAGAAATCTCATCTCCGGCGTGTGTCCAGATATCGATGATCTTGTTGTAACGCTCGCCGTCGGTGATAATACCTTTGCGATATTGCTGCTCAACCTGCCGGATTTGTTTGTAAGCGTTTTCGAGCTCGGTTTGTTTCTCTTTCGGAATGATCATGTCCGAAATCCCAATCGAGATGCCGGCTTTGGTTGCTTCGGCAAAACCGAGTTCTTTCAATTTGTCCAACGTCGCAACCGTTTCGGCCGGGCCAGCAATTTGGTAACAGCGCCAGATAATATCGATAAGTTGTTTCTTGCCCGCGGCCTTGTTAAAAAATCCTAACTGTTTGGGCCAAATCTGGTTGAAGATGACGCGGCCCGCCGTGGTCTCAAGTATCTTTAACTCGGCATTTCCAAAGGTCGTTTGCTGGCCATGATCAGGATTCTTGATCCGGATGCGATCGTGCGTCCGAACGCTTCCTTCGGCCATGGCAAATTCCACTTCGATTGCATCAGAAAAAAGCGGAAGACGTCCGTCGGCATCACTTCCGGCCGCTCGCCGCGGATTCTGCGTGAGATAATAGCAGCCAAGCGTGATGTCCTGGGACGGCGTCGTAATTGGCTTACCACTTGAGGGAGAGAAAATATTATTCGGGGCGAGCATGAGCATGCGCGCTTCCATTTGCGCTTCGACCGAGAGCGGCACGTGCACGGCCATCTGATCGCCGTCGAAATCCGCATTGTAAGCGGTACAGACCAGTGGATGAATGCGGATGGCTTCGCCTTCGATCAATTGCGGTTCAAAAGCTTGGATCGACAGCCGATGCAGGGTCGGCGCGCGATTGAGCAAAACCGGATGTCCCCTGGTAACCTCGTCGAGAATATCCCATACTTCCGGCGTCTGACGCTCGATCATTTTTTTCGCGCTGCGCACCGTGTGCACATAACCGAGATCCTTCAGCCGGCGGATAATGAACGGTTCGAAAAGAACGAGCGCCATTTTCTTCGGTAAACCGCATTGATGAAGTTTCAGTTCGGGACCAATGACAATAACGGAGCGGCCCGAGTAATCGACGCGCTTTCCGAGTAAATTTTGGCGAAAACGTCCGCCTTTGCCTTTGAGCATGTCGCTCAGTGATTTCAAGGGTCGATTGCCTGCACCCGTGACTGCGCGGCCATGGCGGCCGTTGTCGAACAAAGCATCAACAGCTTCCTGCAACATCCGTTTTTCGTTGCGAATGATGACGTCCGGAGTCTTGAGCAGGAGCAGGTTTTTGAGACGGTTATTGCGATTAATAACCCGACGATAAAGATCATTAAGGTCCGAAGTCGCAAAACGCCCGCCTTCCAGTGGAACAAGCGGACGCAAATCCGGCGGGATGACCGGCAACACATCGAGAACCATCCACTCGGGACGTGCGTGCGAGTTTTGGAATCCTTGGACGAGCTTGAGGCGTTTCGCCAGCTTCTTGCGAATCTGTTTGCTCTTCGTGGCGCCCATAGCCTTCTCCAGTTCTTTGTTGAGCTTGTTGAGATCAATCTCGGCGAGAAGTTTTTTCACGGCCTCGGCACCCATACCGGCAACGAAATCTTCGCCGTATTGCTCTTGCGCTTCACGATATTCAACTTCGTTTAGAAGCTGGGTTTTCTGCAGTGGAGTCTTGCCTGGATCAATGACGATGTAGTCTTCGTAATAAATCACGCGCTCGAGCTGCCGCGCGCTCATGTCGAGCATGAGCCCGAGTCTCGACGGCATGCATTTGTAAAACCAAATGTGCGAAACGGGCACCGCTAGTTCGATATGGCCCATGCGTTCCCGGCGAACGCGGGCCAGTGTAACTTCGACACCGCAGCGGTCGCAAATCACGCCCTTATGTTTGATGCGCTTGTATTTTCCGCACGAACACTCCCAGTCGCGCGTTGGTCCGAAAATTCGCTCGCAGAAAAGTCCGCCCTTTTCCGGTTTGAACGTTCGGTAATTGATTGTCTCCGGATTTTTGACTTCGCCTTTGCTCCAAGAGCGCATCGTGTCACTCGACGCGACGCCGATCGCGACTTGATCAAAACCCACTGGGCGCTCTTCGCCCACTAACTCACGCCAGGAATGTTCGTTCATGATTATCTAAACTGATTGTCGATGTAAAATTTATGCGACGTTCTCGAGGAAACTGCTTGGGGCCTGCCCGCCGACTTTGATGTCGAGGCCGAGGCTTTGCATTTCTTTGATGAGCACGTTAAAAGATTCGGGGGTGCCTGCTTCGAGGGAGTTATCGCCCTTGACGATTGATTCGTAGATGCGGGTCCGGCCTTGTACGTCATCGGATTTGACCGTGAGCAATTCCTGTAAGGTGTAAGCGGCGCCATAAGCTTCTAGGGCCCAGACTTCCATTTCGCCGAAGCGCTGACCGCCGTACTGCGCCTTACCGCCAAGCGGCTGCTGCGTGACGAGTGAGTATGGGCCGACTGCGCGAGCGTGGATCTTGTCCGCGACCAAATGGCCAAGCTTCATCATGTAGATGTAACCAACAACGACCTCTTGATCGAAGGCGTCGCCGGTGCGGCCGTCAAAAAGTCGCGCCTTACCGGTTTCCTGCACCCAGGAGAACCCTTCCTTCTTCTTAGCGTCGTGCAGATACTCGCGAATCTTTTTCTCCGCGATTCCGTCGAACACTGGAGTCGCCACTCTGAATCCAAGTGCCTTCGCCGCAACTCCGAGGTGCGTCTCTAGTACCTGACCAACGTTCATGCGGCTCGGGACACCAAGTGGGTTCAGCACGATCTCCACCGGGGTTCCGTCCGCCAGGAAGGGCATATCTTCTTCGGGAACGATGCGGGCGACGACGCCCTTATTTCCGTGGCGACCAGCCATCTTATCTCCGACGCTCAGCTTGCGCTTGCTGGCGATATAAACTTTGACCTGCTTGATGATGCCGGGGTCGATATCGTCGCCACTCTCCACCCGATCCATCGCACGCTCGCGTTCGAGCTCCAGCTCTGCGAACTTGTGCTCATACGAGCCAATGATCTCACGGATTTTGTTCCGGATCGGACTCGGATCGATCTCGATGTGATCGTGAACTATCGCAAGCTTCCGCAATAATGTTTTGGTAATCTTGCGATTAGCCGGAATAATGATTTCGCCGGTCTCGGCATTGACGACATCAAGCGGAATTTTTTCACCCAGAAGAATATTTGAAAGCGAATCCGTCAGTTGCTCGGTCAGCTCGTCTCTCTTGCGCTTATGTTCTTCGTTGATTGTCTTGAGCTGCCGTTTTGTCTCGGTTGGCGTGAGTTTTTCCCGGGAAACTTCGCGACGCGATGAAACCTTGACATCCATCACAATGCCGTAAGTGCCAGACGGAACGGTGAGCGACGTGTCCTTTACGTCGGCGGCTTTTTCGCCAAAAATCGCCCGGAGGAGACGTTCTTCAGGCGCCAACTCGGTTTCGCTCTTCGGCGTAATTTTACCAACGAGAATGTCGCCTGGTTTCACTTCGGCCCCGACCCGCACGACCCCGTCGGAGCCGAGATTGCGCAGGGCCTCCTCACTAACATTTGGGATGTCACGCGTAATTTCTTCTGGTCCCAGCTTCGTGTCGCGCGCCCCGATCTCGAACTCATCAATGTGGATGGAAGTGTAAATATCCTCCTTCACCACCTTCTCCGAAATCATAATGGCATCTTCGAAGTTGTACCCGTTCCAAGGCATGAACGCGACGAGTACGTTTCGGCCAAGCGCGAGCTCGCCCTGATCGGTGTTCGGACCATCGGCGATGACTTGCCCGCGTTTCACGTGCTGGCCTTTGTGGACGATCGGCTTCTGATTCACACACGTGCCGGCGTTTGAGCGCATGAATTTCCGGAGCTCGTAAACGTGAATCCCGGCTTCTGTGTCGGTCTTTAGTTTCTTTTTGCTCTCCGGCAGATGCCCATCCTTAGTGACGACGATTTGGTTTGCCGTAACGGAGGCGACCTTGCCGCTCTCGGTCGCGAGAACGACGGCGTGCGAATCGCGTGCTACTTTCTCCTCCAAGCCGGTGCCCACCAGCGGCGTCTCGGACACAATGAGCGGCACGCCCTGTCGTTGCATATTGGAACCCATGAGCGCGCGGTTTGCATCGTCATGCTCCAGGAATGGGATCAGGCCAGCTGCCACCGAAACAAGCTGCTTCGGCGATACGTCCATATAATGTACCTTCGACGGATCGACTTCGAGGAAGTCGCCGCGATAGCGCACCGAAACCTTTTCCCCAGTGAAATGGCCTCGCCCGTCTATCGGCGCATTCGCCTGCGCGACCAGAAAGTTCTCTTCGCGGTCGCCGGTGAGATAGTCAATTTGATCCGTCACCCGACCCTTTTCTACTTTGCGATAAGGTGTCTCGATAAAACCGAATTCGTTGATGCGCGCGAAGGTGCTCATCGAGCTAATCAAACCGATGTTTGGACCCTCCGGCGTCTCGATCGGACAAATGCGCCCGTAGTGCGACGGATGAACGTCGCGCACCTCGAATCCCGCGCGCTCACGGCTTAGACCCCCAGGTCCAAGCGCGGACAAGCGACGTTTGTGCGTCAATTCCGCCAGCGGATTCGTTTGATCCATAAACTGGGAAAGCTGCGATCGGCCAAAGAAATCGCGGATGACGGCGCTCAGCGCCTTGGGATTGATCAGCTTTTGCGGCGTCATCCCGTCCACATTGATATCGAACAACGTCATGCGCTCCTTGACCAGACGTTCAGTGCGAGCAAGACCGACACGACATTGATTGGCGAGTAATTCGCCCACCGTGCGTACGCGACGACTGCCCAGGTGATCGATGTCGTCAAGCGTGCCTTCGCCCCGGCGCAAGTTGATCAAATACTTTATCGCCGCGATAAAATCTTTGTCGGTTAAAATACGCTCGCTCGAATCGACATTAATCCCAAGTTTCTGATTAATTTTGTAACGGCCGACGCGTCCAAGATCATATTTTTTTGGATCGAAAAAGAGCCTCTTGAGCAAAGCGCGGGCATTCGCCACAGTCGGAGGATCGCCTGGGCGAAGACGCCGGTAAATGTCCTTCAGCGCTTCCTCCTGATCGTGCGCCGGATCTTTCCTAAGCGCCTTCACAACCGTGTCATCGTGCGAAATATCGATCACTTTCACCTCATGAACCTTGAGTGCCATTATCTGGCGAACTGTCGCCAGGGTGAGAGGCTCGAAGGCGCGCGCGACCGTAACCTCGCCATCGCGAATTTCCGCGGTCAGCACTTTGGTGGCTAGCTTCTCTTCGTCGAGCTTGTCGCTCAGCTTGAGATTCTCGATGTTGTAAAAGAGTTTAATGACTTCTTCGTCGGAGCCGTAGCCAAGCGCACGCAGGAAAGTAGTGGCGAGAAATTTGCGCCGGCGCTTGCGTCGATCAAGATAGATATAAAGAAGATCGGCAGTATCAAATTGCACCTCAATCCAGGAACCCCGGTCCGGAATGATGCGGAAGCTGTAGAGCACTTTCCCGTTAAGGTGGATTGTGGATTCAAAAGCGATTCCAGGAGAGCGATGCAGTTGGCTGACTACGACCCGCTCTGCACCATTGATCACGAAAGTGCCCTGCGGCGTCATGAGCGGGATTTCGCCCATGTAAACTTTCTCTTCCTTCGTCCCCTTCTCCTCGCGTAATTGGAAAGTGACGTGCAGCGGAGCACTGTAAGTTTGGCCCTCGCGCTGCGCCTCAAGCGCGCTCAACTTTGGTTCGCCGATCTCGTAATGACTAAAATCGAGCACGGCCTTTTCATCGTAGCTTTCGATCGGAAAGACCTCTTTGAAAACCGCCTGCAGCCCGTGATTTTTCCGTTTGGAAAATGGGACGTCTTTCTGGAGAAAATCGACGTATGAGTTGAGCTGAACCTCAATCAGATTCGGCGGCTCGATACCTTCCTTGATGTTTCCGAAGTAAATGCGTTCCGACATAATGACTAGGCCAAGGGTTAAACCTCGCAGCGGCCACCCCAAATAATGGCCGACACGGGCAAGATTTTTACGGGATCAGCGACGGGCGAGGGGCGCAACAATGGTCCCAAAACAGCGGCTTGTCAAATCGACCTCCACTGTTTTGTTGCCAATCTTGTATCTTGCCGTCGAGTGCCGGGTTAAAAATAAGTCTACCTATCTCTAACGAAACTTGAAGCTAAGCGAAAACGGCCGCCGCGCAAGACATTTTATGCGACGGCGGCCGGGAAAAATCAATTATTTGATTTCGACCTTCGCCCCAGCCGCCTCGATCTTTTTCTTCATCTCATCGGCTTCCTGCTTGGTAACGCCTTCCTTAATTGTCTTGGGAGCTCCTTCGACTAGCGCCTTGGCCTCCGCCAACCCCAGCCCGGGCACAGCGCCGCGGACTTCTTTAATTACGGCAATCTTATTCGAACCCATTTCTGTTAGGACAACTTCGAATGTGGTTTTTTCCTCGGCCGGCGCCGCTGCTGCGCCTCCGCCGGGCCCGCCTGCCGGACCAGCTGCCGCCGCCACGGGAGCAGCCGCGCTTACCCCCCATTTTTCTTCGAGTTGTTTCACCAATCCAGCAATCTCGAGAACGGTCAGGCCGCTGAGTTGCTCCACCAATTTATCAGTATCTGCCATTTTCTTTTCCTCGGTTCGCCGCCTCCGAAAGCTTTCGGAGAATTAAGACCGATAGCCATCAGCCCGGACAGTTTCGGTTCACTTCCCCTCCCGCCACACGGGAGGAAATTTTTATGTCGCCGCTTGCGCGGACGCACCCTCCTTCTCTGATTTCGCCTTCAACAGGCGCGCGAGTGCGGAGCCTGGTTCATTCAACAAACGGACGAAACGCGTTGCTGAAGACGAGAGAAGCCCCAGTAATTGCGCCTCCAAAACTTCGCGCGGCGGCAAGTCCGCCAGTGTTTCCAATTCCGCCGTCGAAAGAACGGTTCGATCGACGAAACCAAGCTTAAGCGCAGCAACCTTAAACTCCGCCGCGAACATCTTAAAAATTTTCGCAACCGGCGCCATATCTTTTTCGCCCGTTACCACTGCCGTCTGGCCGACTAGCTTGTCGCCTACATCCGGAAAGCCGGAATCGGTCATCGCGCGTTTGAGAAAATTATTTTTCACAACATGCACTTCCGCGCCCGCTGGCGCCAGCCGATTCCGCAGTTCGCCGAAATCGCTGACCTTCATGCGCTGATAATCGGTTACGAGCACAAACGGCGAGCGTTTCAATTTCTCCGAAAGATCGGAAACGATGTTGGTTTTTTCTGGTCTCATGATCTCGGTCTAAATTGTCGCGCCTTCAGCTTACACTCTCAAATACGGCGCCGGATCGACATGTACGCCGGGAGACATCGTCGCACTGATTGTCACACCTTCCAGATAATGTCCTTTCGCCGTGGCCGGACGCGCCCGCAAAACCGCTTCGATCACCGCGTTCCCATTTTCCACCAGCGCTTTTTCTTCAAACGAAAATTTTCCAACCGGCACCGCGACATTGCCATTCTTGTCGAGTTTAAATTCGACTCGGCCAGCCTTCACCTCCTGCACCGCCTTCGCCGTGTCATCGGTGACCGTCCCAGCCTTGGGATTCGGCATCAATCCACGCGGCCCCAGTACCTTTCCCAGTTTTCGGACTTCCGCCATTGCCGCAGGCGTGGCGATGGCAACATCGAAATCTTGAAAACCTTCCTGACATTTTTTGACCAAATCCTCAAAGCCAACATACTCTGCGCCGGCCTCCTTTGCCGCGTTAGCAGCCGCGCCCTGGGCAAAAACAAGCACGCGCACCTGTTTGCCGCTGCCATGTGGGAGTGGACAGGTCCCGCGCACCATCTGGTCCGATTGTTTGGCATCGACACCGAGCCGGAATGAAACGGTCACGGTTTGATCAAACCTTGTCGCCGGCATTTTTTTTAACGCCGAGATGGCCTCGGAAAGGTTGTAAACTTTGCTCCTGTCAACCTGCTCAGCGGCGGCGCGATAACGTTTGCTACGATTCTGTTGCATGATCTTGTGCAGTCCAAGCGATCGCCGCGGCGACCTCCTGCTTAAAATTTGGCCACTCGGCTGAGCGGCGGGAGGTGGAAACTAGCGGCTATTTTTCCGTTGTCAAAATGAACCTCTGCTCGCGAAACGCAGACACACGCCTTAATCAACCGGCGCTGCGATGTCTGTAAGGTTCGTCGATTCGGCCGCCGTTTGCATGCTCGGTGGTCCGTTCCTGATAATTTTGCCCTCTTTCATCACGAACGAAACGCGCTCCGTCACCGTGATGTCTGCAATCGGATCACCTGGCATGGCAATGATGTCGGCTAGCTTGCCCTTTTCCAGCGTGCCGACCTTTTGCGCGATACTCAGAAGCTCCGCATCATTTGATGTCGCGGATTTGAGGGCATCGATCGCCGCCATACCGAGTCCCATCATGAGAGCAAATTCCTTGGCATTCTGACCATGCGGAAAAACGGCCGCGTCGGTTCCGAATGAAATTCTCACGCCCATTTTCACGGCATTGCGGAACATTTCCGAGCGCGCCGCCGTCGCCTCTCGCGCTTTCGCCTGCAGCGTTGGCGGATATCGGTCGATCTTACTCATGATGTACTCCGACGCCATCAAAGTCGGTGTCAGAAAAGTCCCCTTTTGTTTCATTAATGCGACCGTTTGCGGTTTCATAAACGAGCCGTGCTCAATCGAATCCACACCCGCTTCGATCGCTTCACGCGCAGCCTGGTCGCCGTGACAGTGCACCGCGACTTTCTTGCGCAAACGATGCGATTCATCGACCAGAGCGGCCATCTCCGCAGGTGTGAATTGCGGCGTGTCCACTTCGTCTGCCAGCGAAAGGACGCCGCCTGAAACGGCCGCCTTGATTACATCCGCACCGTTTTTCACTTCGAAGCGAACTGCTTTGCGAACCTCATCCGGCCCGTTGGCGATTCCATCGGTGTAATCAGGCTCGCGCCCGAAGAGAAAATCGCGAAACCCGCCCGTCGGATCGAAATGGCCGCCAGTCGCGCCGATTCCTTTTGTCGCCACGAGCATCCGCGGCCCGACGATTACGCCTTTATTGATAGAGTTACGCAACGCAACATCGACAAATTCACGGCTGCTAACAAAACGGCTGCCCACGTCGCGGACGGTCGTGAAACCCGCTTCCACGGTTGTGCGCGCATACCCCACCGCTCTGATTGCCTGCTCTGAGACATTCAAATCGAGTTGTTCGAGGCGCCGCTTGTTGAAATCGCCGGAAAAATCCAGTGTCAGATGCGTATGTGCATCCATGAAGCCCGGTGAAAGCGTCGCGTCGCCGAGATCGATCACTTTCGCATCGCCCGGAACCGCAACGTTGCTGCCCACATCGACAATCTTGTCGCCCTGCACGACGATAACGCCGTTCGGGATCAGCGATTTCGATTTTCCATCGAACATCCGCGCCGCTTTCAGCACGATCGTTTGATCAGCGGCACTGGCGGCAACGCCTGAGAACAAAAGGATTACAATGGCGGCAGAGTAATAAAGACGAGACGCGATTCGCATCCTATCCGTTTAAGAAGTATCGGCACCGCAGGCAAGGAAGTTCTTGTTTCGACCAGGCCGCTTCGGTTCAATCCAGCAGATGAAAACTCCGCCGCTGGGCTGCGTCGTTTTGCTCGCTCTCGTTGTCACCTCCGTTGTACTGGCATTGTTCGCGCAAACGCCGCCCCCTGCGCCTTCGCCTTCTCCGAAGGAATCTCCGCCAGCTACTCCCGATTACGATCTGCACTGGAGCGTAAAGATTCCGATGCGGGACAAAGTCGAACTGAACGCAACCCTGTATCTGCCAAAGACAAAAGATGGGACTTCGTCAAAGACGCCGGTGATTTTCACTCTGACGCCTTACATCTCCGATACGTATCATGCGCGAGCCGCATACTTCGCATCCCACGGTTACGCGTTTGCATTGGTCGATGTTCGCGGCCGGGGGAATTCCGCCGGCGAATTTGAACCGTTCGCACAAGAGCCGCGCGACGGTCACGATGTCGTCGAGTGGCTCGGGCAACAACCCTTTTGCAATGGCAAAGTGGCGATGTGGGGCGGTTCTTACGCCGGATTCGATCAATGGGCGACAGCGAAAGAATTTCCGCCTCACTTGGCGACAATCGTGCCGGTCGCCGCAGCGCATCCGCCGCTTGATTATCCATCCCTTGATAACGTCGGCGAAACCTACGACGTGCAATGGTTCACGCTCACCAGCGGCCGCGCCGCGCAAAACAATCTTTTTGGTGATCAAAAATTCTGGCGCACGAAATTCCTGGACGCCTACAAAACGCGCATTCCATTTAAATCACTCGATTCGTTTATCGGAAATCCATCGGTCGATTTTCAACGTATTCTCAAACATCCAATCGCCGACGCGTACTACGACGCAATGGTGCCAACCCGCGAGCAGTTCCAAAAAATTAACCTGCCGATTTTGACGATTACCGGACAATACGATGGCGACGAGCTCGGTGCTCTCACATTTTATCGCGATCATATGGCGAATGCATCGCCAGGAGTACGCGCCAAACATTTTCTAGTAATCGGCCCATGGGACCATGCGGGAACGCGCACGCCGACGGATGAAGTCGCGGGCGTAAAGTTCGGCCCGGCGAGTGTGCTCGATCTCAACGATCTACATCGGCAATGGTACGACTGGACGATGAAGAACGGGACGAAGCCCGAGTTTCTAAAAAATCTGGTCGCGTATTATCTGCTCGCTCCGGGAAACACCGGCGCGAATGGCGAATGGAAATACGCTGACAGCCTCGAAAGTCTGTCGGCAAATCCCCGAACTTTGTATCTCGATTCAAAAAACGGGGATGCCAACGGCGTATTCCGCTCCGGGTCGCTCACAGAAACTCAACCAAAAGAAGGCACCGACAAATTTACTTACGACCCACTCGACACGAAGCGTGGCGAGAACGTAGAAGGAATCGATCCGAAAGAGAAAACCGCGGGCATCGACCAAACATACGCGCTCAGCATCAGCGACGACGGCCTGGTTTATCACACCGCTCCACTTCCTAACGAAACGCCCCTTATCGGTTGCCCGGCGGTCACGCTTTGGGTTTCCATCGACACACCGGACACCGATCTCTCCGCCGATCTCTACGAGATCCAACCCGACGGAACTAGCATCGCACTTTGGAGCGACATTCGTCGTTTGCGTTATCGCGAATCGCTGCGGGAAGCGAAACTGGTCAAGCCCGGTGAAATCGTTCGCTGCGATTTTAACCCGGGGCTCTTCGTCGCGCGCCGCTTGATGAAAGGTAGTCGCCTGCGCCTTGTTATTTCTTCTCCAAATTCAATCTTGTGGCAAAAAAATTACAACTCTGGTGGCGTTGTCGCCGATGAAACCGCCAAGGATGCGCGGCCGGCACACGTTCAAGTTTATCACGACGCAACGCACGCGAGCTCGATTCAGGTCCCATTCAGCAGGTAATGCGATCTCGCTTGCTTAGGCTCTGCGTTGTCGGAGTAATTTGTCTTGTCGGAACCCAGGCACGCGCTGAGCCGGAGATTGTAATTGCAATCCGCTATTTACAAGCACAGGGAACAAGTCATTCGCATCTTTACCTGTATCGCAAGGATGGAAAACTGCTGCGGCAACTGACCAAGGACAACTCTGGACAAGATGCCGATCCAATCTTCACCTCCGATGGTGAGACGATTGTTTTCGCACGCGGTAGATCTGACAACACACGCGAATTTTGGAGCATCGATCGGCGCGGCACTGGATTGAAGAAATTGGATGCCGCGCCAGATTGGTACGCGCAAACGAAAAGCTCGCCCTATTTCACGAATATTGAACCGGAGGAACAAACATCACCAACTCCGACAGCTTCGCCCGAAGAATCTGCGTCGCTTGGCGCAACACCCGCGCCGAGTTACAAGCGCCGGATGATTCCTTCGAGCTGGTTCTTGCGCGAAGATCCAACTGACGAGAATGATCAGATTAATGGCGAAGGCCACGGCAAACGTTATTTGCTGCGCGATTTGAAAACGGGAACGGAAACAGAATTTGGAAAGCTGCCGGGATTCATCGGCGTCTTCAAACTACTCCACGATAAACTAGACAAGGATCGACATTTTCTCTTCGATGGATCGCTGCGCCTTGCATTCTTCGGCTTGCACCTCAACAGCACGGATGGCGACACCTGTTTCGCGCTCTATTTGAATCAGCCTCGACTTGTCCGCTTATCTCCGAATTGGGCAACGCCAATTCCACTTCCGGGCGAATCAGCATTTCTAACGCTCGCTGAAAATCGCTACATCCCGATTCCCGAGAGCTCGAAGACAGTAACCTGTTCCTACATGGAACGTTGGGACGACAAGCTGGATAAAATTCGTTACGCGCGCGAAAAATCCGCCGCGATTTGCTACGGCGCGTCGATGTATCGACCCGGTCGCACTCCTCCGATAATCATAGTCCGCAA
>Ga0209474_10003118_pt1 | contig 14723 bp, 11 predicted proteins | sample GraSoiAngelo_145_FD_185902 | JGI IMG/M metagenome (GOLD analysis project Ga0209474, IMG submission 185902) | Grasslands soil microbial communities from the Angelo Coastal Reserve, California, USA - 14_1009_05_20cm (SPAdes) (version 2) | ecosystem: Environmental > Terrestrial > Soil > Grasslands...
CCTGGTTTAACTGCTTGCTCTCCGGGGACGCCTTCACCTCTGTACAGCCGTCGGTTCCATAGGGGAAGTACGTAGCTGCCCGGTTAAGCGACTGTCGTCTGGGACCGCGCTGCTAACTTTGTCTTTTACCCTTTCGGGCACAGCAATAGCCCCAAACAGGAAAGTAAGGCACATCAAATGACTGCTCTTAAAAGCCGCCTCGGTGACATTGTAGAAAAGCAGAACGGTCCACAGCGCCAAACTGAACGAGGCGAAGTTAGAGAAGGGCCTAAGCCTCGCGCAAATGGTGCGATAGCTCCCTACAAGAAATGCACAGATCAGAAAGAGACCGATGCTCCCCTGGTTTAGGTAAACTTCAAGGTAGCCATTATGGGCTTCGTTAACGTAAGTAAATTTCTGGTAAACCCATTCGAGCCGCGATCCCAGCCAGAAGCTTTCGTAGCCGGTGCCAACCAGGGGATTCGTATGCATACTGAGCAGGATTTTCCATAATTCAGTTCTGCCGGTGAGGTTTCCGTTTCGGCCAACGGTTTGTGCCAGACTTCCGTTCAAGTTGAAGCCAAACGCAAGAATCAGGTAGAGAACGAAGAACGTTGGAATCAGAACCTTGAGGAGGCCGGGATTGCGCTTGCCTCTCCTTGTGTGAGCCGCTGCAATCACAAAACAGCCCAGCGCCAGGCAAACGCTGGAAGTCGCGCTGCTCGCGAGGTGTAACACCCAAAGGGTCATTCCCATAAGCAGGATGTCCAGGAAGATGATCCGCCACACGCGCCGCTCTTTTCGTTCGGGCCACCGTGAAACCATGTCCCAGAAAAAAAAGATCCCGCACACCAGGCAAAGGACTCCGAGCATATTCTTGCTCGTTGTAGCTCCCACATACATATTGGCGCCCGTCCAAATCTCGTTTTGTTTGCCGATCCACGGAAAATACTTGATAAGTAAAACACAAAGAGGAATAAGCAAATAGCTGAATCGCCGGAGAACCGTGCGAACGGCCTCCAGGGGGCGCGGATCACTCAAAACGACGAGGATCGATAAATAGTTGCCAAGGTCCCGGAACCACCGCTTGAAAGAAACAAAAGCGAAATCGGACCAAAAAACGCTTAGTAATGCGAACAAAAGCAATGCTGTAAGAGCCGCGTTTTACGCTATGAATTTGCCCCAATTGAACGACCGCGACATCAGGATAGCCAGCTCGAGCAGGATCAGCAAAGCAAATATCGTGCGATCTAACGGGTTTCCGTCCTCAATGGTTTGATTCGCGGCCCCATAGGCGCCTCCCAGCCATTGCGAGGGTAATCTCGACGCGCCGATAAACATCCAGATTATGGGGATCCACAAGGCCCATGACGTCTTCGCTTCCCTGGCGGGGTCGAAACACAGAAGCCCCAGCAGAAGGACAAGCCAAACGGATAGCGCTAAGTACGGAGGCATGGTTCAATCAGTTCGCATTAAGCTTGGGGACGCTCATAAGCTGTTGTTCTGGTACTCGGCAAAGGAAGCCTTGGCGTTGGAGAATTGTTCCCGGCGCTTTTCCGGCGTGCTGAAAACGTGGGATTTCCGCAAGGATCCTTGCTCACGTACGAATACCATGTCAACCTGCGCGAGCGCGCCGTCGAAAGGCCGGTAAGTAAAACCGTAAACGTCGTAGACGACGAACCCGTAGGACTTCATTTGTGAAATGACATCAAAAAACTGTGGCCCATCAAGCATCAAGCCAAATAAACTTACTTCAAGAATTATTGCTTCCGTGTTCAGGAGAGTTTGACGGGCTCCCGCTAACACCTGCAATTCCGCCCCCTGCACGTCAATCTTGATGAGGAAGGGTCCTTTGAGGCTTCTCTCCGCGCATGCATCGTCGATTGTGATCACAGGCACTTGCCGCGGCTCACCGTCGACCGAGGGCCCTTCCGCCTCTTTTAACAGGCTGGAACCGAATCGATCCGGATGCACATTCAAAGTCGCGATACCCGGACGTTCGCCTGCTGCCGCGAGAAGATATTGAGCACGGTACGTGTCGCAGATCTTTCGCAGGGAAGGCTCAAACTCAAGCAGCGGTTCGATGAGAAGGATGTCTGCCTTTGGATATTCTTCGTATAATTCCGCCGTTTGAGATGCCGCGCCAACATCTATAACGGTGCGAGGATGGAACCCCAAGGTGGTCAATTGCCGCAATGCTCCGGCCATACTCGCGCGGGTCTCACTTTCTGCACGCTTCTTGCTGATCTCCAACCCAAAGGCGTTGAAGAATTCCCTAACTATGCGTTTCAGTGCCATCAACTTTCTCCTATTGGGTTGGTCGCTGTCGCACTAAGATGTAGTCGTAGCTTATAAAGCTGATCAGGGCGAACTTATCTGGCCTTGGAGGACGCTGTGGCTTCCATACTTTCTTCAACAGCCACGTCTGTATACTTTTCTGAACGACGAGCATTTATCTCGTTTGAATCATTCGCCTCATATATTCGCAATCGCAGACCGGGAAGGCTATCGCCACCTGGAACTTTGGCGCGCACCACATCTGAGTCACTGGAATCTGTTTCGAACTTTACTAGCCGCCGCTTTCTAAACCATGCTGCTGTTTGGGCGGCCGTCGCAAACCAAGCTCCTCGTGCTCTCATATCTCGAACTAGGTCTCTATACGGAGCGTCCCACAACCTCTCAGGGGCAAGGCTTCGGTCATGCCAGTTAACCACGAGGCATCCCCCGTGTTGAACGGCGTTGCCCACCATTCGTTCCAAGACTGACGTAGCATCCTTGGGCGATAAGCCAAGGTACGAAACATAGAACAGAGCAGTGTCCATCGCGTGTAAAGGCAGCTCAAGCATCCGCTCGGCCTCCAGAGGCTTGAACGCTTGTGTCGTGCCTGCGCGATATCCAACTGCGTCGTTGTAACCGCTCGTTGAGTCGTAGTTCGCTCCAGCTTTCTCCAGCGTCGCCGGCGAGTTCTCGTTGTAGTAGAGCCAATGCATGCGTACGCCCACTTCCGAAACACCCGTCAGGCAGCGCACCTCTTCAAGCTCCTCACGTCCTGCGGAACTGTCCAGCCAAGCATCAATGCCATGCAGCCCAACTTCGCAACCCGCAGCCGTCAACCGGCGGATGATTTCGGCCAACTCCCTGGCCTCATAGCGAGCTGCACGAAGCGCCGCCGCTCGCGTATCAATGCCTCTTCCTGCATAGTTCTTGCGAGGAATAACAAAGAAAGTGGACGGAAGCCCTTTCTCCATTTCCAGGTAGCGATCGGCAAAGTCGCTCCAGAAATCTTTCGCAAGTCCCACGTAAACAAAAGGCAGTTTGATAGCCGCCGCCCAATTCCTTGCTGCAGCGCGAAGTGATATCCACCCTCGAATGATGTCCACGAGTGAGCCGAAAATCGCACGCCAAAAGAAACCTACAATGGTGGGATCAAGCTTATGCCGGCGGATCGAAGGATGATCAACATCGTGAGTCAGGCACGCAATAAAAGAAAAGCCCTCGGGCACCGGCGGGATCTCAACCAGGGAGATTCCACATCCCGTAATTAAGTCCCTTAAGAGTGCAATGTGCAGCTCCAACGCTGGGACGCCAGCGTTTGCGGGCGGCTGCCCTTTTGTTAACAGCGTTCTAACCTCGGCGAACAAGTCGTAGCCGATTCGCAACAGTGGAGTCCCACCGTTTGTGTCTAAGTAGGCCGCGCATTCCTTCGTGCTTTCATCAATCAGGAAACTGCCGGCTCTTGCCACAAAGGTGACCGTGTCTCCGTAGATTGGAATTCGGTTTTCCTGATAAGTGAGAAAGCAGGAGCGCCTCATCCGCGACTTGGCGGGAAGTTCCCCCTGATCGTCAAGTTCTACCTTCGTGCCTGCATACACCAGGATGACCTTTGCTTCTGCTTCAAACTGACATTCTCCGGCACAGATTAAGACTTCGTATTGCCGATTCTTCCGGTAGAACTCCCAGGGAGTCTTAAACAGCTCGAAGAACTCGCGTACAACGCCATGTTCCGCAGGATTGACAATGACACCTATCATGTCGAAGCGTCCTTTAGCTCACCGCGGCAACAGGCTCTTCTTGCGTCCGTAACCACTCTTCAAAAACTACAAGGCTAAACAGGACTTTATGATTGTCGTGGCGGCCTGAAGCGTGCTGTTGAAACAGCGAGCTAACCACCGATGGACGAAGGAATTGATAGATTTTCGAATCTCTGTCGAGAAGGGTTTGCGCCATCTTTCCGTCCATGGCCCCCCGGAACCAACCATCCACCGCGTTAACCGCAAAACCGCGCTTCGGGCGCTTGAGAACTGATTCCGGAAGGTAGGTCCGGCACACCTGGCGGTGGAGCCATTTCCGGGACCCGTTCCGTACTTTCAAATTCGCCGGCAATCTCTCGACGTATTCAACAATCTCCTTGTCAATGTAAGGAACGCGCAGTTCAAGACCGTGCGCCATGGAGAGCTTGTCCGCATACATCAGAAGCTCGTCAGGGAGCGTCGAGCGCAATTCCAGAAACTGGAGACCGCCAAGTTCATCCGTCGAAGTCATCAGGTCCGTGAGGTCTTCCCAGCACCGAAGAATCGTGTCGCCCGAATCAGGGCCGAGTAGCCCGTCCTGGAATAACTCGTCCACCTGGCCTGCCGGAAGGAGCGACAGAACATGCTGATACCTGCGCATCCGATCCGGCACTGCCAGCGAATAGACGCCTCGCTTCAGAGTTTCATTCCGTGGCAAAGCAGCAACGGTGGATGAAATCGCTCCACGCATCCAATTCGGCAAACCGGCCCACAGTGCGCCATAGCGGACTCCCAGATGACGCTTATAGCCGCCGAACAACTCATCCGGCCCTTGTCCCACCAGCGCTACCTTGACATCCTGACGTGCCCTTTGACAAACGAAGTACATTGGCACAATCGAGGAAGTGGCGATCGGCTCTTCCAATGAAGCTACGATCTTGGGCAAATTCTCCTCGAAGATTGATCGCGTGATTTGCACGCTGGTATGATTCGATCTCAGTGTATTTGCGGTCTCCGCGGCGTCGCTCAATTCATCGTCCGCAAAAGAGGAACCATAACCCACGGTATAAGTTGGCCACGAACTCCCGTTGAGATTCATCAAGGCGAGCAGAAGAGATGAATCCATACCGCCGCTCAAAAGCAAGCCCACAGGCACGTCGCTGATGAGTTGACGCCGAATCGCCCCTTTGTAAAGCTCCAGCAGCTCCTCCCTGGCCTCGCTTGGCGACTTCGCCGGCGCGAAGGGAGTGGGCTTGAATCTGTACCATCGACTCACTTCATGGGAGCCGTTCTGAACCGTGAGCTTTGTTCCCGGGGCAAGCTTGCGCACTCCCTTGAGTATCGTGAAGGGGGCCGGCGTGTAGCGATAGCGCAGAAAAAGATTGAGCGAAGTTGGATCGACCTCGGCCTTGTCCTCCATCGCTTCGCGAATGGGCCGCATCTCGGAGCCGAAATACAAACGCCCGTCTTCCACTCGGTAGTACAGCAGCTTGATGCCCATCGCGTCGCGGGCAAGGAGCATCCTCTTGCGCCGTACGTCCCAGATCGCCAGGCCAAACATGCCGTTCAGCCGGTTCAGAACTTCGTCGCCCCACTGCTTATATCCGTGGATAATGACTTCTGTGTCAGATTTCGTCGCGAAAACGTGTCCGTAGCCTTCCAGTTCTTTCTTCAATTCGGGAAAGTTATAGATCTCGCCATTGAAAATAACCCAGACTGATTCTTCCCGATCCGACATGGGTTGGTGGCCACCGGAAAGATCAATGATGGACAGTCTCCGGAAGCCGAATCCGAGCGGCCCTTCGATGTAGTACCCTTCATCATCCGGACCACGGTGACTAATTGTCTTGGTCATCGCTTCGATGTCGCGACGCCGTACCGGCGCATCGGTTCCGAAGTTATATTGTCCGCAGATGCCGCACATGGGTGTCTCTAGATTACTTCCTTTGGCTCGAATGGTTGGTCAGCGTTCACGGCGCTGCCGCCTGCCCCTGTGCTTGTCTCCCTCGAAAGCAAAAATGCCAGGCTACGAAATAGCTGCGATTGGGCCCACCGATGCATCGGTACATTATCCCACCCGAGCAGGAGTTTCCGCGCCCGGAACGAGCCGTCAGACTTTTGCCACCGGACAAGCACATCCGAAACAACGCGGGAAGGAATGGCATCCAACTCCGGGAAACGTCCGCGCAAGAGGACCGCTAAGTTGAGACACTCGGCGTAATCGTAAAGTTCGTTGCGATAGACGGTCATCCGGGGACGTTTGGAGAAAGGCATGGGGAGTCGATTCTCGTCGAATAGGCTTTTTACATAATAGGCAACGCCACGCTCGATCGCACGCCGGCATTCGGTACTTCCTGTCAGTTGTTCGATTTTTGCGAGAGCCTTCATCACGAAACACGTATGAAAGTGATCGACAAAGTCTCTCTCCCCATCCACCGCGTAATACCAGGAGCCATCCTCATTCTGAGAAGCCAGGACAAAATTCAGATTTCTATCTGCCGCTTCTTGGTAGCGGTTGTCGGAAAAATCGTGGGCTGCCTGCGTCAACAAAAACGCGCGATAAGCGCTCGCGTTGATGACACCCCATGGGGCGTCCGGCGCGGGGGTGTAAGCGCAGCTCGCCGCGTTTGGCCCGGTCTGTTTGTCCCAATAGCATTTCAGTCCATGCTCCGCGATAGACCGCATGACTCTCAGCCACTTCTGATCCCTGTCCATCGCGTAAACCTGGGCAAATGCTTCGTAAACGTAAGGCAACGTCGTGATCATCGGAGTGCCTTCCATGAACGTGCCCGTTCGCGTCTCCCAGTTAAAGGGATATCCCCAGCAATAATCCTCGTAGCCCCGGCATCGCGTTTCCTTCAAGACTTCCAGGAAGTGAACAGCCCGCTGGTAGTGCTTATCCTCTTTGGAAACACCAGCGAGAAAGGCAAACCCCATTGCATAGTGTGCGTCGGCGATAGGAAAACGCTGCGGTTTCCAAGAAAGCCGGCGCGCAGAAGGAAGGAAAGCTTCGCTGAAGACCATGGGAGCAACGGCAAACGTGCCCAGCAGAGGCTTTCGGTAGTACAACGCCTTAGCAGCCCGCCCTAGCTTGCTCGCGTAATAACTCTGGTGATCGTAAGAGGTCTCCCCATACTGGTCGAGCCAATTCATAAATCGGCCGACACTTGCTTCCACCTTAGCGATTTGGCTTGTGTCCATAGTGACCAATTGGATCGTGTTAGAAAGCAAAAGGAAGACTAATCTGGCAGGACTTTGAAGCTATCAAGCGCCTTGAATGTGAATACGGACTTCAGAACGGCTCTCAATTTCTGCATCTGCTCTCGCCGATGGTATTCCATCAGCTCTTTGGAGATGGGCCTCTTTTCTCTTCGCAGCATGGCCCACCCATAACCAAGGCCAAGCGCGAGGCCTCCAATCAGATACGGCCATTTGACCATGCGGTAGGCAACTCGAAAGAGCTCCCAGAGCGGATGTCCGCCCAGGTAATAATCCTTCTCGCCATAAGAAAACATGGCTGCTGCAACGCTGCGCTCGGCTGTTCCCAAATGCCTGTAGTGGAAAAACGATCTCTCCCGAAAGGATTGTGTCTTCCAACCCATCATGCGCGCGGTTGTAACCGCGATCCAATCGATGCCTCCGGCCTTGTTTGCGAAATATCCGCCAATTTCCTGGAAGCATTGGCGGCGGAAGATTTGGCACTGCCCGGAAACATGTTTCTGGCCCTCAAAGCTGTCTGTTTCTGAGCTGTAGCCTTCTTCCCTGAAAATGGTTCCCGCAACTCCAAGACGCGGATCTTTTTTGAACTTTCCCAAAAGAAACTCAAAATGATCTTTATCCAGCGAAACATCTCCGTCCAAATTGCCGATAATCTCGTACTCGATCTGGTTCAGTTTCTCCAGCCCGGCGTTGAACGCATAAACTTTCGCGGCAAAATTGCGCTCTTTGCGAACAGGAAGGTTTACCGCCTCGATCCAATCGTACTTCTCTGCGTAACGGCCCACTATGGATCCCGTTGCATCCGTCGATCCGTCGTTCACAATCACCCATTTCACCGGCACAATCGTCTGATGCACCATGGATTCAAGCGTCTTCTCGATGAAAGCCTCTTCATTGCGGGCGGGGGTAATCAGAACGTATCGTGGAAGAGAGCGCCCTTGATCCATATCTCCTTCTTTCACGATTCCCGTTCGCACGCCTGCTTGGTCGAGAGCGTAAGTCATTGAATAAGCCCTAACGAATCTCCATGCAGTGTGGCCATTGCCCTCCTCAAAATCTCCGTCGTACTGGAGCCTTCGACGGTGGGGATGAGGGCCACTTTTCCTCCCCACGCTTTCATTTCGTTTCCGCCAACGACTTCCTCTTCCGAATAGTCTCCACCCTTCACAAGAACGTTTGGCCGCACGGCCCGAATCAGGTTTAATGGCGTGTCTTCATCGAAAATCACAACCACGTCCACGCATGGGAGAGCTGCCACAATCTTTGCCCGGGCATCCTCCGGGATAATGGGGCGGCCAGGTCCCTTGAGCGCGCGAACCGAACGATCCGAGTTGAGAGCCACCACCAGGCAATCCCCTTGGCGCTTTGCTTGTTCGAGAAGCGCCAGGTGGCCCACATGCAGCAAGTCAAAGCACCCGTTTGTGAATACAATTCGCTGGCCCTTGACGCGCCATTTCGCTGCACGTTTCAAGAGCGTCTCGAAGGAACAGATTTTTTCCGCCTGGCTAGCTTCGCTCGCGGCCGCGACCCTCGCCAGCAACTCTTCTCGAGTGATTGGGACTGTTCCTAGTTTTCCAACTACAATTCCTGCGGCCAGATTGGCAAGACGGATGGCGTCTTCCAAAGGCAGGCGAGAGGCGACTGCAGCGGCAACCGTTGCAATTACTGTGTCTCCGGCGCCTGACACGTCGAACACTTCGCGAGCTAATGCTGGAAAGCGCTGCACGCCTGTGGCGTCCAGCAACGTAATTCCCAACTCGCCAAGCGTCACCATAAGGTGGCCAATTCCAAGCTCAACCCGGAGCTTTTCACCTCTTTCCATCAACAACTCAACATCTCCCTGGTCCGTGGAAGTCGCAGCCGCTAGTTCCATCCGGTTGGGTGAGATTACGTCGCATCCGGCATATTTCTCGTAACGCAGGCCTTTCGGGTCAACGAAAGTCGCTACCGAAAGCTCACGTGCGCGGCGGAGGATGACCCGGCAGATGGACTCGCCCAGCGCACCCTTGCCATAGTCGGAAAGAAGAATTGCCGAGCACTCTGTTATTTGGCTCTCGATCGCCGAGAAAAGTCTTTTCTCCAACTCATTGCTGAATGTACCGGACTTTTCCACGTCGACGCGTAGCATCTGCTGCCGCCCACCGAGTATTCGCGTCTTGCAAATCGTGGGTCTGTCTGCAATCGAAAGAACTCCTGCCGTTTCGATTCCCATGGCTTTCATGAGGTCAAGGAGCTGGCGCCCGCTTTCATCCGCGCCAACGACTCCCGCCACGGATACCTCGCAGCCAAGTCCGCGCAGGTTGGCGGCTACGTTTGCCGCGCCACCTGCAACCTGAGTTTCGTGATCAAGGCGTATTACTGGAACGGGTGCTTCAGGAGAAATCCTGTCAACTGCGCCCCAAAGGTAGCGGTCTAGCATGAGATCGCCGACGACCAACACGCGGCGGTTGTGGAAGCCACGCTCGACCGCTTCGACCACATTGTGCAGATCCCTAAACATGATCACCGCCGGAATCCGCGGGCCTTGCCTTGCTTTGACTGACTTGAATTCTTCTTGTATCAACCTGTTTTGCGGACTGGTCTCCCGTGAGCTGTTTGCCCAAGAGGTTGCCGACAATGCCGATCAATTGCTGCCTTTCGTTGATCCAGTTGTGCTCCCCGTAAACTTCTTGCCCGCGCCTTGCAATTTCTCCTAACTGCGCCGGTTGGCGGAACGCATACTCCATGCTTCTTGCAAGACTCTCCGGATCGCCAGGCTCAAAAAAGAGCAGCGATTCTTCATTAAAGTAGTCTTGAATTCCGGGAGTCCGTGGCGCGATAACCGGTTTTCCAAGAGACAAATACTCGAAAATCCGCGTGGGGGTATTGATTTCAGTGAACGAATTTCGATGGTTTGGAATCACCCCGGCATCGCAACCCTCGATTTCCCGCACCAGATCCTCCAGCCGTCGCGGCCCGAGATAACGAATCGACTCATCCAGACTTTTGCTTCTGGCATTTTCCATTACACGTTCGAGAAATGGTGTACGGGGTCCGTAAACCCGAAGCTCTGCACCCGGCACCGCCTCTTTGACTCTCGATAGCGCTTCAACGGCAAGGTCCAACCCGTTCCGCTCGACGATTGAACCGTGATACATGATCACGAAGCTTCCGTCGCGATCTTCCTTCGAGTGCGTCGCTGGCCGCGCCTCGCGAAACGGGAAAATCTTTTCATCGGGAGAATTCATTACCACGCCAATCTTTTCGGCACTACAACTGCGCGCGGCAAAGATCTTCTTGCATTGCAGGTTTACCGTGAGTACGGCATCTGCGCGCGCTATGCTCCACTTCTCGATCCAACTGATGAGCCGCACGCCAAAGCTCTCTTTTTTTAGACCGAAGATCGTGGTCATCAATTCAGGCATGGGATCGTGCAGATCCAGGATCACTTTCGCCCCGAATAATTTCGGCGCGAATGCACTTACGACGAGAATGTCCGGCATGTTGTGGACATAGATCAGGTCGTAGCGCCTGGTCAGCGTACGCCATGCAAAGATCAGCGACGAAATCAAAATGAAGACCGAATACTGGTAGGCGTATGCAAGCTTGCCGCCCCGCCGGTTTTTGAGCGGAATTCGCAGCACGTCAATGCTGCCGGAAATCTCCCGCCGCGGAGTCTTCCCATCTTCCAGACAAATAAGATCCACCCGCATGCCTTGGCTGACCAGAGCATCTATTGCGCGGCGTGGTCTCGGATCGCCCGGGTAATGCGAAAAGGTCACCATCCCCACGCGCTTGCCACGAAGACGCTCGTCGCAAGAGGGCGCTGAGTGACGCCCGTTTCTAAGCGTCTCGCGTAGCTGAGTTGTAGCTGGATTGGCCATAGGCCGTGCTTCTTCGGCGCTGCGAATCGTGTGCGTGGACTTCTCTTGCCTGGGAAAGGGCTTTCAGCCTCTTGAACCGACCGCGACTTGCTTTTCTCTCAAGGAGTCAGTGGTTTCTCTTTGACTTTCGCGCGCAATCTTCATTTGATTGGAGGTTTGGATTGCCTGCAATATCACCGAATCGTCGAACTTGCGCAGAATTTCGATATTAGGCATAACGCAATGCCCGCCGATAACTCCCGGATAGTACTTGATCTTAGGAAAGAAACCGATCTCCTCGTAGAAAGAGACGATTTCCCCATAGTTCTGGCCCGCCTGATCGCAGAACCTCTCGAGCTCCTGCGCCCAGGCAATCATCAACCCGAAGTACGTTGTTTCTGTCAGTTTTGCCAACTCGGTTGCTTCGGGAGATGACAGAATCCTGGCTTTCAATCCGACGGATTCGAAATGGTCGGCAGCGTCCTGCGCGCCGGCTAGATCCAACGCTCCCACGAATTTCGCGTAACTGCGCATCTCCTCCACCATGCGTGCGTGTTTCCCGCGAACCGGGCTATTGACGACCACGGCCCGAGCCCGCTCGGCCACGGCGCGAGTGGTGCCGACCGCCACAGTACTGTTAATGATGGTCACTTTGGGCTTGAAGAGCTCGATATAGCGCGCGCTTTCGCTCACAAAATCCTTGATTTGGAAGGGATAGCAAATATGCAAAACGTCGACTTCGTCGAATCGCTCCGTCGGCGGCGTAATATCCACTCCGATGACATCGTGATATTCGGAGACGATCTGAAGCAGAGGTTTGCCCACCTCTCCCAGACCAACGACGACAACTCTCTGTCTCGTTTTCATTGTGTTTTTGTCTCCTCCCGGATGAATCTCAGTTGGACTGAATCGCTTGATCTGTTCGGTTTAGCCGTGGAATGCTCTATGCCTTAAAACGACTTGGATGTGCAGGTGCGAATTGTAAGTCGCAGTCGCACAAGACAACCCTGGCAAAGGTTAATCGGACATCACAGCCGCTTGCTGAGCCTGGATGTCCTGCACGATTCGAACTAAAGCTTCGACAATGCGTGTCTGGTCGTTTTCGGCCAGGGTTGGAAACATAGGCAGGGAGAGGATTCGCTCCGCTGCCTTTTCGGTCATGGGGAAATCGCCGGCGCGGTAACCCTGATTCGCATAAGCCTTCTGCAGGTGCAGAGGAATCGGGTAATGAATTCCCGTTCCGATGTTTTCCTTGGCGAGCGCCGCTTGCACCGCCTCGCGGTTTTCCACCTGAATCACATAGAGGTGGTAAATTGCTTTCGACCAGGAAGGTTCGTAAGGCCTAACCACGTTTGTATTTGCCGCCGCAAAAAGTTCGTTGTACGCGCGGGCTCGCTCTTGGCGGCTCTCGTTCCACTTTGCTAAGTGCTGCAGCTTCACGTGCAAAAGACCCGCCTGGATCGCATCGAGCCGGCCATTGTAACCCTCCATATCGTGACAATATTTTTTCGCCTGGCCGTGATCGCGCAACATACGTATTCTCCGCGCAAGTGTTTCATCGTTAGTCGTGGCTGCTCCGGCTTCCCCGCACGCTCCCAGATTTTTCCCCGGATAGAAGCTGAACGCTGCGGCGACTCCCATCGATCCAGCCGCGCACCACCGGTTTTCCTTGCGCGAAAAATATTGCGCACCGTGCCCCTGGCACGCGTCTTCCACGAGGCTGAGCCTGTACTGCTGAGCGATCTCCAGGAGTTCATCCATGTCCGCCATCTGTCCATAGAGGTGGACAGGAACGATGGCAGTAACCGGCTTGCCGGTCCGGTTATCAATCAAAAGCTCCATGCGGGAATCAAAGGTGCAGCACTCCGTAACGTACTTGCGAACCTGCACTGGGTCCATGTTGTACGTGCGTTCATCAATGTCGACAAACCTGGGTTCCGCACCCGCTTGCGAAATCGCTTCCGTGGTGGCGATGAAAGTGTTCGGCACGGTGATGACGATGTCACCGAACTTCACTCCCGCCGCCATCAGCGCGAAGCGGAGTGCATCGGTTCCGCTGCTGACCCCAACGCAGTATTTCGCCTCGCAAAACTCCGCAAACGCGTTTTCAAACTGCTCGAGCATCGGCCCGCCAATGAAACCTGCGGTGTTCAATGCACGCGCGAACACCTCGGTCAATTCCGGGGCAAGTTCGCGATGAGGCGTCACCAAATCAAGAAATGGAATGGCGTTTTTTCCGTTCACTCTCTGTCTCCCATAACCGCAACTACTTTCGTGTCGAGGTATCTCTTCAGCCGCGCGGGATTCCCCGCGACTATGGCGTTCGCCGGAACGTCTTTCGTGACCACCGACCCGGCGCCGACGATTGCGTTTTCTCCAATCGTCACGTTGCAAAGAACAGTCGACCCGGACCCGATCGATGCGCCTTTCTTGACCAGCGTGCGCTCAACTTTCCAATCGCTTTCCGTTTGGAGCTGACCCTCCCCTATCGTTGCGCGAGGATACGAATCGTTGATGAAGGTGACGCCATGTCCGATGAAGACGTTATCTTCAATGGTCACGCCTTCGCAGACGAAGCTATGACTGGAGATTTTGCAGTTTCTTCCGATGGCTGCGTTTTTCTGGATCTCCACAAACGCCCCAATCTTGGTGTTTTCCCCGATTTCGCAGCCATAAAGATTGATGAACTTCGAAAGCTTGACCCCGGCTCCGAGCTTCACATCCGGGGCGATCGCGCAGAATTCGTTCACAGGCGCACCAACTCTCCTCTCTTTCGAATGGAGCGGTCCACCGCTTCCAGCATGCGAACGACTCGAAGCCCGGCGTGTCCGTCGTTAAAGGGCGTCTTATTGTTCAAAATGCAATCCGCAAAATATCCAAGCTCGACTCGCAGTGCTTCCGCCTGCTCGATCTGCGGCGCCCACATGTCTCCCGTGCGATAGCTCACCAGGGCCTCGCGGATTCCTTCTCCGTCGCCGTTATTGATACTCACACCCTTGTCGTAGACGCGCACCTTTTCATCGGCAACGAGGTCGTTCCAAACCAGCATCTTTTTCTCGCCGCCAATCAGCGTGGTCCGGATCTTTACAGGGGAAAGCCAGTTCACGTTGACGTGGGCGATGATGTTCTGCGGGAAGTAGATGGTCATGAACGCAACGTCTTCGACGCCATTCAAATGCTTTTCACCCGTGGCGACGATCGCTTCTGGCTCCTTCTTGATCAGGTGATCCATGATCGAGAGGTCGTGCGGCGCCAGGTCCCAAACGACGCTTACGTCGTGCTGAAACAAACCCAGGTTGACGCGCAGTGAATCGTAGTAATACAGATCCCCCAGGTCGCCTCTATCGACCAGTTCTCTAATCTTGCGGACCGCACCGGTAAACAGGAAGGTGTGATCCACCATGATGGTAAGACCTTTGCGCTCTGCGAGTTCGATCAGTTCTTCCGCCTGAGCCGCGCTCGCCGTAAAAGGCTTCTCCACAAAAACGTGTTTACCGTTTTCAAGCGCCGCTTTGGTCAGCTCGTAGTGGGTCCAAACCGGAGTAATGACCGCAACCGCGTCGATTTGGGGAGACTTCAGAACTTCGCAGGGGTCTGTGGTGGTGGCAACCGCAGGATGTGCTCTATTCACCCGGGCAAGGGCTGCCATGCTCTTGTCGCAAACCATCTCCAC
>Ga0209474_10003119_pt1 | contig 14719 bp, 14 predicted proteins | sample GraSoiAngelo_145_FD_185902 | JGI IMG/M metagenome (GOLD analysis project Ga0209474, IMG submission 185902) | Grasslands soil microbial communities from the Angelo Coastal Reserve, California, USA - 14_1009_05_20cm (SPAdes) (version 2) | ecosystem: Environmental > Terrestrial > Soil > Grasslands...
CGACGACGTCGGTGACCTCGACGCCCTTGGCATGCAGCTCCCGCCGCTTGGCCTCGAGCCCGGCCTCCGAGCCCGCCTCGAAGGCGAAGTGGTAGAACACGCTCGGCACGCCGAGCCCGCGGGCGATGCCGGCCTCGTACCGCGACGGGACGCCGGGCACGCCCCGCGCCTCCATGAAGGCGATGAGCTGATCGCGCCCGGTGTCGAAGAAGATGTGGCGGATCTGCCCGCCCTCCTTGACCTTGATGACGTCGCAGCGCACGGCCTTGAACCCGAGCACGTTCTCGTAGAAGTCGCGGGTCGCGTCGAGATCGAGCGTGGACAGGCCGACGTGGGAGAACCCTCTGGGCGACATGGTGGGCCCACCTTTCTGACGCTGCCGTCGCCCCTACTATCGCGAGGACTTAGACTCTGTCAAGGAGGAAGGCCCATGGCGACGGTGAAGCTGATCGAGTACGGGCGGGCAAGCGCCGAGGTGCGCGCCGTCTACGACGACATCATGGCCACGCGCAAGACGGACTGGATCAACAACTTCTGGAAAGCGCTGGCCAGTCATCCGCCGACGCTGCGCCGCACCTGGGAGAGCGTGAAGGCGGTCATGGCGCCCGGCGCGCTGGATCCGCTCACGAAGGAGCTGCTGTACGTCGCCGTCAGCGCCACCAACGGCTGCGACTACTGCATCGCCTCGCACACGTCCTCGGCGCGGCGGCAGGGCATGACCGACGAGATGCTGGGCGAGCTGATGGCGGTCGTCGGGATGGCGAACGAGACGAACCGTCTGGCCGACGGTTACCAGGTCGAGATCGACGAGGCGTTTCGCACGGCCCCCTCGTAGGATGTCGGCCATGCGGCACTGGCTGGGCATCGACATCGGGGGGACGTTTACCGACTTCGCCCTCTACGATACGCAGACCGGCGAGCTGACCGGGGTCAAGGTCGCCTCGACGCCGCACGACTTCGCCGAGGCGGTGCGCCTGGGCCTCGAGCGGCTCCGGGACGAGCACGGCGTCGACCTCCGTGAGATCGGCACCGTCGTGCACGGCACCACGATCGCGGTGAACACGCTGATCCAGCGCGCCGGCGCCCGCCTGGGCCTCCTCGTCACCGAGGGCTTCCGCGACGTGCTCGGCCTGCAGCGCCTGCGCCTGCCGAATCCGTTCGACCTGGACGGCTCCCGGCCCCTGCCCCTGGTGGACCGTGCGCGCGTGGCCGAGGTGCGCGAGCGGCTCCGCGCCGACGGCGGCGTCGACACGCCGCTGGACGAGGGGAGCGTGCGGGACGCCGTCGGGCGCCTGGCCGGCCGCGACGTGGAGGGCCTCGTCGTCTCGTTTTTGCACGCGTATCGCAATCCGGCTCACGAGCGCCGGGCGCAGGCGGTCGCCGAGGCCGCCGCCCCCGGCCTGCCCGTGAGCATCTCGGCCGACGTCTGGCCCCAGGCGCGCGAGTACGAGCGGACGGCGCTCGCGGTGCTCGACGCCTACGTGCAGCCGAGGGTGCGCCGTTACCTCGAGGGCTTCGAGCAGGCCCTCGCCGCGCAGGGAGTCCGGGCCACGCCGCTCATCACGAAGTCGAACGGCGGCATCATGCCCGTGACGGCCGCGCGCCGTCAGACGGTGGCGACGCTCCTCTCCGGGCCGGCGTCGGGGGTGATCGGCGCCGCCTACGTCGCGGCGGCGGCCGGCCTGCCCAACGTCATCACGCTGGACGTCGGCGGGACCAGCGCCGACATCGCGGTGGTCGAGGACGGCCGTCCGCGCTCGAGCACGAGCGAGCACATCGGCGGGGTGCCGGTGATGATGCCGGTCGTCGGCGTGACGGCGATCGGTGCGGGCGGCGGCTCGGTGGCGTGGGTGGACGACGTCGGGATCCCCAAGGTCGGTCCGCAGAGCACCGGCGCCCATCCGGGCCCGGCCTGTTACGGGCGCGGCGGCAAGGAGGCGACGCTCACCGACGCGTTCCTGGTGTCCGGCTTCCTCGACGCCGAGCGGTTCCTCGGAGGCCGGATGCGCCTGCACCGCGGCCTGGCCGAGGAGGCCGTCGCGCGCTTCGCCGGCCGGCTGGCGATGACGCCGGACGAGGCGGCCGAGAGCGTGGTCCGGGTGGCCGTGTCGAACATGTACGCGGAGTTCACCAAGATCCTCTCGCGAGCGGCAGTGGACCCGCGCGACTTCGCCCTCGTCGCCTTCGGCGGCGCCGGACCGGTCGTCGGCGCGCTCCTGGCCCGCGAGGTCGGTATTCCCACGGTCTTCGTTCCACGCTCGCCGGGCACGCTGTGCGCGCTGGGCGCCCTCTGCGCGGACGTCGTCAACGACGCGGTGCGCACGGTGCACGTGGGCGTGAACGGCGCGTCGCTGGAGACGGCGGCGCTGCGCCGGCACTACGACACGCTCCGCGCGGAGCTCGCCGACTGGCTCGAGCATCACGGCGCGGGCTCGGGACCGGCCACGTTTCGTCACGCGGCCGACATGCGGTACGTCGGCCAGTCCTACGAGATCGAGGTGCCCGTCGATCCCGACTGGCTCGCGCCCGGCGGCGTGGCGACGCTGCTTGGCGCCTTCCACCGCGCGCACGAGCGGCTGTACGGCCACGCCGACCGGCAGGCGCCGGCCGAGATCGTGAACGTTCGCATGCAGCTGCGGGCGGTCCGTCCCCGCGTGCCGCTCGGCGAGGTGTCGCCGCCGGCGGCGCCGCCGGCGCCCCGTGGGACGCGCCGGATCTGGCTCGACGGCCACCGGACGGAGGCGCGCGTCTTCGATCGCGCCGCGTTCGGGCGGGGCGCGCGCCTCGTCGGGCCGGCCGTCGTCGAGCAGCCCGACACGACCGTGCTGGTGCCCGGCGGCCACGTCGGCGAGGTCGACCGCTTCGGAAACCTCGTGCTCCGGAGGGAAGGCTGATGCGTCTGGACGCGCTGACCGTGGAGATCCTCCGCAACTACCTGCAGGGCGCCGTGGAGGAGATGGCCTACGTCACCGAGCGGACCGCCTACACGACGTTCGTGAAGGAGACGGCCGACTTCACGGCCGGCCTGCTGACGCCGTCGGGAGAGTTCTTCGCCTACCCGGTCGAGCTCGGTGTCGCCAGCTTCGGCGGCATCAGCTACGCGCACACGCTGGAGGCGGTCGGGCCGCTCGAGCCCGGCGACGTGGCGATCACCAACGACCCCTACGGCTCGGCCGCCGCCGCCACCCATCTGCCCGATATCCACCTGATCCGTCCCATCTTCTGGGACGGGCGCCTGGTCGCCTACGGGGCCGGTTTCCTCCACAGCTCCGACGTCGGTGGCATGGTGCCGGCGAGCATCTCGCCGCGCGCCTCCGAGATCTTCCAGGAAGGCCTGCGGCTGCCGCCCAAGAAGCTCTTCGTGCGCGGCGCCGTGAACCACGACGTGCTCGACGTGATGCTGGCGAACTGCCGCATCCCCGAGCAGAACTGGGGCGATCTCCAGGCGCTCGTGGCCGGGCTGACGACCGGGGAACGGCGCCTGCACGAGCTGATCCGCCGCTTCGGGCCCGATACCGTCGACAAGGCGATGGACGACCTGATCGACTACGCGACCCGCAAGGTCGAGGCCCTGATCCGGCGCATGCCGGCCGGGCGCTACGAATTCTCGGACTACATCGAGGACGACGTGGTGACGGACATTCCCATCCGCCTGAAGGTCGCCCTCACGATCGGCGACGGCCTGATCCACCTGGACTTCACGGGCAGCGACGTGCAGGTGGGCTCGGCGCTCAACGTGCCGACGGCCGGGCGCGTCCACCCGTTCATGGCCATCGCGCTGGTGAACTACTTCGTCACCCGCGACCGCACGATCCCGCTGAACGCGGGCGTGCTCAAGCGGGTGCGCATGACGCTGCCGGAAGGCTCGGTCGTGAATCCGCGGTTCCCGGCGGCGTGCGGCGTTCGCTACGCGACGGTGCTGCGGATCTACGATGCGGTGCTGGGCGCGCTGGCGCGCGCGGTGCCCGCGCACATTCCCGCGGCCAGCGGCGGCCAGGGCTGCATGGTGGCGCTGTCGCTGCCGGATCCAGAGGCGGGCCGGCGCCACGTGACGGTGATCGAGCCGATGATCGGCGGCGGGGGCGGGCGGCCGGGGCGCGACGGCATCGACGGCTGCGACGCCTCGCTCGGCTTCCTCAAGACGACGCCGGCCGAAACGCTCGAGGCCGAGGTGCCGATCGTCGTCCGCCGGTTCCACCTGGTGCCGGACTCGGCCGGTCCGGGACGATTTCGCGGCGGCTTCGCCGTGCGCCTGGATTTCCAGGTGTTCCGCCCCGAGGGCCTCGTCACGGCGCGGGGGATGGAGCGCTTGCGCTTCGCGCCCTGGGGCGTGGCCGGCGGCGCCGCCGGAGCCACGGGCAGCGTCGTGCTGAATCCGGGCACCGCCGCCGAGCGGCCGCTCTCGAAGATCGACGTCCTGGCGCTCGAGCCCGGCGACGTGCTGAGCGTCCGCACGCCGGGCGGCGGCGGCCACGGCGATCGGCTCGAGCGACCGCCGGCCCACGTCCTCGCCGACGTCGCCGCCGGCCTCGTCTCCCCCGCGCATGCGCGCGAGGCCTACGGCGTGGTCGTCGCCGGCGATCGGGTGGACGAGACGGCCACGGCGGCGCTGCGCACCGCGCGCCGCGGCGAGCCGCCGGCCGGTGACGCGACGGACGCCGGGTTCGACTTCGGCCCCGCGCGTCGGGCGCACGAGCGCCGCTGGCCGCCGCGGCTTCAAGACGCGTTCATCGCGCTCCTGATGCGCCTGCCGGCGCCCTATCGCGCCTACGTGCGCCGCACGCTCTACCCTCGCGTCGAGGCTCTCGCCACGCAGCGGCCGGTGACAGCGGACGACCTCGAGCGCCTGTGGCAGGAGCTGCGCGGCGCGATCGGCCTCAGGTAGCCCGCGCTTCCCGGGCATGACCCCGACCGACGGCGGCCCCGGCACGGCCGTCCGCGTCACGCCCAGCCGGCGACGCGCCGATGAGTGGGCGGTCGTGCTGGCCGCCGCCGACATCCCGCACTGGCTGCGCCAGCGGCTCGACGGCTGGGCGCTGCTCGTGGAGCCCGTCGACGCCGACGCCGCTCTCGACGCGCTGGCGGCCTACGACCGCGAGAACGCCCCGGAGCGCGCGGTCGAGATCCCCGCGTCGCGGCCGTTCACGATCGTGGGTCTCGTCGTCGCGCTGCTGCTCATCGGGTTCTTCGCGGTCACCGGCCCGCGCGCGGAGCGCAGCGCGTGGTTCGAGCGCGGCAGCGCGGACGCGGCGCGCATGGTGGCCGGCGAGTGGTGGCGCGCGGTGACCGCGCTCACGCTGCACGCCGACGGCTTTCACGTGCTCGGCAACGCCGCCGGCGTCGCGCTGCTGGTGACCGCGGTGTGCGAGCAGGTCGGGCCCGGCGTCGGCCTGGCGCTCGTGCTGCTGGCCGGTGCCGGTGGCAACGCGCTCACCGCCGTCGCGCACGGCGGCGCTCACGTCTCGGTGGGGGCCTCCACCGCGGTCTTCGGGACGATCGGCATTCTCGCGGCGCTGCGGATCGTCGCCCGGCGGCGCGCGGGCGCGACCAGGTCGTGGGTGGTCGTCGCGGCCAGCCTCGCGCTGCTCACGTTCCTCGGCACCGGGCCCGAGGCCGATCTGCTCGCGCACCTCTTCGGCCTGCTCGTCGGCTTCGGGCTCGGCCTGGCCGCGGCGCTCGCGCTCCGCTCGGACCCGCCGGCGTGGATCCAGTGGCTGCTGGTGGCCGCCGCCGGCGCCGTCCTCGCCGGCGCCTGGCGCGCCGCGCTTCGCGTCACGTCGCCAGGCGCAGCGTGATTCCCCGTCCAGGATCGTCGCCGCCTACTGGTACATCGGCAGGCGGTCCATCAGCCGGAGCCAGCTGCGCGCGATCCGGTAGATGAACCACAGCCCGAGGAACCCGAGCGGCACCCAGGCGATGAGGAGGCCGACCCCGAGCGTGGAGACCACGAAGAGAACGCACAGCGCCGCCCACAGCAGCCCGAACCAGAACGTGCGGATCTGCCACCGGAAGTGCGACTCGAGCCACGTCCCGCGCACCTCGCTGCGCTTGGCGTAGTTGAGGATGACGGCGATGAGGGACGGCCAGCCGATGAGAAAGGCGCCGACGACCGTGGCGACGCCGACGATCCCCGTGACGAGGCTGGCGGCGTGCAGGCCGTAGATGACGTGCGTCAACCGGACCAGCGACTCGCGCGGCTCGACGGTGGCGGCCACCGGGGCGATCACCGGGGTCATGGCGTCTCAGCCTCGCGCCTTGCGAAACGCGCGCTCGAAGCCGGGCAGCCCGCGCACCACCGTCTCGCGCTCGACGGTGAGCGAGATGCGGATGTGGCCGGGCGCGCCGAAGCCGGAGCCGGGCACCGTGAGCACGCCCTCGTCGGCCAGCAGGCGGACGAACGCCACGTCGTCGTCGATGGGCGTGCGCGGGAACACGTAGAACGCGCCGCGCGGCTTGACGCACTCGTAGCCGATGCGGGTCAGCCCCTCGTACATCAGGTCGCGCTTCTCGCGGTAGGGCGCGACGTCGATCACCAGGTCGCCCACCTCGGCCACCACCCACTGCCACAGCGCCGGCGCGTTCACGAAGCCGAGGACCCGGCTGGTGAACGTGCACGCCTCGAACAGCGCGGCCGCCTCCGGCATCCGCGGCGAGAAGGCCAGGTAGCCGATGCGCTCGCCGGGGATCGCCAGGGATTTCGACCACGACGTCGCCACGATCGAGCGGGTGACCAGGGGCGGCACCTCGGGCACCACGACGTCGTCGAAGACGAGCGCACGGTAGGGCTCGTCGCTGATGAGCACGATGGGGCGCGCGGAGCGGGCCAGCAGCGCTTCGATCTCGACGAACGTCGACGCCGGATAGATGACGCCGCTCGGGTTGTTCGGCGAGTTGACCAGGATGACCCGGGTGCGCGGCGTGATGGCGGCGGCGATCTTCGCGACGTCGGGCGTGAGATCGGCCCGCGGCGGCACCACGACGAGGCGGCCGCCGTGGTTCTCCGCGTAGAAGACGTACTCGGCGAAGAACGGCGCCACCGTGATGACCTCGTCGCCCGGATCGAGCACGGCCTTCAGCACGGTGTTGAGCGCGGCGCCGGCGCCGACGGTCATGAGAACGTGGTTGGCCGTGTAGGGCAGGCCGGTCGCCGCGCGCAGCCGCCCGGCCACCGCCTCGCGGACGCGCGGGTGGCCGGCGTTGGGCATGTAGGCGTGCAGGTGAGGCGCGTCGCTCTCGAGCACGCGGCGGGCGGCGGCCAGGACCGCCGGCGGCGGCTCGATCTCCGGATTGCCCAGCGTGAAGTCGAAGACCTTGTCGGCGCCCCGCTCCTGCTTGAGCCGTGCGCCCTCCTCGAACATGCGCCGGATCCACGACGCCTTCGTCAGGTTTTCGGTCACGGCCCGTGAGACGATCACGGCCGGAGTATAGGCCAAAGGGTGGGCGGGGCCCATCCCGGGAAGGAGCTCGCGATGTCGGGATCCACGCCGCCGGGAACCGTTGTCGCTCAACTGGTCGAGACCATGAGGACCCTCGCCGGCTCGCATCCCGGCTTCCGCCCCGTGCACGCCAAGGGCCTCGTGTGCGCGGGCGCGTTTCGCGCCTCGCCGGAGGCCCGCCGCGTGAGCCGGGCGTCGCACCTGCAGGGCGCGCTCGTGCCGGCCGTCATCCGCTTCGCCAATGCCAGCGGGGATCCCGAGGTGCACGACGGCCTCCCCGGCGTGCGATCGCTGGCGGTGAAGCTTCAGCTGGCGGATGGCAAGAGCGCCGACATCCTGGCCAACTCGGTGGAAGGCTTCGTGGCACGCACGCCGGAGGACTTGCTGGAATTCCTGCGGGCCCAGCTGCCGGACCCGCTCACCGGGCGCCCCGTGCCCGATGCGGTCCCCCGCTTCCTGGGCAGCCATCCGATCGCGCGCGCCTTCGTCGAGCGCCTCATGAAGAAGCCAGTCCCGGCCAGCTACGCCCAGGCGAGCTACCACGCGGAGCACGCGTTTCGCTTCACCGCCGCGGACGGCACGAGCCGATTCGGCCGCTATCACTTCATCCCCGAGGCCGGCGAGGCGTTTCTCTCGCCCGACGATGGCGGCAAGCGCAGCCCGAATTTCCTGCGCGACGAGCTCGAGAGCCGACTGCGACGCGGCCCCGCCGTCTTCCGTCTCCAGCTGCAGGTGGCGGAGGCAGGCGACCCCACCGACGACGCCAGCGCGTTGTGGCCCGCCGACCGGGCCCGGGTCGAGCTGGGGCGCCTGGAGGTGACCGCCATCTCGCCGACCGGCCCGGCGGACGAGCGCCGGCTGGTGTTCGATCCGACGAACCGGACGGACGGCATCGATCTCTCCGGCGATCCGATTCTCCTGGCCCGCTCGGCCGCCTATTCCATCTCGTACAATCACCGCAGCAAGGGCGAGTGAGCGGCCCGGTCGCGCAGGAGGCGGCATGAAGGTCGGAGTGTGGGTTCCCAACTGCCGGCATCTCGCCACGCCGGAGATCATCCGCAGCACCGCGATCCGGGCGGAGCAGCTCGGCTACGACTCCGTGTGGGTCAGCGATCACGTCGTCGTGCCGCACGCCAACGTCGTCAACTTCGGCGAGACGATCTTCGACCCGCTGGTGACGCTCGGGGTCGTGGCCGGCGCGACCAGCCGCGTGCAGCTCGGCACCACGGTGCTCATCGTTCCGTACCGCAACGCGGTCGTCACCGCCAAGATGATCTCCTCGCTCGATGCCCTCAGCGGCGGGCGAGTCGTGTTCGGCGTCGGCGCCGGGTGGGTCGCCGCCGAGAGCGCCGCGCTCGGTGTCCCCTTTGCCGAGCGCGGCGCCATGACCGACGAGTACCTGCGCGCGATGCAGGAGCTGTGGACGAGCCGGGCGCCGACGTTCGCCGGCAAGTACACGCAGTTCGGCGGGCTCGTGTTCGAGCCCAAGCCGCTGCAGACGCCGCACCCGCCGATCTGGGTCGGCGGTCACAGCCGCGCCGCCCTGCGCCGCGCCGCCGAGTTCGGCGCCGCCTGGCATCCGATCAATCGCCCGCCGGACGAGCTGCGCGCGGGGCGGGCCGAGCTGGCCCGACTGTGCCAGGCGCGGGGGCGCGCGGCCGCGCCGGCCCTCACGCTGCGCAACGACGCCCGCGTCCTGCGCGCCGGCGACAAGGCGCCTGCCTCGGCCCACGCCGGGCGCGTGCTCGCGGGCGAGCCGGCGGCGCTGCTCGAGCAGCTCGCCGAGCTGGCCGAGTGCGGCGTCGAGCACCTGGTGCTCGAGTTCCTGGCCGCCGACGGCCGCGATCTCGACGCCCAGCTGACGACCTTCGCCGAGCGCGTGCGGCCGCGGCTGGCGTGACCGGGCCCGCTCCGCGCATGGCCGTGCACCGGTGCGGCCATGGCCCCGACCTCGTCCTCTTTCACGGCGGTATGGGATCCTGGAAGCACTGGATCCGCAACGTCGAGCCGCTGGCGGCCCGCTTCACCGTGCACGCGCTCGATCATCCCGCCTACGGCGCCTCGGCGGCGGTCCCGCGCGAGACGTCCGGCGCCGCCTATCTCGACGTCGTGCACGACGCGTTCCTCGCGCTGTTCCCCGGCGCGGCGCCGCTGCGGCTCGCCGGCTTCTCGTTCGGCGGGGCCATCGCCGCCAACCTGGCCCGGCGGCTCGGCGCGCGCGTGACGCACCTGTGTCTCGTCTCGCCCGGCGGCTTCCCGGCCCGCCGCTTCGGTGAGCGGCCGACCCGCAGCTACCGGGAGGCCGGCGACGACGAGCCGCGCTTTCGGGAGATCTGTCGCCACAACCTGCTCGTCAACATGCTCGGCGATCCGGCCAGCGTCGGCGAGGAGGCGGTCGACATCCAGGCCGAGGGGGTGCGTCGCACCCGCTTCAACAGCCGGAAGGTCAGCGCCGGCGGCACGCTGCTCGACGACCTCGCGCACCTCGCGTGCCGGATCCGGCTGCTGTGGGGCGAGCGCGACGATTCGCCGTTCCGGCCGGCGGATCTCCTGATCGGCGAGATCCGCGCGGCCGTCGGCACGCTCGACCTGCACCGCATTCCCAAGGCCGGCCACTGGTCAGCCTACGAGAACGCGCCGGAGGTCAATCGCCTTATGCTGGAGTTCTTCGGGTCATGAGACGGTCCCCGATCTTCTACGGCTGGTGGGTGGTGGCGGCGTTCTCCGTCACGACGTTCATCTCGACGGGTATCCGCCACGCCGTCGGGCCGTTCCTCAAGCCGATCGTGGGCGACCTGGGCCTCGATCGCGCGAGCTTCTCGCTGGTCATCGCGCTCAGTCTGCTGCTCTACGGGGTGTTCATGCCCGGCGTCGGCCTGCTGCTCGACCGGTTCAGCGTGCGGGTCGTCAGCTCGGTCGGCACCGTGGTGCTGGTGATCTCGCTCGTGCTCACGGCGATGGTGCGCAGCTACTGGGAGTTTGCCGTCGTCTACGGCGTGCTGGTGCCGCTCGGGCTGGCCGGCACCGGACCGGTGGTCGCCGCCGGCGTCGTCGCGCGCTGGTTCAGCAAGCGCCGGGGCACCGCGCTCTCCGTGCTCGGCAGCGCGTCGATGACCGGCATGAGCCTGCTGGTGCCCGCCGCGACCTGGCTCATCGTCACCACGGGCTGGCGGACCACCTACGTGGTGATGGCCGGCGGCATCCTCGTGCTCGTGCTGCCGCTCTGCCTGTGGGTGGTGCGGGACTCGCCGGAGTCGGTCGGGCTCAGCGCCGACGGTGTCGCCCCGACGCCGGGCACCGGCGCCGCCCCGGTCGAGCGCGTCGGCGCCGGGGAGGCGCTGCAGACGCTGGCGTTCTGGCAGCTCGCCGGCTCGTTCTTCACGTGCGGCTTCTCGATGAGCCTGCTGTCCGCGCACGGCATTCCGATGCTCACCGATCACGGCTACTCGCCGATGTTCGCCTCGTGGGTGCTGGGGATCCTCGGGGGATCGAGCATCGGATTCACGGTGCTGCTGGGCGCGCTGTCCGACCGGTTCGGCCGGCGCCCCGTGCTGGCGTCGATCTATGCGGGCCGCATCCTCGTCTTTGCCGGCGTCTTCCTCGTCCGCGACAACCCGGTCGCGATGCTGGCGGTGGCCGTGCTGGGCGGCATGACGATGGCGGGCACGGGCTCGATGACCTCCGCGCTGACGGCCGACATCTACGGACGCTTCTCGGTCAGCTCGGTCTTCGGCCTGATCTTCCTCGTGCACCAGACGGGCTCCGCCCTCGGCTCCTGGCTCGCCGGCGCCCTGTTCGAGACGACCGGCGGCTACGGCGTGGCCTACGCGCTGGCGTGCCTGTTCCTCCTCGGCGCCTCCCTCGTCGCGCTCAACATCGACCGGGACGCGCGACGCATCTGGCGCAGCGCGATCGCCTGAGCCGCGGCCGGGCTCACGCCGTGCGATTCTTGAAGTAGGACGACTTCACGGCGATCTTGTCGCCGTGGAACGTGAAGACGTCGCAGCCGTTGACCTCGATCTTCTTGCCATCGGCCGTCGTCCCCCTGAAGATCCACTCCGACACCCCGCGATGACCGGCCACGAAGTGGCGAGCGGCGTCGAACCGCGCGTCGGGGAACGCCGCGAACACGCGGGCGAACGCCTCGCGCACCCGCTCGCGTCCCGCGTGGCGCGTGCCGCAGACGTCGGGCCCGGACGCGGTCTCGAAGACGCAGTCGTCCGACATGAACGTCATGAGCGCATCGAGGTCGTGACGGTTCCAGCCGTCGCGGAAGAACGCCTCCAGCTCGTCGATCGTCACCATGGTGTCGCCTCCTCGGGCGAGGATCGTCGGGGAGAGGCGTCGCGTCAATTCCCGATACATCCGTCTGCGCTCGCCGAGCGGCCCCATGTATGGTATCGCCGCCCGGGCTCAGGCCTCCGGCCGGTACTGAGACGTCCCGAAGCCGCCGACGAAGGTCGGCAGCCTCGCGTGCCCGAGCAGCTGGCGCACCGCCTGCGACTCGCCGAGGTGGAACCAGTAGTGGTAGGTCGTGCGGTGCAGCTTCGTGCCGGGCGTCTCCCCCGAGGCCTCGCGCTTCCAGCGCCGGGTGAGCCGGGGACCGGCGAGGGTGTCGAGGTAGGGATCGGCGGCGGTGGTGACGGCGCGCCACCACGCCCACGCCTCGTCGAGCGGCGGCACGCTGAGCGGCTTGCCGTAGCCGAACCGCTTCACCTCGACCACGACGGTCGTGCCCTGGGCGCGCTCGAGCCAGTAGAGCTGCTCCTGCCAGGCGAGGTGACCGATCATCCAGGCGATGGGATTGATCGGGCCGAAGCGCCGCCCCGCCTCGGCGGCCGTCACCGCCTTGAGCCCGCGGATCCATTCGCCGCGGGTGAAGCGCAGCTGCGTCACCAGCGGATGCGGCACGGCTATCGCTCGAGCGTTTGCTTCATCACCGCCATGGCCTGCTCGATGAGCCCGCGAATGTCGCCGGCGATCTCGTCGGGCAGCAGGTCGGCGATCCAGACGACCCGGCTGCGGCCGCCGCCCTCGGCGAACACCTGCAACGAGGCGTTGTGGTGGGTGAGCCGCGGGCTGCCGACGACGGCCCAGCACAGGCGGCGCGCCGCGTCGTCGACGTCGACGATTCGCTCACGGACCACCAGGCCGTTGGCAAAGGTGACGACCCGGGCGTCGCCCTCGAGGCGGGTGTCGACGAGGAAGCCCGGCGCCAGGCGTTTGTGGGGTGCGCCCACGTCGCGGATGGCCGCCCAGACGTCCTCGACCGGGGCGCCGACCACGAACTCCTTGCGGATGGAAGCCATGAGGTGTCCTCCCACGATGCACGACCCCGGCCGGGCCGGTTCGTGAAACGACGACCCGGCCGCCCGCGTCACTCCACGCCGGCCAGCTGCAGCTCATGGGCGCGGTGACAGGCGACGAGACGACCGGGGCCGATCTCTTGCCAGGCCGGCGCGTCGGTCCGGCACACATCGATCGCGTACGGGCAGCGAGGGTGGAAGTAACAGCCGCCGGGCGGCGAGGCGGGATTCGCCACCTCGCCCTGGAGCACGAGCCGCCGCACGGGCGCGCGGGGATCGGGCTCGAGCACCGCGGCCAGGAGCGCCGCCGTGTAGGGGTGCCGGGGCGCCCGGAAGAGCTCCTCGGTCGGCGCCAGCTCCACGATGCGCCCGACGTACATCACGGCCACGCGGTCGCTGATGTGGCGCACGACGCTCAGGTCGTGGGCCACGAAGAGATAGGTCAGCCGGAACTCGGCCTGCAGGTCGAATAGCAGGTTCAGGATCTGCGCCTGCACCGAGACGTCCAGGGCGGAGACGGGCTCGTCGGCGACCACCAGGCGTGGGTGCAGGGCCAGCGCGCGCGCGATGCCGATGCGCTGGCGCTCGCCGCCGCTGAAGGCGTGGGGGAACCGCCGCATGTACTCCGGGCGCAGCCCCACCCGGCGCAGCAGCTCGGCCACGCGCTCCTCGCGATCCCGCCGGCGCTTCATGCCGTGGACCAGCAAGGGCTCGCCGACGAGGTCGAGCAGGGTCATGCGGGGATTGAGCGAGGTGAACGGGTCCTGGAAGATCATCTGCATCTCGCGACGCAGCGCCCGCAGCGCGGCCGGCCGCAACCGGCCCAGCTCCACCACCGAGCCGTCGGCGACGCGCATGAAGATCTCGCCCGCGGTCGGCTCGATGGCCCGCAGCACGCAGCGGGCGGTGGTCGTCTTGCCGCAGCCGCTCTCCCCGACCAGGCCCAGCGTCTCGCCCTCGTCGATGTGGAAGTCGACGCCGTCCACCGCGCGGACGTGGCCCACCATCCGCTTGAGGAAGCCTTTGCGGATCGGAAAGAGCTTCCGCAGGCCGGTGACCCGGAGCAGCGGCGGCCGGGGCACGCTCACTCGTAGAGGAAGCAGCTCACGCTGTGATGGTCGCCGACCGGCTTCATGACCGGCGCCGTCCGGTCGCACCGCCCGGCGATGAACTCGGCGCAGCGCGGGTGGAAGGGACAGCCCGGGGGCCGGTCGTACGGATGGGGCACGGTGCCGGCGATGGGCGTCAGCCGCGCTCCGCTCCGCGAGCGCATGCGCGGGATGGAGCGGAGCAGCGCCCGCGTGTAGGGATGCCGCGGGTCGTGGAAGATCGCGTCGACCGGCGCCTGCTCGACCACGCGGCCGAGGTACATCACGGCGACGTCGGTGGCCATCGCGGCGATCACGCCGAGGTCGTGCGTGATCAGCATGATCGCCATGCCGTCTTCGCGCTGGAGCTGGCGCATCAGCTCGAGGATCTGCGCTTGCGTGGTGACGTCGAGCGCGGTCGTGGGCTCGTCGGCGATCAGCAGCGCCGGCCGGCAGGACAGCGCCATCGCGATCATGGCCCGCTGGCGAAGGCCGCCGCTGAGCTGGTGGGCCAGCTGGTCGACGCGCCGCTCCGGCGAGGACACGCCCACCCGGCGCAGGATCTCGATCGTCTTCTCGCGCGCCTGCCGCCGGCTCATCGCCTGGTGGAGCAGGATCGCCTCGACGATCTGGTTGCCGACGCTGTGGACGGGACTGAACGAGGACATCGGCTCCTGGAAGATCAGCGCGATCTCCGCCCCGCGGATCGCGCGCATCTCCGGGCCGTTCGGCTCGAGCCGGGTCAGGTCGACCGTCCGCGCGACGCCGCCGTTGGCGGACGGCCGGCGGAAGTGGATCTCCCCCTCGACGATCCGCCCCGGCCGATCGACGATGCCCAGGATCGACCGCGCCGTGATGCTCTTCCCACACCCACTCTCCCCCACGATCC
>Ga0209474_10003120_pt1 | contig 14719 bp, 11 predicted proteins | sample GraSoiAngelo_145_FD_185902 | JGI IMG/M metagenome (GOLD analysis project Ga0209474, IMG submission 185902) | Grasslands soil microbial communities from the Angelo Coastal Reserve, California, USA - 14_1009_05_20cm (SPAdes) (version 2) | ecosystem: Environmental > Terrestrial > Soil > Grasslands...
GCCCGACGAGGTGTCGAAGAAAAGCCTCCGGCTCCTCGACAAGAAGCTGCAGCACCTGAAAGAACACGCGGCGTTCGACGTGAACATCAACTCGGTGCTCGGCGGCGGGATCAAGAACCCAGAGGATGCACGGACGATCAACAACCGCGCGCGCGAGCTGGGCTTCTCGACATCGATCGGCATCATCCATGACGGCGCCGGCCGCCTGAAGCCGCTCGGCCCGGTGGAGCGCAAGGTGTACGACGACGTGTCAGCGGCGATCGACGGCGTCGGACAGGTGCTGAAGAACCTGTACTCGGGAATCCGCCGCTTTCAGGACAACCTGGCCGACGGCCAACCGAACGAGTGGCGGTGCCGCGCGGGCGCGCGGTATCTCTACGTCTGCGAGAACGGCCTCGTGCACTACTGCTCGCAGCAGCGCGGGTATCCGGCCGTCCCGCTCGAGACCTACTCGATCGACGACATCCGCCGCGAGTTCGACACGCCGAAGGCGTGCGCGCCGTACTGCACGGTCGGCTGCGTGCACCGCGTGTCGACGATGGACTTCTGGCGCCGGCCGCAGGACGCGCGGCTGCTCAACGCGCGCGAAACGACGACCGCATAAACAGGCGCCGCGCGCCTCCCGCCACGGACCGTTCAGGATGCCGCGGCGAGGTGATGCTTCTCTTCCTTCTTCTCCGCCTTCTTCTCTTTCTTCAGCTGCTTGCGCCCTGATTCGGTCTGCGCCCAGTCCTCCTCGAAGATCTCCTTCATCTGATCGATGACGTGCTCGTCGGTGATGATGACGCCGACCTCGCGGCGCTTCTCGAGCTCGAGGCGGCGCAGGCTCTGGCTGCCCATGAACGCGCGCTTGCCGTCGCGGATGATCGCGCGGATGTGCAGCCGCTTGCCGGGATACTTCTCGCACTTCACGTTCCACTTCGATTCGACCCTGCCGAGCACGCGCACGTCGACGCCGGCCTTGATGCGCTCGGCGATGATTCGCAGCATCGCGTCGTCGCTCACCTTCGGGTCGTAAATCAGCAGCTGCCGCCGGGCGCCGCCCAGAAACCGCGCGAGCACGTCGCGCGCGTTCTCGGGGCTGACGACGAGCCGATCGCTGCCCGGCTTGTACGGCTGGCGGTCGAAGTCGGCGGCGAACAGCTTCTCCGCTTCCGCGATGAGCTTCTCGTTTTTCGTCACGACGCCGAAGCTGCGGCTCTTCTCCATGTCGAGCGCGGTGAAGTTGAAGCCGTAGACGTGCAGGATCTTGTTGTCGACGATGACCATCTTGCCGTGGTAGCGGACCAGGTCGCAGGCGGTGCGCGACACGGTGACGCCCGCCTCGAGGAGCTCCATCTCGAGCTTGCGCAGGCTCTTCGTTCCACCCCTGTTCTGGTGCGCCGTCAGCGCGCGGACACGGACGCCGCGGACGACGGCCGTCGCGAGCGCGCGCGCGATTTCGCCGCGGTCGAGGCGGAAGATGAGGACGTCAATCCACTTTTTCGCGTTCTTGATGGCGTCGACGACCGGCGCGACGCCGGCGTCCGGCTGGACGATCAGCTTCATTGCAGACGAGTCGCAGCAAGTTCGCGGCCAACTCGTGCGCGCCGCGCCAGCTCTGCCGACGCGCGGCTCGCGCCGGGGATTGGGAGTTCCCTCCGCTTCAGTGACCCGCGAAACGCACGCGGACGCCGCCATTCACCAGTCGCGGCGTGCCCGTCGTCGAGGGGTTCGTCTGGACGAACGACACCTGGTTGAACAGGTTCTGCGCGCCGAAGAAGACCTGCACCCCTCGGCCGACGTCGCGCAGGACGCTGAAATCGAACGACGCGTAGCCCGGGAGGCCCGGCCCGGTGAACGACTCGTACCCGGCCTGCGCCAGCGTCGGCGCGGGGATGAAGTTCACGTTCTGATCGTCGTTGTACTGGAGCGACAGCGCCTGCATCGAGAGCGCGATGCTCGCGATCTTCGGACTCGAGTACGCGACCTGGAACGTCGCGCGGTGCAGCGGCACCTGCGGGACGTACTTGCCGACGAGCGCGGCGTTCGCCACGCCGCCGTTGGTCACCTTCGCCTGGTCGTAGACGTACGCGCCGGAGACGCGCCACGACGCGGCGATCCGGTACTCGACGTCGGTCTGCACGCCGCGCACGCGCGTCTCTCCCAGGTTCTGCTTCTGCGCCGTGGTCGGGTTGAGCGTCACGTTCAGCACGGGATCGCTGACGCGGTTGTCGAAGTAGGTGAGGCGTGCGGACACGTTGCGCGCCGGCGCGACGTTGATCCCCGCCTCGCCGCCGACCAGACGCTCGGGTCCGAGCTGATCGTTGGGCCGCGTCGTCACGGCGCCGACGGAGAACTGCCGGTACAACTCGGTGAGCGTCGGCGCGCGGAATCCGGAGTTCGCGGCGCCCCACACGCTGACGCGATCGGAGAGGTGATAGAGCGCCGCCGCGCGCGGGCTCACGACGGTGTCGCTCCGTTCGGCAATCGACGCACGGTTGTTCGCCGTCGGCAGCCCGCTCGCGACCGTCGTCTCGAGGTTGTGGCCGTCGTAGTTGCGCCAGTGATCGACGCGCGCGCTGAGCGTGATGACGAGCTGCGACACCGGCGTGAAGATGTCCTGCGCGTAGGCGCCCGAGGTCTGCTGCGTGCCGCCCGAGATGCGGTGCACGGAGACCACGGGCAGGATCGTCACCGGCGGCAGGATCGTCTGCGGCGTCGCCGCGTTGTACGCATCTTCGACGCTGTCGCCGTCCACCCAGCGCCAGTCGGCGCCGGCGCTGAAGACGTTCGCGCCGCCGACGGTCTTCGTCCACACGGCGGTGCTGCCGATGCCGTTGGTCGGCACGTTCTGGTCGGTGGCGAGCCGCACGAGGTTGCGCGTCGTCGCCGCGTTGGTGACCGCGAGGAAGTTGAAGTGCGTGCGCGAGATGTCGCCGTACATCCGCACCTGCAGGTCGCTCGCGTCCGGCATCCGGAGGCGGACGCCGCCGTTCACCGTCGTCCACCGCGTGTCGTTGAGCTCGCCGATCTTGCCGTTGTTCCGCTCCTCGCTGAAGTAGCCGGCCCGGAAGAATGCGTTGAAGCGATCCGACGGCGAGTACTCCACCTTGCCGCTCACGTTGCGATAGCGGACGTCGGCGTTGTTGTCAATCGGCCCGCGCTCGTTCGCCGCCACGATCGGAAATCCATCCGTCCTGAAGAAGCTGCCTTCGACGGCCGCGCCGAGGTTGTTCCACCGGTCGCCCGCGAAGAAATCGAGCTTGGGGCTCATCTCGTTGCCGTACTGCGTCTTGAGATCGATCGAGGGCCGCGTCGGCCGGCTCGTGATGATGTTGATGACGCCGCCCATCGCGAAATTGCCGTACAGGCTCGACGTCGGACCGTCGGTCATCTCGATGCGATCGACGCTTTCGAGCGGCACCCGCGTCCAGTAGACCCAGCCGCCGAACGGATCGTTGAACGGAATCCCGTCGAGCAGGACGAGCGTGCGGCTCTGGCCGCTCGGGCCGATCCCGCGCAGCGAGACGCCCTGCGTCGTCGGCTGCGCGACGAGGCTGCTCGTACGGCGGAACAGGCTGAAGGTCGGCACCTGGCGGAGGACGTCGTCGGCGACGAGCGCCGGCGACGCTTCGATGTCCCTGGCCGTAACGACGTTCACGCTCGCGGGCGTGTCGCCGAGGCGCTGCTCGGTGCGCGTCGGCGTCACCGTCACGGTCTCGAAGAGCGACGCCGGGGCGAGCACGACGTCGAGCTCGCCGGTGTGCGCGGCCGGCACCTGCTGGGTCTTCTCCCCGAAGCCGCCCGCACGCACGATCACCGTGAGATCGCCTGCATCGGGCGCGTCGACCGTGAAGCGGCCGTCGCTGCCGGTCGTCACGCGCCGCTCGGGCCCCGATCCGCCGCGCACGATGACCGCGGCGCCGGCGATCACGTCGCCGGTGGAATCGTGCACGACGCCCGTGATGGATGATGCCGCGAGAGCAAGAATGAATGCCGCTATCACCGTTTGCCTCCCATGAACTCCCGACCTGCCTGCCCCGATGAGGGTGCGGCCGCAGGAAGCGCGAACGCGACGAGCGCCGCGTCCTCGCCGCCGCCGGTCGCGGCGACGATGAATTGACGGCCGTTGCTCGTCCGGTACGTCATCGGCGTCGCGTTGATGCGCCGCGGCAGCGGCGCTTTCCAGATCTCCGCGCCGCTTGCCGCGTCGACAAAGTGCAGCGCCGCATCGCCGCCGCCGCCGATCACCAGGCCGCCCGCGGTCGCCAGGACGCCCGGGGCGCCGGCGACGCCGAGCGCCGGCGGCAGCGCGACGCCTTTCAGCGCCGGATGACGGCGCAGCGACGGCGTGTCGCCGAAGGGCACGCGCCACTTGATCGCGCCGCGGTTCAAATCGATCGCGACCAGATGCCCGTACGGCGGCTTGAGCAGCGGCAGGCCGTCCATGAACTCCGCGTTCGTGTCGCCGACGCGCACGAGATCGGCGTCCACCTCGGCGGCGCGCGGGTTCGCGCTCGATTTGTCGGGCGCGCCGACGCGAATCAGGTTCGCCTGGTTCGTCGTCTTCACGTAGAGCGTGCCGCTGCGCGGATCGAAGGCGCCGCCGCCCCAGTTCGCGCCGCCGATGATTCCCGGACGCTGCACTGTTCCCTTCAACGTCGGCGGCGTGAAGACCGGACCGAGCCGGTACTTCGCGAGCTCCTTCTGCGCCGCCGCCTTGAGCGACGGCGTGAAGTCGATCGCATCGTCGAGCGTGACGCCCTGATCGGTGATCGCCGGCGGCCTGGTCGGGAACGGCTGCGTCGGCCAGGCGTGCTCGCCCTGCACGTCGCTCGGCGGCACGCGCCGCTCCTCGATTGGCCAGACCGGCGTGCCGGTCACGCGATCGAAGACGAACGCGAAGCCCTGCTTGGTCAGCTGGACGACGGCGTCGATCGTGCGGCCGTCGACGTGGATCGTGACGAGATTGGGCGGCGACGGATTGTCGTAGTCCCACAGACCGTGATGGACGATCTGAAAGTGCCATTTGCGGACGCCCGTCGCGGCGTCGAGACAGACGAGCGATTCGCCGAACAGGTTCGCGCCCGGACGACGGCCGCCGTAGAAGTCGTTGCTCGGCGTCGTCACCGGCAGGTACACGAGGCCGCGCGCTTCGTCGAGCGTCATCGGCGCCCACACGTTCGTGTGCCCCGTGTAGCTCCACGAATCCTGCAGCCATGTGTCGTTGCCGAACTCTCCCGGCTGCGGAATTGTGTGGAACATCCACACCAGCTTGCCGCTGTGCGCGTCGAACGCGCGCACGTCGCCCGGCGGATCGTTGCGATACGCGAGGCGATCGCCGACGCCGTTGCCGAGGATCACGAGATCCTTGTAGACAAGCGGCGGTGACGTGTTGGTGTAGTGCGTCTTGTTGATCTCCCAGACGAGCCCCTTGCTCAGATCGACGACGCCGTGCGAGCCGAAGCTGTCCACGAGACGCCCGGTCGCCGCGTCGATCGCGATGAGGCGATACCGGCTGTTGATGAAGATGCGGAGCGCGTTGCCGCTCGACGCGTCGCGCCACGCCGCCACGCCGCGATGGACGAAGCCGGTGCCGTTCGGCGGCTGGCCGTCCTCGTACGCCTTCGGATCGAAGGACCAGATCTCGGCGCCGGTGTCGGCGTCCAGCGCGACGACGCGGTTGTACGGCGTGCTGAAATAGAGGACGTTGCCGATCATGATCGGCGTCGTCTGGAAGTTCCCGGGACGCGTGCCGAAGTCGGGGAGCGTCTTCTCGCCGGTCGTCCACTGCCAGGCGGCGGTCAGCCGCGAGGCGTTTGCCGTGTTGACATCGTCGAGCGGCGAGAACTTCGTGCCGCCCTGATCCGCGCCGTAGTACGGCCACTCGCGCGCGCGGTCGGCGGCGGGCGGCGCCTGTCCGCGAAAGCCGGGCGCAGCGGCGATTGACGCCGCGGTCGCGGCGGCAGCGAGGGCCACGAGCGTGGGTTTCAACATGGCGCGGGTTGGAGGATTATAATCCGCCGCATGCGCACGAAATTCGCTTTGTTTCTCGTCGTTCTGGCTGCGCCGGCGCTCATCGCGCAGCAGCCTTCATCAATCCGGATCCACGCCGCCAGCGTGCTCGACGGCTCGGGCCGGACCCTGCGGAACGCGACGATCACCGTTCAGGGATCCAAGATCACGTCGATCGACACCGGCAACACAGCCGGCGCGACGTACGACCTCGGCCAGCTGACGGTGATCCCCGGGATGATCGACGTTCACGCGCACGTCGCGTGGCACTTCGACAAGGACGGCCGCTACGCCGCGCGGCCGGGCTCGCCGGCGGAGGAGATTCTCTACAGCGCCGAGAACGCGTACGTCACGCTCGTCGCCGGCTTCACGACGATTCAGAGCCCGGGCTCGCCGAGCGACGTCGATCTGCGCGAGGCGATCGCGCGCGGCGTGCTGCCGGGGCCGCGCATCCTCACGTCGATCCGACAGCTCAACGAGCGCAGCGGCACGCCGGCCGAGATCCGCGAGAAGGTGCGTCAGCTGAAGAAGGACGGCGCCGACGTCGTCAAGATCTTCGCGTCGGCGAGCATCCGTGACGGCGGCAAGCAGACGATGACCGACGAGCAGCTCGTCGCGGCGTGCGGCGAGGCGAAGACGATCGGCATCCGCACGATGGTGCACGCGCACAGCCCGGAGTCGATCAAGGCGTCGGTGAACGCCGGCTGCCTGCAGATCGAGCATGGCGTGTTCGCGACCGACGAGGTGCTGAAGCTGATGGCCGACAAGGGCGTCTACTTCGATCCGAACGTCGGCGTCGTCCTGCAGAACTACCTGAAGAACAAGGCGCACTTCCTCAACATCGGCAACTACACGGAGGAAGGGTTCGCCTACATGGAAAAGGGGCTGAAGCTGAACGCCGACATGATCAAGCGCGCCGTGGCGACGCCCAAGCTCATGATGGTGATGGGCACCGACGCGGTGGCCGGCGCGCACGGGCACAACGCCGACGAGATCGTCGAACGCGTGCGGCAGGGCAATCAGAAGCCGATGGACGCGATCATCGGCGCGACGTCGCTCGCGGCGAAGTCGATGAACCTCGAGAAGGCGATCGGCACGCTCGCCGCCGGCTACGAGGCCGATCTCGTCGGGCTCGACGGCGATCCACTCTCGGACATCACCGCGGTCACGCGCGTCGCGTTCGTGATGAAGGGCGGCAAGATCTACAAGAACGTCAGCGCTGGAAGCGCTCGCGTCTCGCGATCAGCTCCGTGACGCCGACCTCGAGCGCGTGCACGAGAGCAATCGCCTGCTTCTCGGGCGCGATCTTTCCGAGGTAGGACACGATGGCCGCACGCTCGATGCACAGGTTGTGGATGTGCATCGTCGTCTCGAGGATCTCGATCGTTCGATCGCCCGCCGCGACGCCGGCAGTTTCTTCGCTCATGGCACTTCGATAGTCAAGCCGAATGCCATGTCGGCGGCGCGCGTTCACATTTGCCAGGCGAGGCTTTCAGCCTGGCCTGGCGGCCCTGAAAGAGCCGCCCTACATCGATTGGGATAACCGGCTACCGCATTTTCCGCGGCAGGCGCGCGGCCGCCTGTCCGAAAACGGCGCACGGGAATCACGATTCTCGGTGCCGCAGCCGGTCGACGAGCGCCGCGAAATCGGCGGGGGGCGGCGCCTCGAAGCGCAGCGCGCGGCCGTCGTCGGGATGGCGGAACGCGAGGCGGAGCGCGTGCAGCGCCTGGCGCTCGAACGCGATCGGCCGCAGCGCGTCGGGGCCGTACACGTAGCGCCGCTCGCCCACGAGCGTGTGCCCGCGCAGCCGCGCCTGAATCCGGATCTGGTTCCGGCGGCCGGTGACGAGCGTCACCTCGACGAGCGCCGCGCGCGCGAACGCCTCCACGACGCGGTAGCGGCTCACCGCCTCCTTGCCGCGCGGATCGCGGGGGCTCGTCTCCTTCTGGATCAGCGACCGCATGTCCCACACGAGCGTGTCGCGCCACGTGCCCGCGGGCGGGGACGGACGGCCGTACACGATCGCGAGATACACGCGCTCGGGCTCGCGGCGCTTGAACTGCGTCTTCAGCGCCTGCTGCGCCGCTGCGCTCTTCGCGAACACCACGAGCCCCGACGTATCGCGATCGATCCGGTGCACGACGAACGGCCGGCGCCGTCCGCGCGTCGACAGATAGGCCTTCAAGTCCTCGAACACCGATCGCGCGTCGCTGCGGCGATCGACCGGCAGCGGCACGGCGAGCAGCCCCGGCGGCTTGTTCAGCACCACGAGCATGTCGTCCTCGTAGACGATCGGCAGATCGCGCCGCTCGCCGAGCGAAGCGCGCCGCCTGGCGCTGCCGGGGCGATCGGTCCACAGGCGCACGACGTCGCCTTCGCGCAGGCGCGCGCCGGCGTCGGCGCGGGTCATCTCGCGATTGTTGACGAAGACCTTGCCGCGCTCGATCGCCGACGCCGCGCGGCCGCGCGATCCGGCGCGGTCCGCCGACGCAAGGTAGCGGTCGAGCCGTTCGCCGGCGGCGTCGGGCGTGACGGTCCACTCGGGCACCGCGCGATTGTCGCAGTACAATTGGCGGCATGGCGACGATGCAACCGGAACAGGCGTTGTTTCTGCGCGACTGGATGCTCGGCGCGCTGAAGCGCGAGCACTCGATTACGCGGGGCGTGATCGACGCGGTGCCGCACGACAAGGGCGACTACCGGCCCGACGCGATCGTCAAGCCCGCTGTCGATCTGGCGTGGCACATTGTCGGCGCCGAGCACCGGTTCATGGAATCGGTCGTGAACGGCGCCTTCGACTTCAGCAACACCGGCCGGCCCGCCGAGCTGCGCACCTCCGGCGACGTGGCGCGCTGGTACGGCGACACGTTCCCGCGCGACGCGGAGCGTGTTGCGGCGCTGCCGGTCGACGCGCTGCTGAAGATCGTCGACTTCCGCGGGATCTTCCAGCTGCCGGCGGTCGCGTATCTCCACACGGCGCACATCCACTCGATCCACCATCGCGGCCAGCTCTCGATGTACCTGCGGCCGATGGGCGCAAAAGTGCCGGCGATTTACGGCGAGAGCTACGACAGCGCGCTGGCCAAGAGCGGAGCGCGATGAGGCAGGCGGCCGCGCTGATCGCGTCGATCGCGCTGGCCGCCGGCTGCTCGAAGCCGGCCGGACGATCGGCGGACGCCGGCCGTGACGCCGCGACGGCTCCGCCGCCAGCGTCGGCATCGGCGGCGCCTGACGGGACGACGACGGTCGTCGGCAAAGTGCATGCGAGCGGGCTCGCGGTCGTCGCGCTGGAGCCGAAGGGTCCGCGGGCGTTTCCCGCGCAGCCGGAGAAGCCCGTGATGGATCAGGTGGGACTCACCTTCGGCCCCGAGCTGCTGCTCGTGCGCACGGGCGAGCCGGTGGAGTTCCGCAACAACGACGACACGCTGCACAACGTCAACGTGAAGGACGAACAGACGCGCGAGCAGTCGTTCAACGTCGCGATCCCGACCGGCGGCACCTACGAGTACACGTTCAAGCGCGACGGCTTCTACCGCGTCGGCTGCGACATCCATCCGGCGATGGCCGCGTCGATCTTCGCGGCGTCGACGCCCTACACCGCCGTCGCCGACGGCGAGGGCGGGTTCGCGTTCGCCGGCGTGCCGCCCGGCGCGTGGACGGTGACGGTGTACACCGGCGGCAGGCGCCTGCAGAAGGACGTGGACGTCACAGGCGGCGTGACGGAAATCGACATCGAGTGACGGAACCACGAAGGCACGAAGACATTCCACGAAGGCACGAAGAAATCCCACGAAGGCACGAAGAAATCCCACGAAGGCACGAAGAAATTCAACGAAGCCGCTTCAGCAGGAACGTCGTGCCCTGCGCGGACGCGGTCGTAATCGCGGCGACTTCCCAGCCTTCGGCGCCTCTTGCGTTCAGCGCGCGGGCGACGTCTTCTCCCGCCGCCACGGTCACGACCGCGTAGTCCCAAGCCGGCCGCGTCAGCCGCACTTGAACGGGCAGCATCGCGGAGTGCGCCGGGTCGGCATTCACCACCTGCACCCGCAGCGGCGCGGCGGTGTTCACGTCGCGCAGGTCGACGGGCACCGCTTCGCCGTCGCCCTTGTTCTGAATCCAGACGCGCGCCTGCGTCATCTGCCCGGGGTACGCGGTCTGCGGCGCGGCGGGCGTCGCCGAGGCGCCGATCACCAACACCAGCACGCCGAGCACTGCCGCCAGTTTCGAAGTCATGCACTCTCCTCCAGCTACCGAAAGATTTAGACGCATCGCGCGGCGTGCCAGCCGCGCTGGCCGGAATTGCGAGCGGCGGCACGATGTCGAGGCATCGTTTCCGCGCGCGCGGCGAACTCAGCTAGTAGAAGTCGTGCGCGTCGAAATCGACGTCGAGGCCGCGCATGCCCTGCACCTGCTCCGCGCGGACCGAGATGACGCCGTCCTGATGCTGCAGCACGCCGTCGACGATCAGGAACGGCTCCTCGACGACGACGAGCCGATCCCGCGCGAACAAATCAGGACGGACGATGATGTTCGCGATGCCGGTCTCGTCCTCGAGCGTGAGGAAGACGAAGCCTTTCGCGGTACCGGGCCGCTGGCGCGTGATCACCATGCCGGCGACGCGGACGCGCCGTCCCTGCCGCGCCGTCCGCAGATCGCAGGCGCGCAGAATGCCGCGCATCGCGAGCTCGTCGCGCTTGAGCGCCATCGGATGGCGTCCGGTGGACAGTCCCATGCCGGCGTAGTCGGCGACCAGCCGCTCGGCCTCGGTCATCGGCTTCAGCGGACAATCGTCCTCGATATTCAACACAGAACCCGCAGAACCCGCAGAGTCCCCAGAAAACTCTTGATCAGGATTCTGTGCGAGCTCCGCGAGTTCTGCGTCGATCGTCGTCGCTGCCTCGAACAGCGCGCCGCTCGGGCGGATCGCGCGCTCGGCCTGCCAGAGCGCGGATCGGCGGTCGTAGCCGAACGCGTTCAGCGCGCCGATGTCGGCCAGCGTGACGAGCTCGTCGCGGCGGAGTCCGGCGCGCGCGACGAGATCGTCGACCGACATGAATCGCGGCGGCGCGGCACGCTCGGGCGCTCGTCGCCAGTCGTGCGAGCAGTTGTTGCAGAACCACCCGTCGCCCGCCACGCGCTCGACCATCGATTCGTCGTCGCAGCCGCACTTGGGACAGCGCGTGGGGATCGGGGATTGGGGATTGGGGATTGGCGTGATTGGTGGACGGTGAATGGTTGAACGCACCGACGCAATCGCGCGGCCGGCCTGCTCGCGCAGGCCGCTCACGTAGCGCAGGCCGAGGCGGATCGCGCCGTCGGCTTCGACCGTGCAGTCCCACTCGGAGATCTGTGCGTCGATCGGGTGGAAGCGGACGCCGCGCCGCTGCGCGTCCTTGACGAGCGTCGACGGGTGATAGAACCCCATCGGCTGGTTGTTCAGCAGCGCCGTGTAGAAGGCCGCCGGGAAATGCGCCTTCAGGTACGCGCTCGCGTAGGCGAGCAGCGCGAAGCTCGCGGCGTGCGACTCGGGAAAGCCATAGAGCGCGAACGACGCGATCGACGTGATGATCTGCTCGGCCGGCGCGCCCGTGATCCCCTGCCGCGCCATCCCCTCGCGCAGCTGCACCTCGATCTGCTTCATGCGCCGCTCGGATCGCTTGAAGCCGAACGCGCGCCGCAGCTCCTCGGCCTGGCCGCCGCTGAAGCCGGCGGCGGCCATCGCCATCCGCAGCAGCTGCTCCTGGAAGAGCGGCACGCCGAGCGTGCGCGCGAGAATCGGCTCGAGCGACGGATGCGGGTAGGCCACCGGTTCGCGCCCCGCGCGCCGGTTCAAGTACGGGTGCACCATCTGCCCGACGATCGGCCCGGGCCGGATGATCGCGACCTGCACGACGATGTCGTAGAAGGTCGCCGGCTTGAGGCGCGGCAGCGTCGCCATCTGCGCGCGCGACTCGACCTGGAAGACGCCGATCGTGTCCGCCTCGCACAGCATCCGGTAGACGACCGGATCGTCCTGCGGCAGGTGCGCGAGATCGACTCGGGATTCGGGATTTGGGATTTGGGATTCGTGCTGCGAGCGGTCTTCGAATCCCGAATCCCGAATCCCGATTCCCGGTCCGTTCACCAGCGCGAGCGAGTCCTGGATCACGGCCATCATGCCGAGGCCCAGCAGATCGACCTTCACGATGCCCATGTCGGCGCAGTCGTCCTTGTCCCACTGCACGACGACGCGGCCGGGCATCGTCGCGTTCTCGAGCGGGACGACGGCGTCGAGCTGCCCCTGGCAGATCACCATGCCGCCCGAGTGCTGGCCGAGATGCCGCGGCAGATCGAGCATCTCGTGCCACAGCCGCGCGAACAGCCGCACGCGGTTGGAGTTGAGATCGAGGCCGACCGACGCCATCTGCCGCGGCAGCGTGTCGCCTGGATCGACGAACTCGAAGCTGTTCATCACCTTCGCGAGGCGATCGACCTGCGCCGCGTCGAAGCCGAGCGCCTTGCCGACCTCTCGCGCCGCGCTGCGGCCGCGGTACGTGATCACGTTGGCCGTCATCGCCGCGCCGAGCCGTCCGTACTTCTCGTAGACGTGCTGGATCACCTGCTCGCGGCGATCGCCGCTCGGCAGATCGAGATCGATGTCGGGCCACTCGCCGCGCTCCTCGGAGAGGAAGCGCTCGAACAGGAGATCCATCCCGACCGGATCGACCGCCGTGATGCCGAGGCTGTAGCAGACGGCGCTGTTGGCCGCCGACCCGCGCCCCTGCACGAGGATGTCGTGCTGGCGGCAGAAATTGACGATGTCCCAGACGATCAGGAAGTAGCCGGCGAGCTCGAGCTTCTCGATCAGATCCAGCTCGCGCGCGATCTGCGCGCGCGCGCGATCGTGGTACGGCCGGTAGCGCTCGCGCGCGCCGACGTCGGCGATCTTCCGCAGAAACGAGCTCTGCGTCTCGCCGGCCGGCACCGGGTAGTCGGGGAAGCGGTAGCCGAGATCCGCCATCGTGTACTGCAGGCGATCGGCGAGCTCGCGCGTGCGCGCCACCGCCGCGTCGTGATCGCGAAAGAGCGCCGCCATCTCCGCCGGCGGTTTCAGGTAGCGCTCGGCGTTGGGCGCGAGGCGGCGCCCCGCCGACGCGAGATCGGTGTGATGGTGGATGCACGTGAGGACGTCGAACAGCGGCCGCGACGCCGGCGCGGCGAAGCGGACGCCGTTGGTCGCGATCGTCGGGACGCCGAAGGCCGTGGCGAGCGCCGCGAGCGCGGCGTTGTCACGCTCCTCGTCGCGCCGCAGGTGGCGCTGCAGCTCGACGTAGACGCGATCGCGGCCGAACAGGCCGACGAGCCGATCGAGCAGGCCGCCGACGCCGTGGCGGCGGCCGTCGAGCGCCGCGCGGCCCGCGAGCGCCACGAGGCCGCTCGTGCAGCCCTCCAGCTCGTCGAGCTGCAGCGCCCCCTCGCCTTTCGGCGCGCGCATCTTCATGCGCGTAATCAGGCGACACAGGTTGCGGTACCCGTCCGCGTTTTCACACAGGACGGGAAGAGTCTGGCAGGTCGGGCTGGCCTGGCGGGCCTGGTAGGTGGAGGGCACAGAGGGTTCTCCGCCTGATCGATTTGATCGATCCGACCCACCTGGCCTGCCCGGCCCGCCAGGCCCGCCTGACTCACCCGGCCCGCCCGGCCGTTCGATCGTCAGTTCCGCGCCAACGATCGGGTGGATCCCGGCCGCGATCGCCGCCTTGTGAAACCGCGGCAGGCCGTAGACGCCGTCGCGATCGAGCAGCGCGATGGCCGGATAGCCCAGCTCCGCCGCGCGATCGACGAGCGCCTCCGGCAGCGACGCGCCCTGCAGAAAACTGAAGGCCGAGGCGGTGTGGAGCTCGACGTACACCGGACCACGCAATTAGGAATTTGGAATTTGGAATTTGGAATTCGTCGCGCATTCCAAATTCCAAATTCTTAATTCTTAATTCTCCTCGTCGGCAGACGGCCCGTACGACGCCGGCACGGCGATGTCGTTCATCCGCAGGTACACGCCGAGCTGCGCGCGGTGGTGGACGATGTGGTTCAGGCAGAAGCTGCGGACGCACGTGTAGCGCGGCATCGTGAACAAGACCTGCGATCCTTTCCGCAGCGTCCACGGGACGAAGTAGTTGGCGTCCGGTTTGTCGAGCGCCGCGCGCGCGGCCGAGACGTTGCCGTCGAACCACGAGACGAGCTCGGCGCGGTTCTTCGCCGCCCGGTTCAGCTGCTCGGGCGTCGCGCCGGCGAGATCGAACTCCGCACGGTTCATCGTGTCGACGGTCCAGGTGACCATGTTCGCGATGTGGCTCGCCAGATCGCCCATCGAGAACGACTTGCCGTGGGGCTTCCACGCGAACTTGTCGTCGGGCACGCGCTCGAGCGTTCGGCGCGTCGTCGCCATCTCCTGATCGAATTCGGGCAGCAGCAGTTCGGCGATTGTCATCGGCGTCTCCTCTCAGTCGCTGTCACGCGTTGCACATTCTCAGTCGACGATCGCGTCGACGTACCAGCTGTCGGCCGCACGGTCGCGGAAGATGCGATACACCGCGCCGTCGCTGAGCGCCACGTCCCATTCGTCGCGATCCCACGAGGCCGGGCGGGTCTGGCAGGCCGGGCGGGTCTGGCAGGCCGGGCGGGTCTGGCAGGCCGGGCGGGTCTGGCAGGCCGGGCGGGTCTGGCAGGTCGCGGAGGTGAACGCAG
>Ga0209474_10003121_pt1 | contig 14718 bp, 17 predicted proteins | sample GraSoiAngelo_145_FD_185902 | JGI IMG/M metagenome (GOLD analysis project Ga0209474, IMG submission 185902) | Grasslands soil microbial communities from the Angelo Coastal Reserve, California, USA - 14_1009_05_20cm (SPAdes) (version 2) | ecosystem: Environmental > Terrestrial > Soil > Grasslands...
GGTAGAGCCGCAACGACGTGACTGAACAAGACCTGCACAGTTTTTGGCAAGATTTGCGCAGCAGACCGGCAACGGCATTCGCTTGGATATTTTCTTAACAAAGCAACCTCCCATGAACCAAGTTCCCCCCAGAATTTTTCCAACTCGGAAAGAGGACGTAGAAAAGGTGGATCCTGATCTTGTCGTTCGGGACGGGGAGGGCAGGGTCTACAGCGTCCGCTACGAAGCGGTGAACGCGATGTTGCTGAATGAATTTCTCAAAGCGCATCGCAAAATCGAGGAACAGCAAGCAACGATCGCCCAACTAAAATCAACGATCGCTCAACAAATGGAAGCTGTCACAGCGCGTTTGAAAGAGCATGACGCTCAGATTCAAAAGGTGAACGACAAGGTCGAACTGAACAAACCTGCGCCGCAAACTGTCGCCAGCGATCAGTAATGTTTTGTAGGGCGTCTGTGCCAGACGCCGAGTCTCAAAGACGGCGTTTCACAGAAACGCCCTACAATCTCGTCCGGACGCGACGAAGCGCGTCGGTCGCAAATAATCCTCTGCTTGTGCGTGATGATCGCGTCTGAATAAAGTGGCGCGCGGCGCCACGTGTAGCAGATTATGGTGTGCACAAGGTTGCTGTCGGCACTGTAGATTGGAACGCCCGTCGCGAAGATTTCCCAATTCTTCACGAACAGGCGCACGGGCATCCTTTGATTTATTTTGATAGTGCTGCGACTTCGCAAAAACCGCGCCCGGTGATCGAAGCCCTTCGGAATTTTTACGAGCACGACAACGCGAATGTGCATCGCGGACTGCACACCCTGAGTTCACGCGCGACAGAGGCTTACGAAAAAGCGCGGCAACGTGTTGCAGAGTACATTGGCGCGGCGAGCGCAGATGAAATCATCTTCACGCGCGGAACTACAGAGAGCATTAACCTCGTCGCCCAGGCGTGGGGCGGAAAGTTCATTCGTGAAGAAAATGTAATTCTCCTAACCGGGATGGAGCACCACAGCAATGTGGTGCCGTGGCAATTGTTGGCTGAACGAGTCGGAGCCCGGCTTCGCTTTGTGCCGGTGCTAGATGATGGGACTCTCGATCTCGATCAGCTTCCTTCATTGCTCACGCCCGAGGTGAAGCTTTTTGCCTTTACCCACATTTCAAACTCCCTAGGCACAATCAATCCAGTGGCTGAACTCTGCGCGAAAGCGCATGCGGTGGGCGCGCTCACGCTGGTGGATGCGGCGCAAAGCGCGGGGCATATGCCTATCGATGTGCGCGAACTGGGCTGCGATTTCCTGGCGTTTTCCGGACACAAAATGTGTGGACCGACTGGCATCGGCGTGCTCTATGGGCGCGCTGAGGTCCTTGATTCAATGCCACCGTGGCACGGCGGAGGCGAAATGATCGTGAGCGTCGCGCTTGAAAAGAGCACGTTTAAGAAAGCGCCGCATCGGTTCGAGGCTGGCACGCCAAATATCGCGGGCGCGATCGGGCTCGCAACCGCGATTGATTACATCGAGCACATCGGGCGCCCGGCGATTTTCGAACACGATTCGCAGCTTGCACGGTACGCGGCTGAGCGTATCAAGGAATTGCCGGGAATTCGTGTGTTTGGTCCAAAGGAAGAGCGCGGCGCTCTGGTTGGCTTTGTTATGGAGGCTGCGCATCCGCACGATCTGACGACGTTCGCGGACCAGTACGGGTTGGCCATGCGGGGCGGACATCATTGCAACCAGCCGCTGATGCGCCGGTTTGGCGTTTCGGGGACAACTCGCGCGAGCTTTTATTTTTACAACATGATGGAGGAGATCGATCGAATGATTGAAATTCTTCACGCGGCGGCGCGTTTCTTTAAATGATGTCGGTGCCTTGCTGTCATCCTGAGCATTGCGAAGAATCTCTGATCATCCGGTCGGCCAGCGCGCCAAAGGCCAGCCAGAGATGTTTCGCTCCGCTCAACATGACAGATAGCGTGTGCGATGGGGATCCAAAACGCTAAACAGGTACTTTCATGGAAATCGAAGAGCTTTATCAGGAAGTGATCCTAGATCATTCGCGGCGGCCCCGGAATTTTGGCGAGCTGCCTGACGCGGCGGTGCTGGTGCACGGCGATAACCCGGCGTGTGGCGATGAAATTCATCTCGCTGTAAAATTCGATCCGGACGGAGGCTTGGAGGACATCAAGTTCACGGGACACGGGTGCGCGATCAGTCAGGCATCCGCATCATTGATGACGATGAAATTGAAAAAGAAGAGTCGCGAGGAAGTGATGGGAATGCTGCGCGCATTTCATGATCTGGTGACGGACGAAACGAACGATGCGTCAAAAGCATTGGGCGATCTTCGCGTGATGCAGGGCGTCCGAAAATTTCCGCAGCGAGTAAAATGCGCGATGCTCCCTTGGCGGGCGGTAGAGCAAGCGCTCGAGCAGGGCGCGGGCGAAGCGACGGTTTCAACCGAACCGAGCTAAAAGGTAAAAAGAAGGTTACAACGTTACAATGGGCAAAGGTGCCGATCGTTTTTAAGCCTTGCAACAGTTCTAACTCTTCAACGCTTTTAACTCCGTTTGGATTCGTGCAGGGCGATGCTGGCGCCCACCCAGGTCTTGTCGATGTTGAAATCGACGCCCATCATTTTGCCCTGACTCATTCTCACAAGATTATTGACCAAGGTTGGATCGCGGTCGTGCTCCGGCCATACAAACATCATCCGTATCTCGGCTTTGGATTTCTGACCAACGACTGTCGGCACAAACGGCGCATACTCGATTTTCTTCTGCAAAATCCATTCGTGCGGGTTCTCCAAGGCGGCGACTTTCTCGCGCGTTGGCTCCATATCCACACCGTGCCCGGCGAATGAATAAAGCGGTTTTAAAACATAATGGTCGATTTTTTCGTGATCGGGAAATTCGTTGGCAAAGAATGTTGGTGAAGTGTGCTCAGTCTTTAGAAACGGCAATGAATGCTTGCTGATCCGAAAATACCAATTGGGATGACCGACCCATGTGACATCCAGATCATCCTGAAACCGAAACGGCAAATCCAGATCGGGCCGGCGAATCAGTTCGTCAAAGATTACGCGATTATAGATTCGCTCGATCCGCACTTCGCGCCAATCGCGGTCATAGAACAATTGGCGGCCACGTCTCTTGATTTTGGTCACGCAAACCGGGCGAATACCAAGCAGTGTTTCCGTCGCCGCGAAATCGACACGCGTTTTTTGTCTTTCCGGCTCGATCTCCAGAAGGATTACATTCTCCGGAGCCGAATCGGCGATGATCGTGCGCCGTAATAAATTGAGATATGCTTCGTCTTTGATTCCACCGAATGCTGACGTCCAATTTCGTGGGATCACCGCATACGCCTTGCGCACGCAATGCAAAAGCAGGAGCTGAAAACCAAACAGGCTTGGAAATGCCTGTAGCTCAATCAAACGCGGGACGAGTCGGTCCCCTTCGGCGCAAATTGCGAAATCGACCACGTGAAAATTCGGATGCTCCGATTCATTCGGCACCGCCAGTCCTTTCGGAACTGATGATGTCGCGTGCTTCGCAAATTCGGGCGTGCGCGTGTGAGCGATAATCTCGTTCGCCGCGCGCGTGACTTCGTCGGTGAATTCGCGGGTCAGGAAGATCGGTGTCTCTGAGATCCGGAAATCCGCCGGCCACTTCTCCGTTTCGTTCACGCAGCGCACCAGCGCCGCGTATTTTCCCGGGGTAAATTCAGCGTTGAAAGCGGCGCGAAGTTGCGGATCCACGGTAACGATCCGCTACGGATTACTCGCCGTCCGGCTGCGAGTCGATGATGCTGTTGATATGGAGGGGGCCAAGGATTGCAGTTGCATCCTCGTCGGTGAACACAACCACGCGATGGCCACGTGGAGAAATCTTGGCATGATCGACTGTGGCCACTGAGTACTCATGCCCGTCCGACGTTCGGATGATAAATGGCACGAATGGCACGCGCTCAAGGCGTCTGCGAACGTCAGCAATCATGACCGCACTATATCAAAAATCTTCCCGCCCGCATCACCTGCTCGCCATTGAACCAGACATCGAAATCGCGGCCCACACAGTCGATGTGTGTTTTGGAAGCCCAGTTCGCCCCGGTGTGTTCGGCGTAAGGATGACCAAAAGCGATGTGAACGCCGGGAACTTTTTCGTCCTGCAAAATGTGGCCGATGACATGAGTGCAGGCGATGTTTGTGCCGATGGCAAATTCGCCTACACGATTACTGTTTTCGTCGGTGCTGGTGTAAGCGCGAAATTCGTCGCGCAAATCCTTGTTCTCGGAGCGCAGCGCTCGGATCCGATTGTTTTCCACCTCAATGGTGAGTGGGTTTGATTCCAAATCACCGAAGCGCTCACATAAGTAATCCCCCACGACGCCATCTACCACGAACACGCCATTGGTGTTCATGGGGGTAGTAAAAATTTCGCCGCCGGGCAGGTTGCCCCATTTGTCAGGCGTAATGATCCCGCTGGTCTTAAGCCATTTGAGGTTTGGCGAAAGTTCCGCCTCAAATTCGGTACCCATTGGTGTCTTGCAGGTGATGCGGTCCACCTGACGCGCGCGGTCGACCAAACGCTGGCTAAGTTCATCGACTGCGCAAAAATCAGCGCGCATCCCTTCGAACATGATCTGGCGATTGATGTTCACCATGTGGGCGTGCCGGATCCGATGATGGTTCACGATCGCCGTTACTTCCGTGCGCGCGCCGAGTTCGCCCGGCTGGCCTTGCACTGCGAGAATGGAAACCTGCGAGCACGCCAGATCTTCGAGGATTGTTTCCGGCATGAACTTGAGCGGCCGCCGGGCGTGGTGCTCGAGTACGAACAAGCTGTAATCCGAACCAATGCGCTCTACTTCTCTTTGCAGGGCCGCGGCTATCTCGCGCGTGACAGTGTCCGTGACAATCGTGATCCTCTCCTGCGGTTTCAATCGAAGACAAACATCGATCGCGTTGCGCGCACCAGGGACAAGCTCAGGATCAATCGAATGAAGATAGGCTCGATCGGGCATACGAAAGTTCTCAGAATTACGCGGAAATCGAGGCCAGGCAAATGTCTCAGTTCGCGTCGCGCGATTTCAAACCGTCCCAGCATTACAAACATACGGTCGTGATTAGACGAAACGAGTATGTCGCTTGTGGCACGAGATTTTATAGCCAGATTGCAGGCTCAATGAGCTTTTTGACATGCGCGGCTGCGTCGGAAATGCGGCCGATCATACGATTTGCTATCGCGCTCGCGATGCTTGCTATCGGTCTGCCGTGGGCATCGGCCGAACAACAACCATCCTCTTCATTCCAAGTGCCTAAGAATGATTTAGCCAAGGCGCAAGCGTTGGCCAACCAACTCGCGGCCCTTTCACCCAGAGTGGATCGACAGGAGGCGACCCTCCTGGCGACCTGCGCCTACGCCACTGTTAATCGGCTCAGACAACAGTACCGCATGTTTGGCACGCCGATCTTTAATAATTTTCTCGTCTATCACGGCCTTCGGAAACGCGGGTACTGTTACCAGTGGACGGAGGACCTGCTCGCCACGCTCGATGCGCTGAAACTCAAGACTTTTGAACTTCACTGGGGTGAATCGTACGCCGGCACCTGGCGAGAGAACAATTGTGTGGTGGTCACGGCGAAAGGCCAGCCGTTTGATCGCGGGATGATCCTCGATTGTTGGCGTCATTTTGGACAGCTTCGTTGGAACCTTGTCCTCTCCGATGAAGATCGATACTTCGAAAACACTAAATGGGCGGAGCGCGTCCGTGCGCAAGCAGCATCGAAAAGCGCGCGAGCTGATCGTCATGTTGCGTTCCAAGCGAGAGTCGCACCGAGGGGCAAAGCTGGAGACTAGTAGCGGCCGCCCGTCGTCACAAAGCTGCCAGTGCGGAGGACAGATAGCGACAAGAGAAATTTCTTGCGTAATACGCGGCGCGGTCACAAGCTCGCATCGCAATGAGCACATTCGCGCGTTCAAATAATTACGGGCGCGCGTTTGTGGCGGTGTTCGTTTCTGTAGGATTTCTCTGGGCGCTCGCGCTGGGTGCTTCACCGCAATTGCACCAGCGCGTGCACAAGGATGCGAATCGTGTCGAGCACAATTGCGCGGCGACGATGATCGCATCTGGCAGCTACAATCACGCTGCAAATCCGCCACTGGTCAGCGCGCCGATCCCGCCACATCAAATTTCCAAAATTCCGGCGTTGACCCCGTGCTGGGTTCAATCGCCGTTTCTTGGCGCGCACATCTTCGAGCACGCGCCGCCCGCGCGCGGTTAGGCACGCAGCTGAGCCGCGTTCTCGCGGAGCGTTAGAAGTCAATTACTTCGCCTGAGTCTCGGCACGGCTTTGTGCAAGAGCCGCCGCTTTTCACCTGGCTTCACTCAAATCGTGAACGCCGCAACCAATCACAACTTTGAAAAACTTATTTGAAGAACATCTCAATGAAAAAATTTCTGATCGCATCAGTCACAGTGTCGCTTATCCGCAACATTACCTTGGGTCAAGACGCCGCTCCGGCATCGGCAAGTCCAAGCCCTTCGCCTGCCTCCACAGCAGAAACTGAGCGCGTCGTCGTCCAAAGTCAGGAGATGGATATCACGCGAGAATCAATTGTGCCTAGTCTCGGTGCAACGCGTTACACCGTCGGACCCGACCGTCTCGACTCGCAAGCGCAAGGAGAAGACGCGCCGTTTAACCAAACGCTGCTACGCTTCCCTGGTGTCGCGCAGGATTCGTTCGGTCAGCTTCATGTCCGCGGCGAACATGCAAATCTACAATACCGCATCGACGACGTACTTCTCCCGGAAAGTATTCCGGGTTTTGGCCAGGTACTGGAGACCCGCTTCGCGGACAACATTTCGCTCATTACTGGCGCGCTGCCGGCACAGTTTGGATTTCGCAATACGGGCGTAATCGACATCCACACGAAGAACGGCGCCGTTTTCCAACAGGGCGACGCATCGGTCTATGGCGGAAGCTTCGACACAATTATGCCGAGTTTTGAGTACGGCGGTGTGGCGGGGAAGATGAATTATTACGTCACCGGGAGTTACCTGCACGATGGCATCGGAATCGAGAATCCGACGCGCACGGCCAACCCGATCCACGACGACACCGATCAATACAGAATGTTTGGGTACTCTTCGTACATTCTCGACGACACCAGCCGATTCGTGTTGCTGACCAGCGGCTACCACGGTGATTTCGAGATTCCGAATAACCCGGGCCAGACCCCGATGTTCATCGACATGGGAAGATCGACATTCAACTCGGCCAAGCTCGATGAGACCCAGGTCGAGCAAGATGCATATGCCATTCTCGCCTATCAAAAAAAGATCGACGATTTCAATATGCAGGCGTCGGTTTTCACCCTTTATAGTTCGGTCCTGTTTCGGCCCGATAATACCGGCGATCTTATTTTTAACGGCGTTGCCTCGCGCGTTGATCGCGACATTTTCTCGAATGGCCTCGCGTTAGATGCGAGCTACAAGCTCACCGATCAGCACACCCTTCGCGGCGGATTCTTTTTTACTGAGCAGCATGCCACTGTCGGAACGACGACACTGGTTTTCCCGGTCGACGCCAATGGCAACCAGACCAGTGACGTCCCGCTGCGCATTGTCGATAACTCCGGCAGGTACGGTTATCTCTACGGATTGTATTTGCAGGATGAATGGAAGCCGTTCGAACAACTGACAATCAATTTCGGCGGTCGATTTGACATCGTGGACGCGTTCGCGCACGAAAATCAGCTCAGTCCGCGGATCAACATAGTTTGGGAGCCGCTCAAAGGCACGACGTTGCACGCGGGTTACGCACGCTATTTCACTCCGCCGCCGCTGGAGAATGTCGAACAAGGCACGATTTCAAAGTTCGACGGCACAACCAACGAATCCGCCATTCAAAAGGATTCCGTCACGAAATCGGAGCGCGCGCATTATTTCGATGCGGGCGCAACGCAGCAAATTGCCAAAGGTTTCAGTGTAGGCATCGACGGTTTTTACAAAAGTGCGCACTCGGTCCTGGATGAAGGCCAGTTCGGGGAGGCGCTTATTCTTTCGTCGTTCAATTACAAGCGCGGAGAGATTTACGGTGGCGAATTCACCGCAAACTATAACAGCGGTGGCTTCATCGCGTATCTGAATGCGGCCTACGAATGGGCCCGCGGCACGAACATCAGCTCCGCACAATTTCTTTTCGATCCGGATGAGTTCGCCTACATCAAAAAGAACTGGGTCTTTCTCGATCACGATCAGCGCTTCACCGGTTCTGCCGGGATCTCCTACACGTGGAACGATTGGAAGGCGGGGATCGACGGTCTTTACGGTAACGGTTTGCGGCGAGGTTTTGCCAACACGCAGAAAAATCATCCCTACGAAACGTTCAACGTTAATTTGCAGCGCCGGATCCAGATTACGGAGAAGACTGCTGTCAAAATCCGTTTCGATGTCGTCAACATTCTCGACACAATCTACGAACTGCGCGACGGCAGCGGCATCGGCGTGGGCGCGCCTCAGTTTGGCCAACGTCGCGGTTTCTACGGGACCGTCGCCTACGAGTTTTGAGGTTGGTCGATCATTGTCACGCTTATGATTCGACCTTTTGTCTATGCTCTGATTCTCATCTTGTCGGCCTACGCCGCCACGGCTGAGCAAGATTCGGCATTAGCAGCGACTTCGCCCACGCCGCATCCTCCCAGCACTGAGAAAATTACGTTTTCGGAAGTTAACGTTGATGGACCATATATCGCGATGACCTTTGATGACGGCCCGCACGCGACCAACACGCCGAAGCTGCTGGAGATGGCAGCGAAGAGGCACATCAAGCTCACCTTCTTTGTGCTTGGCGAATGCGTCGAGCAGAGCCCGGACGTTCTCCGCCGGGAGGTCGCGGAAGGACATGAAATCGGCAATCACTCGTGGTCGCACCCTAATCTTGCGAAACTTTCGGACGCGGATGTTCGAAGCCAGCTTCAGCGGACCGAAGACATTATCGTGAAGACCGCCGGTATAAAACCCAAGTTGATGCGTCCTCCGTATGGTGAGTTGACAAAGCGGCAGCGCATATTGGTGAATCACGAGTTCGGCTACAAAGTCATCTTGTGGGACGTTGATCCGCTCGATTGGAAGCGACCCGGCTCTAACGTCGTCGCACAACGCATCATCACGGGAGCGCGGCCGGGGTCGATCATTTTGTCACATGACATCCACCCGCCGACGATTGCGGCGATGCCACAGGTTTTTGACGCCCTTCTCGCAAAAGGATTCAAATTCGTGACCGTCTCCGAGTTGCTCGCCATGGACAAAGGCGGCGAGCGAAAACCATCGAAATGATTCTGCTGGGTTTCAACGGAAGAAGCTTCGGTCACTATTCGTTTCGATCTCACGAGCTTTGCCGACAAGATCTACCAATGGTGCAAGGCATCGGAGCTCCGCAATTTGCACAACGCCACGACTTTTACGGCACTGTGGCCTACGATTTTTAAGGATAACCTTTCCTTGTCGCGGTAGTTTCGGCTGATGCATCGGACGGATCATTCGCGTTTTCGCAAAGCGCACGATTTCGTTCCGGACTTTTCGCACGCGGAACGGCGGACGCGCATCGGTAATCGGGGTTACGGCTGCGATGATGGTCGTCGAGATCGTCGTCGGGTTGATGTCGCACTCGATGGCGTTGCTGGCCGACGGCTGGCACATGAGCACTCATGTCCTTGCGTTTTTGATAACAGCCGTGGCCTACTATTTTGCGCGAACGCAAGCTAGGAACGCGCGCTTCAGCTTTGGCACAGGAAAGGTCGGTGTGCTTGGCGGGTTCACCAGTGCCGTTGTGCTCTCGATCGTAGCGCTCCTGATGGCGGGCGAATCCGTGCACAGGCTGTTTGCTCCACTTGAAATTCACTTTAACGAGGCGATCGGCATCGCTTGCGTAGGGTTGCTGGTAAATCTCGGCTGTGCAGGGCTGCTCGCCGATCGCCATCAGGGAAGCGGCGGTGGCAGCTCTCATCGTGAAGATTTGAATTTGCGCGCGGCCTATCTGCATGTGCTGGCCGATGCGTTTACTTCGGTGCTGGCAATCACAGCATTAACTGGCGGCAAATTTTTTGGTTGGAGCTGGCTTGATCCAGTAGTCGGCATTGTCGGCAGCATTGTTGTTTTTTCCTGGGCTTACACACTGTTGCGCGATACGAGCGGGATTTTGCTCGATCGCACGCCTGCATCGTCGGATTTGCCTGACAAAATTCGCCGCGTGGTCGAGAGCGACGGAGATTCACTGGTAACCGATCTGCACGTCTGGCAGGTCGGCATCGGAAAATATGCGGCCATGATTTCTATCGTGGCGCACGAACCGAAGAGCTGTGATGCCTATCGAGCATTGCTCCGCGGTTATCACGAACTGGTTCACGTTACCATCGAGACGCATCTTTGCCGCGAAGATCATCCCGCGCCTGGGGGACGCGCCCGCCCCTAAATGGTCTCCGCTTTCTGGCAAGTCATTGCAGCTTATACTTTCGCCGTTGCCGGGGGATGGATTAGTACATCGCTGCAACTGGCGCATAAGCAGCTTTGCGCACTGATCAGTTTCGCGGCTGGAACGCTTCTCGGGGTAACAATCTTTGCGATTTTGCCGGAAAGTTTCGGGGCCTCTTCTTGGTGGGCAGTGTTGCTGGCGGTAGCTACTGGATACGCGCTGTTCTTTTTTATCAGTAAACATGTCCACCATGTTTGCCCTGCCTGCGCCGCGAGCCATTTCGACGCCGACGCCACGCAGCATTTCGGCGAAATCGCAACCGCACTAATTGTCGCTTTGGCGATTCATAGCACGACCGACGGTCTGGCTTTGGGCATCCAGATCGAAACTCCTGCGATGGATGTCACAAGATGGACGCTGTTCTCGGCGCTCTGCATTCACAAGGTTCCCGAAGGCCTTGCGCTTGGCAGCCTTTTGATCGGAGCGGGATTGCACCGCTCAGCGGCGCTCGGGTGGGTGGCCGCAGTTGAAGCGACCACCCTGCTCGGCGGCGTGATCGGCTATTTTTTCCTGACGAAGGTTTCCACTTTTTGGCTCGGTGTGATCATGGCGCATGTGGGCGGTGGATTCATTTATCTGGCGGCGCACGCCCTTCTTGGAGAAATGTTGAAGCACGGAAAGAAACTTGTGCTGACGAGCTTTTCGGCAGGAGTCGCGCTAATTGCGCTTCTCAATATTGGTTTGAGGGTGCTTGGGTAGCGCGTTGAAGTTGTAGAGGCGCTTGTGCCAAGCGCCTGATAGTTTGATGTCGGCGGTCGTCGCGGCGACCGCCGCTACAACATGCATTTTTTTTATTATCTGCACGGCAAGCTTCACTGCGAAGATGTCGATCTTGCCCGCGTGGCGGAGAAATTTGGCACGCCCACGTACGTTTACAGCGCGGGAACAATCCTCGATCACTTGACGCGCCTAAATGGAGCACTCGCGACGCTTGATCACCTGATTTGTTATGCCGTTAAAGCGAACTCGAATCGGTCGATCCTGAAGTTACTCGCAGACGCGGGCGCCGGGTTCGATATCGTTTCCGGCGGCGAGCTGTTCCGCGTGCTTGCAGCGGGCGGCGATCCCGCAAAATGCACCTTCGCCGGGGTAGGCAAATCGCCGGAGGAGATCGAATACGCGCTCGAACTAGGCGTTTACAGCTTCAATATCGAGAGCGAGTCCGAGCTGGAACACATTGATCGCATCGCCGGTGCGAAAAATTTACGTGCGCCGATCGCGTTGCGCGCCAATCCTGACGTTGATCCGCACACGCACGAGTACATCTCCACCGGCTCGCGCGAGAACAAGTTCGGGGTCGCGCTCGGCCAGTTACCCGCAGCTTACGAGCGCGCGGCAGAAATGCGCAACATCGACATTATTGGCGTACAAATGCATATCGGGTCGCAGATCACTGAGGCCGCACCGTTTGCGAATGCAATTAAGAAGCTGGCGCCAATCGTGCGCGAGTTGAAATCAAAATATCCGATCAAGTTCTTTAGCATCGGCGGCGGCATGGGAATCATCTACCGGCGCGCATTGGAGAGCGGATCAGGCAAATGGTGGCATGATCATGGAGGCGAAACGTCGGCGTTCAGTATTCGCGATTACGCTGACGCGATTGTACCGCCGTTGCGAGAGCTGAACCTTCGAATCCTTGTCGAGCCTGGTCGTTTTCTTGTCGGCAATGCCGGCGTCTTGCTGGCGCGCGTTTCTTGCATCAAGAAATCAGGCGCGAAGAAATTTGCCATTGTAGATGCTGGAATGAACGATCTCATTCGGCCGGCGCTGTATCACAGCTATCATGAGATCGTGCCGGTGAAGGAGACGAGGAGTGAGAGGGAGAGCAAGATCGATATCGTCGGGCCGGTATGCGAGTCGGGTGATTTCTTTGCGCTGGATCGGGAGATGCCAGAGCTGCACGAGGGCGATCTGCTCGCAATCATGAGCGCTGGTGCCTACGGATTTGTGATGGCTTCGAATTATAATTCGCGGCGGTTGCCATCCGAAGTGCTTGTTCGCGGCGACAAGTTCGCGCTGATTCGACAACGGCAGACTTGGGAGGACCTGGCGAGCGGAGAGGTGGAAGCAAGTCTGTTGTAGCCGGTATCACTGATGCCGGATGGTTGCAGTCACCGCCTGCGGCTACAGTGCCACTTGCGCAATTTCGCGCGCCGCATAAATAGTCCTTTCGCCGCTGATATGAAACGCCTCTGGCTTGTCGTTTTGTTCTCGATTTTCGCGCTTGCCTCGCAGGGCGCGGCGCCGCCGACCTCGGGTGAATACATCATTCTGGTTGGGGGTCCATCGATGTATCAGTGGGAAAAGTACAAGGCTGTACCGCACGATCACTGGTGGGCGAACTTTGTGCGCGCTGCGCGCCTGCGCACCGAACAATTACGCACCGAGCTCGGGCCGGACGCGAAGATTACCTGGCTCGTTTACAGGCAGGGTTACGAGGACCGCGCCAAACAGGAACACCAGGATCTGATTAGCCTCATCGGTACGGTTCGCGACAAACTGAATCTAAATCTTATTTGGTTCGGCCCAGGCCAGGAAGTTATGGATTATCTAAACAAGGGTCAGCCGCGCGATCAGGTAAAGGTCAGTGGCTTTGAATTTTTCGGGCACTCGAACCGCGCATGTTTCATGTTCGATTACAGCAACAACATCGACAGCGCTTGTAAATCGTGGCTGCACGACAGCGAGCTTACCAAAATCAATCGGCGAATTTTCGCGCGCCACGCGTACATCAAAAGCTGGGGCTGCCACACCGGCGAAGAAATGTCGAAAAAATGGTACGCGGCCACAGGCACCCGCATGATTGGCGCCATCGGCAAAACCCAGTTCATGATGGAAGAACTGCCAATCCTTGTTTCCGAAGGCGGCAAGTGGGTTAATTAATTTTCGATTGCCGATTTTCGATTGGCGATTGAACATCGCGCGTTGCGATGAAATTTGCCGAACTCAGCGCGCTATATCATCAGCCGCTATTCGATTTGATTTCGCAGAGCCGTGCTGTTCATCTCCGGCATTGGCGCGGTGAGGAGGTGCAGCGGTGCACCTTGCTGAGCATCAAGACGGGCGGATGCAGCGAGGACTGCGCTTACTGCGCGCAGTCCGCTCATTATTCTACCGGCGTCGAGCGTGAGGATTTGCTATCGCACGAAGTCGTTATGGCCGTGGCCAGGCGCGCGCGTTCACAAGGCGCGACGCGGTTTTGCATGGGCGCGGCCTGGCGCGGTGTGCACGACGGTTCGGGAAAATTTGAGCGTGTGCTGGAGATTGTGCGGCAAGTAAGCAGTCTGGGCATGGAAGTATGCGTTACACTGGGCGAGATCGGGCCAGCAGAAGCGAGAAAACTCAAGGCTGCTGGAGTTACTGCTTACAATCACAACATCACCAAGTGAGCTTCAATTTTCGTCATTTGAAAATTCGGGCTTCTTTCGTCATTCGTCATTCGCGTTTCGTCATTTTTTTCGCGAGCGATTGACGCTCAAGAATTTAGGATCGACATCGGCTACCCATTTTGCGATGAAGGTTCCGGGCGCATCGGGACTCAACAAAAATCTCAACAGAGACATCTTGTGAATTGGAAAAAATTCTTCTTCGCATTCATTGCAGCCTTCATCTTCCTCTTCGTGTTTGGCTTCCTTTGGTACGCGACGCTGATGCACAGCGCGCATCGCGAGGTATCGACACTTTTGCGACCAGAAGCCGATCTTAAGAGCTACTTTCCATGGCTGATCCTGGGTCATTTGGTAATGGCATTTTTCTTCACGATGCTCTGTGCGCGCTTCGTTCCGCCCAGCGGCGCAGGCGCCGGCGCGGCATTGGGCGTTCTGGTGGGATTAGTGTATGCAGGGGCACATTTGATCTCTTTCGCCGTCCAACCGTTGACGCAAAAAATCCTTGGCGGCTGGGTCGTAGGGGGTGTAATCCAGTTCGCGATTGCCGGCGCAATCATCAGCGCAATCTACAAACCAGCACCAGCGAACATCACGTTCGTGAAGGAACGTCCTCACTGATGTAAGTCAATGAAACGATTCATCCTCGCGTTCATTGCTGCGTACATTTTCATTTTCGTGTGGGGCTGGCTGCTTAATGGCGTTTTTCTCAAAGACATTTATGCGCAAACGCCAAATCTCTGGCGGCAGCAAAGCGAAATGATCAGTTTGTTTCACTGGATCATTATTGGCCAGGCGCTGATC
>Ga0209474_10003125_pt1 | contig 14703 bp, 11 predicted proteins | sample GraSoiAngelo_145_FD_185902 | JGI IMG/M metagenome (GOLD analysis project Ga0209474, IMG submission 185902) | Grasslands soil microbial communities from the Angelo Coastal Reserve, California, USA - 14_1009_05_20cm (SPAdes) (version 2) | ecosystem: Environmental > Terrestrial > Soil > Grasslands...
GAAGCGAAGTGGTCGCGTATCGCGGCAGGTCGGGAATCTTTTCTGCCTGACGTAGCGAATGCCCATGCGATCCAACGCGAGGGCCACAAATCGTTCACCAGAGGATTCCGTGCAGACGTGGCAGCCTTGTCCTTGAAGATGCTTGGTTGGCATCTGGAGAAACAGACCGTGCGCCGGGCAAACAATTTTCATGGGAGTATTCGCAGTCTCGTATGTCTGAGGATACTGATATCTGTCGCCATGAACCTTTCGGGCTAGTTTCAAAAACTCTTCGTGATTGCTCTTCATGCGCGCAGACGCTGCATCATGCGCGCACTTCGTGCATCCATAACCGCCCAGGTGATTGTTTGGAGTCTGCCGGAAAATGCCGTGGATTTGACAGCGAATGGCGATCTTTTCAATCGCCCTCCGGTAGGGCTCTAGGTACGTGAACGCTTTGTCACGGTGCACGGCCTTAGCCTTTTCGACAAATTCGCGGTGATTCATGGCACGAGTTTGTGCCTGGGAGGCAAAACCGCATTGAGGACATCCAGCGCCTCTTAGATGATTGAGCGGCAATTGCTTGAACGGTCCATGCACGCGACAGGTGATTATGAGCGGCGTAATTTGATTCATGTAATCATCTGTGTAGGAAAAGCGATTGCCGTGAACCTTTCGCGCATCACGGCGAAACTCTGTAGAACTCTTTGCGAAGCACGCCCTCAGGGTTTCAAGACGGCAGCCCGGACAGCCACGACCACTCAGGTGGCTGTTTGGCGTTTGTAAAAATGGTCCATGCCTCGGACATCGGATCACTACGCTGACTCTCGCCAAACTGTAGTGACTTTCGGCGTAGTCATATTTTCTGCCGTGAATCGTCCTCGCCTTGGAGATGAACATTCTGTTCGCTTGGGCACTTCTCTGCTTGCCCCGACGGGCAGCCCCGCACTTGGGGCAACCGCATTTTCGGATGTGACTGTCGGCCTGCTGCCAGAATTTGCCATGGACAGGACATATGATGCAGACCTTCGTGTGCGCGTCCTGATATCCTACTCTTGAGTAGTCGTATTTTTGGCCATGCCGCGCGCGGGCTCGCTGCACGAATTTCTCGCCAGCGAATTTGCTTTGCTTTGAAGCAGCGCTAAGGCGCCCGCACTTGGAGCAACCACAGCGCACACGCGGGCTCGTGTGATTATACGGGGATTGTCGAAACGGGCCGTGCTTCCGGCAGATGATGGTCAACTTAGTTTCAGAGCCTTTGTAAACGCTACGCGAGTAGTCGTAGCGGCTTCCATGCATTGCCCTCGCTCGCCGAATAAATGACAGCGTTGCTGGGTCGCGTCTGTTTTCTTGTCCAGCATTAGTCAATTCTTCGGAGGCCACGTAACCCAAAGTCTAAGCTCACGGGGGGCACGAAGGCAATCAAAGCGCTGGGCGGAACAATGGCGTCTTAGCGAGGAGGGCACAAATTCAACGTCGGGAGCAAGCTGCATTCGGTCATTAAGAGAACACCTTTTTGCATTGCCCAAAAAGGTGTAGCCAAAAAGTCTAGAGGGGAACAGCCTCGCCAACACGCTTAACGACCCGGTAACCCCAGTTCGACCTGACGCTGACGCTCCAACAGCCAATTCACTGCCGGTCTTCCCATCAGCATGAACGCTCCTCGCGCCTCCCGCTCGCAGTGCCAACAGACGAAGTTGTCCATTGGCGTAATTCCGGTCTCCGGGTCACGATTCCCACTCGGAATATGGTCCCCATCGTGAGTCCAGCGCGCGCACAATCCGCATTCCTGGATCAATTTTGACCTAACCCTCATCACTCACCTGCCTTTCTCGTTGTTCGATGTCTGCGACCGTCTCCATTGCGTAACTCATCGCTTGAAGCGTTGAATCACAGCCCATCCACTCCGCTTCCACTAAAAAGAAATCCAAACGCGATTGACGCCGGCGAGATTCGACCGAATCAAGATCGCTATATCGCTCCAGGTCGTTTTGATACGCTTGTCGGCCTACGTCATCCCATTCCAATCCGCCATTCCGCCCCAGCTGATACCAATCTTCCGGCAGAATTACCCGTATCAGCGATTCACCAAGCCTGAACCACCACCGAGTTCCATAGCGCCGACTAAACCCATCCTCGCCTTCGAGGCCGTGCGCCCACCCTAACCACGCTTTTTTCTTTCGGACTATTCGCCCGCTCACCCAATCAAAACGCGAGTATGCGCTTCGTACACAGCCCCACATCCCAAAGAGCCGTGCCTTCTCTTCTCCGACCGTCTTTTCAGACAACAGCGCCTTGCCAAGGTAACTCGTTAGGTATTTGATTGCCCATTCGCTGTTACTTTTGATCGGCAGCAATTCCGTTCGGCCGAAACCATACCGTGACGCTTTCTCTCGCAGCTGCTTCCACAAGTCGCGAACTCGCGGATCTACATTCCGGTAATTTCGCCGAGCCACTTCCTCGAATGGGAACTCCGGCCGGATCTCGAAACCAACGTCCACCAACGCATGGCCGTGCCAATTTCCGGTCCGCATCTGCCGCTCCCGAACCCATACCCCGCTTTTCCACAAGCGACGCACGAAATTTGTCATCAACGAATTCCACCGACGCTGAAATTCCCTTAGGGAACGGCACTCATCCGCGGTCGTTAACGTCAATACCCCGATCCGATCCTCACCCACGCGCCTGACGTAGCCGCGCATGTTCTCCTGTGCAGCGAACAGCGGCTTTCTGTTTGTTCTTCCATTGAGACTACTGCTTTTAAGACAAGGAAGGGCCGGATCGGCCGCTGACGCGGCCGGAACCGGCCTCTCCCAATCATCATTAGCAGACTCGGAGCATGCGTTCACAAGCCGACCTCCGCTGTTGTTTCGCGAAGGAAACGTTGCAGCTCTTCGGCAGAATAAAGCGGCCGCCGCGTCGCTCTCGACGGGCGAAGAAGCCCGCGTTTTACCAGGCGATCTACAGTTGCCGGGCTAACATCGAGGGCGTCCGCTGCTTCTACGCGAGTAAGCGCGAGTTTCGGAGCTTCAAACAGAATACGTTCTTCATTCATGCGCCGATGTTGGCGCAGATGAGCTCGCCAAAAAACCGACAGCGTCGCCTAGCTTATGTCTGAATTTCTCTGCACACTGTCACACCCTAGCGCGCTCTAAGGTGGGACAAGCTGAGGAGAGGTCACTTCGAATCCCCTGATCTGCCACTGATCACCATGTTTGATCAGAGCGAGTGCGATCTCTGCTTGTCCTTTTTCGAATTGGGCCTTAGCGCTGTACTTAGCTGAGATTGTTTTGCCGTTCTGCGACGTGACCGACATGAGTGACTGTCCCTGCGCTCCCTCGCACTTTTGTAAGCGACCGACGCTGCTCTCCCACCACCGAAACATGCGATACACCTGAACAGGGGTAACTTGTTGTTTGAATTCTGGACTCGCCTTGTCCAGTAACACCTGGTCAAGCCACGTCGTAACAATAGCTGGGATCGCTGCGTCAGCGTACGCTTTGCTCTCCTTATCCAGTGCGTTGCCACGAACAGCCACGAACCAGATACCGAGCGCGCCGAGTACGATCAGACCGAGGAAGATCGCTCCAAGGACGATGAAGAATTTTTTCATGTGCGGGAAGCCCCTAGAACCGCGTTGTAGCAACAGCCGTAACCCACCACAAGGCCTAAAAACCGAGCTTAACCATTGCTGGTTACAACTAGCGGACCGTGCGAGAAGTTAGGATAAACCGCCTCATCGACAACGACCAAGCTGAGAGCCGGAACTACAGGCGGCTAGTCTCCAAAGGATTCGAAGAGGTGTATGAGCGCGCCGAGCCGTCTCTTACAATCGGGGAGTTTCGCGAGCGCCTTCACTCAGGTAACATCTATGTGCGCAAATATCATATGCGTGCATATTAATCGTAAGAAATGATATAGATCGCATGAAAAGAAGCATACTCGGTTTGCTCGTTCTCGGCATCGCTTTAGTTCCCTTCGCTTCTCGCGCGATGACCACCGGTCCCGATATTAATTACGTATCCCAAACAGGTAGCACCGTGACGGCGGACTACTTCGGCCTCCCTGCGAACTCACCGCTCATATTCGTAAACAGCTCGACGGGCGCCACCACTACTACCAGCGTGGCAGCGGTCAGCGGCACGAGCACGATCACCGTTTCGACGATAACGGTCCCCTCGGGCAGCTACTACCTGCGCGCCACTACGCCGACCGGCGGCTACATCGCGCAAACTATCATGTTCCATGTGTCTACTCACGTGCGGCGCGTCAGCCAGAGTAACTTGGCGCAGGGCAAGAATAGTGGCGGCGGAGGCGACGGCGTCTTCATCACAGGCGGCACTTACGCCTACGTCGTTGAAGGAAGCGGCACTACCAGGGCCTTCCAGATATTCAATATATCCCACCCTAAAGCTCCTGTCCTGATCAGCCAGCGCAATCTAGCCAACGGCGGCAACGGGGTCTCGACCGACGACATATGGGTTAAGGACGGCTTCGCTTATATCGTCGAGGGAGGCGGCACGGTTAATGCGCTCCAAGTATTCAACGTTACTAACCCGGCCGCGCCAGTACTCGTCGGCCAGGCCAACCTGACCAATAACGCCGGCGACCGCCTATTCGTCCAGCGCAACTACGCCTACGTTGTCGAGGGAGGCAGCTACACCAATAGCTTCGAGATATTCAACATATCGAACCCGGCAACTCCGGTGCGCGTAAGTCAGAGCAATCTCACGGCGTTCGACCAGGCGTCTATCTACGTCCAGGGCAACTACGCCTACATCGCTATCGGCGGATCTGGAAGCCAAGGCTTCGACATCTTCGATGTGTCGAACCCGGCGGCGCCGATCCTTAAGAGCGCGACCGACCTGAATTATGGAGTCCCGGACGATGGCATATTCGTCTCAGGCAACTACGCCTACATCGCTGAGGGCGCGGGAACGACCAACGCCTTCCAAATCTTCGACGTATCCAACCCGTCGGCCCCGGTTTTGGCAGGCCAGGCCGACCTTGCCAACGCGGGCAGCATTGACACGGGCGGCGGCGACGCTATCTGGGTCAGGGACGGGTTCGCTTACATAGTGGAGGGCGCGGGAACGACCAACGCGTTCGAGATATTCGACGTCTCGGACCCGGCCACTCCTTCGCTCGTAAGCCAGAGCCCGCTTGCCAACAGCGGCCAGCCGGACGACATCTTCGTCTCGGGCAAGTACGCTTACATCGTTGAAGGCGGCGGCACCGCGAACGCTTTCGAGATATTCGACATCTCAAAGGTTCGGGCCGCCCGATAATCTCTAATCTAAAGTCTGCTAAAACAAAAATCCGCCCAAATGCCGAAAACGTACGAATACGTACATCTGATTGCAAAATGCGTCATTTTTTAGATTTCAGCCAGCCTCCGTATCCGGGGTACCCAAAAATCTACATCAAGAAACACGTTCATGGATCGAAGATTTCTCAATCTAAGCTTCTTCGGCATGCTTTTGCCTGCTGCTCTGAGCCGCTTACCCCAATTCAATTGTCGCTGCTCACGACAAAACCAGCCGCCCCAAGACGCGAGCTCCCACGGGCCCACGAATAGATGCGGCGGGTTCACCTCCTTCCTCCGGTCTTACGTCCGGACCGGAATTTGCTGCTCTGATTTTCCGAGGACGACCAGGCCGCCCCAAATGCAGCTCCAACCTTTGACACATCTTCTCGATTCGTTTCGAAGGTCCCACGACGTGTGGGCCAAAAATTCTGCACAGCGAGCGGTGCAATGCGGGAATTGAGTCGAGTTTCTCGACCGACCGCCAACTCAAGAGCAATACTATGTAAATTCCCGTATTTGTTCGCCCCAACTCGTTTCCCGTCGACACCGTCCGTTCGATGGCTCTCCCAAACGCCGCAAAGAACTTTGCAGACGAGCGATAATCTTGCTCGAGAGCCAATGCCAACGCGAACTTTAATGCTCGCAGGAGGTCTGGAAGGAATTGTTCGTTGAGCTTTCTCTGGTACGTCTCCATGCGCCTCTTAATATCCTTCCCAAAAACCAGCCGAAGCTTCGTCCAATCGATTTTCTCATCGGGCACCTCCACCATATGCGCCAACCAATCCAAGTAGGCTATTCGCTGCCCGAGGATCGCACCCACTTCCCCCGGCTCCCAATTCACCGATACTTTCAGCTTCGCCGTCGGATAGAACGTTTTCGCCAGCTCACGCCCGACGTTCTTAACCCACTTCGGCCATTGTCCATTTAGCCAATGTGGCTCCGGAAGCTTGTTCTCCGCGCGCTCCATGCGCGCCACGATCCGCCTAAGCCATTCGCCATCGGCTGTTAATTCCTCACCCATTCTGTCGAAACACAATCGTGCTTTCCGGCAGCGCCTCGGACATCGCATCGAACGTAAGCCGCCTCGCCATCGCCGCACTGTGCTCGCTTCGCAGATGGCCGTATGTTTTTGCTGCTAGGACACCACCGTCCTTGTGTCCGAGCCATCCAGCAATAGCTTTGAAATCCACGCCGGCCTCGATCGCGTTAGAACAGAAAAAATGTCTCAGCGCGTGATGTCCGAACCTAGGCAGTCCCGCTCGTCGACATGCTGACCCAAGCGCTTGCCGAATATCTTTAACTCCGAAGATGCGGTCCTCGTTTATTATTTCGCCGCGCTCCTTCATTATGTATTCCAACAACCGCCGAAGGCCCGGGAATAACGGAACCGTTCTGTCTTGATGATTTTTCGTCCCGGTTTCGCCGCCCGTCACAAGCAGCGTGTTTAAATCAAAATTAACGTCACGCCACTGGACTTCTCTTCCCTCGCCCAAGCGCAAACCCGAATAAGCCAAGAATTCAGCGAACGCCGCTGCCCCGCTGCGCACTGCTTGCGGCTCGTTACGTAATTCCAACACAAGCCTCCTAAACTGCTCTTTGCTTGGAATCTCGATAGTGGCGGCTGCTGTCTTACGATTCCGAACTTTCTCGGCAGGGTTATCGAGGATTATGCCTTTAACATCCCGCGCGTACCGAATCACATGGTTCAGCGTTTCCAATTCCTTATTGAATGTTCGCGCCGCAATCGAAGCGCCGCGTCGCAGTTTCCACTTTTCGATATCCGCCGCAGTCATAGAGCGCATGGGAATCGTTTTAAAAAACGGCATCAATTGATTGATGCAGACGACCCGACGCTTGTAAGTCGACGGCTTTACGCCTCCTTGAATCGATTCAAGCCATGACTTCACCACTTCTTCAAACCGCAGATTTCGATCGTCCGAACCGTGAAGTCGAGCAGCGATCTTTCGCAATTCCGCGAGGCGACGACGCGCCAGTTCCTTATCGCTCGTCTTGAGCGAGCGTTTTAGTTGCTTGCCGCGAACTGAAAACCACGCAAAATAGACGCCATGCCCGTTTCGGTAGAGACACTCTCCGACTCTGTACAGTCGGCTCGATTGATTGGAAATCACGACGTAACCATACACTTACTAAAGTGACTTACAATCTCAAACTATCGACGCGGATAGATAGTTGTAATATATTTGTTTAGAACAATTTGGTGAGGTGGCTGAGTGGTTGAAAGCAGCGCTTTGCTAAAGCGCCGTAGCCCAAAAGGCTACCGAGGGTTCGAATCCCTCCCTCACCGGTTGCCTCGTCCTCAGGGCAAATTCAGTCTGCCGGAAGTTATTTGGTCGTGCCGTTCCTGTAAATAGCAATGGGGCTTGTGGTGGTCGGAATTGAGCTGAGCCTATCACAAGGCACAGGAATACCGGAAGTTGAACTGAGTGTGTAGCACACTTTCTTTGCGGTCTTAAGCGACTGCTGTGTTTTTGCCGGCACCACTACGTTTTTGCTCGGATCAGCAGCAAATGCCGATGCGCAAAACGCGAGTGCGAGCACGACACTTATACATCGAACCGACCAGCCACATAAGCAACTGAGTCTGCTTCCTCTTTTCACGCTACGATTGTGATCCCGTTCCGAATTTAGTGCAAGTTTATCTGGAGCGGCTTTAGGGCAAAAACACGACACTTTTAGCCGTCGCAGATCGGTCCGTAATTACACGAACTGGTAGTCCGCTGCGTCTAACGTCGTTTGCAAGGGAGACGCGCGGAGGGTTGCGATGCAGGCCCACGTTAACACCTGGCGCCTCGCGATCTCCTCGTCGATTTGCCGCTTCGCGAGACCGGCAGATTCGAGGGCGACATCCAGACGGGCAAATTGTTCAAAAATATTTTAAAATAGTTCTTGCCATCCTCCGGGATTTTTCTTAATCCCGTACCGTCAGCCCTAACCTAACCAAAGGAGAATTCATGACTACAACCGGACTTTCTAAGTTCGCATTCCTGCGCATGACTCTCGTAGCCTGCGTCGGAATCCCTCTTATTATCGCATCGAACGCACTTGCGCAAAATCCTCCGCCACCGCCGCCGCCTCCAACGGGTGCCGGCCCGGCACCACCTCCAACGGAAGTCGAGCGTGTCATCGTAACAGGTTCGAACATTCCGACGGCAGAAACAGTCGGACCGAACCCGGTTGACACCTACAACCGCGAAAACATCACCAAATCAGGTGAGATCACGACCGAGCAATTTCTCCTCAGCCTGCCGGTCGTGAACGCGAACGTCGTTCCGATTTCGAATAACGAAAACGGCTCCAACACGGCTGTGGGTGCGGCGACAATTGCGCTCCACGGTTTCGATGCCAGGGCCACTCTCATCCTGATAGACGGACGCCGAGTCGCTCCCTATCCGACGGGCAACAACCCCGGCTTGGTCAATGTGATGTTTGTCGATTTGAATTCGATTCCTCAAGCCGCTATTGAGAGCATCGAAATTCTAAAAGACAGCGCGTCCACCACGTATGGTGCGGATGCGGTGGCTGGCGTCGTGAACCTCAAGATGCGTCACAATTACGATGGCGCAGAAGCGAGAGTCGAATACGGCAACACGCTCGATAAAGACTCGGGTCTATTCGACTCATACGGCATTTTCGGTGTTGGCAAGGGAGATACCAACATTACCGGCGTCTTGAATTACTATCATCGCAACTCCATCGCCAACCGTGACCGCGGTTTCTCGGCCGTTCCGCCGTTCCTGAGCTCAAACGCAAGTCCTTATAATCTTCAGCTCAGCAGCGATGTGGCGGGGGCCGCTGGTGGACAGAATTTAAATCCTGGTGGGACTGAATTCGCATCTGCACCAGATTTTACCAACGGGTTGGCCCCGGCAAGCAGGTATCTCTATAACGCGAATGCGCGTGTCAGGTCGGCCTCCGGTCAACTCCCTGGCTTCAACTTCAATCAGTTCTCGCTCTCTTTCCCGGAGTCGGAGCGCTACGGCGTTTATCTCAGTGGCGACCATAAGATCTTTGGCGATCAGATGGTCGTGTATGCTGACGGGTTTTATCAGAACGTAAAAACGCATAACGAACTGGCGCCACCAGCCACAGGTTCATTCCAGACCTTAGGTCAGACCACATTGGCCATTCCGCCGAATTCGCCAATTGCGCCAGGCTCGGAGCCACCCAACACGCCAACCCACGCGGAGACCGGTCTTCCGGCGGATGCATTCAATCCTTTTAACCCTTTCCAGCAGATCATATCGGGCGGCACTCGTGCGCGTCTGGCCGAATTTGGGAACCGTTTGTTCGATAACGAAACCGACGCGTGGCTCAGTACGGTTGGTATAAGAGGTGACAAGCTTTTTGACGGGACTTGGGGGTACGACGCCGGGTGGCGCTACAGTCAGCTCAAGAACACGGTTACCGGACAGCAAGTGTCCGCCTCGCGATTCAACCGAATCTTGAATCAAGCCGATCCGATCTTTGATCCAACCTCTCCGCAATTCATCGGAACGACCGTCCCCTTTAATCCTTTCGGTGATTACCGTGCTCCAATCCCGTCTAATGAGGCCACGGTTGAGTTTGCCAGAGTGCATCCCAAAGACGAAGACACCTCAAAGCTGTGGACCTTGGATGCCACGATCTATACGACGGCGCTCTTCAACTTGCCGGCCGGCGGCGTTGGCTTGGCCTTCGGTGGTCAGTTCCGTCGCGAATCGCTTAAGGAGGAGCCGGATATGCTGAACGTCGAGGGTGACATTGTCGGTAATTCGCCGGTTCCGACTGCTGAGGGTGGAAGAAAGACCTATGCGTTTTACGCAGAGACCAGAATTCCGATCTTCGGCCCCGTGACGAGTACCTACTACAAAGGCGACGAGAAAAATCCGCAGCTCCAGCGCGAGACCAAGGCAATGATTCCCGGCTTTTATTCCCTGGAGTTTACGGCTGGGGCGCGATTTGAAGAGTTTCTGAACAACGATACCAATGTCTTGGTGCCGAAGGTAGGCATGCGCTGGCAACCATTCGACGAGCAGCTGACTCTGCGGGCAACTTGGGGCGAAGGGTTTCGCGAGCCGTCACTTGAAGAATTATTTGGGTCTCCGCTCTCAACTCTGGAGCCTTCCCACGATCCGAAGAACGGCGGAGTCTTTGAGCCTGAGACGAACACCCTTATAAGCAGCAATCCCGGGCTCCAGCCGGAAGATTCCCGCTCGTTCAGTGGCGGCGGTGTTTACTCGCCAAAATACGTGCCGGGGCTGAACCTCTCGGTTGATTTTTGGGACATCGAACGCACTGGCGTCGTTACTGCGCCGTTGGCCGACCAAGTGCTGCAACGTGAACTAACAGGCACACTGTTGCCGGGCGAAGCGGTGGAGCGCGACATTGGTGGAAACATCACACGTATCTTGATTCGAAATCAGAACATCGGCAATCAAGAGGCTCGCGGGTTTGACTTCGGCCTTTACTACCAGAGGCCAACGCCCTGGGGGACCTTCACTTCGCAGACTCAAGCCACCTACCTGGATGAATTCATCTTCCAGGGGTTCATCTTCCGAGAGTTCGGGCCAGACAACGGCAACTTGGCCGGCAGAACCACCGACCCGGGCACTTCGAATGAAGGTTGGTATAAATGGAAAGGTACTTCCAGTCTCGAGTGGACATGGAAGGGCTTCGATCTCTATACCATCGTGCGCTACATCGACGGATTCCACGAATTTACGCCAAACATTCACCAGCACTGGGTTCACCAGACCTTTTTCTTTGACGGCCAGTTGTCTTACGACTTCACCGCTCTTCTTCCGGTTGAGGAGCAGCCAGTGCCCGGCTATTCCAAGGGATCAAAGGAGGTCGTTCGCGGCAAGGACGGTGTGCCTCTGGAAAAGGCCTCGGCTCAGACCAGCAACTACAGTCGCAGCATCCTCGACCATCTGCTGCGAGGCACGATCATTACTATTGGATGCAATAACATCTTCGGTCAGGATCCGCCCAAGGCATACGGGGAAGGTGGAAACGCGGTCGGTTATCCCGGTTTTACTTACGATGCCACCGGCCGGTTCGTTTACGGGCGCCTAACGAAAAAATTCTAACGTTTGATTTCAATTTAGTGCGTGAAGGGGGCAGTGGCAGGGCCACTGCCCTTTCTTGTTTTTGCAGAAACGCTCCGTCTTCATCATTTCGATAATTTGCACATAGCACCTTCGCGGGTGTAAGTTTGTTTGTTGTGAAGACCCTGATATCTTCAACTGCTACAGCTATTATCGCGGCACTGTTTGCCGGAACGGTGCTTGCCGATCCGAACGTCAACCAAGCATCGAAGCCTAAGCAAAAAGTTGAAGAGCGGGCGATTTTTATCACCGGGTCGCTTATCCCGCAACGTGTTAAACTCGAACCGATCGGCACCAAGACCGTCTCGCCAGTTCGAATCATTGATCGGCATGAAATCGACGGGACCGGTCGACGTACGACGGCGGGCGCTTTCATCAATGAGCCTTCGGTGCGCGTAATCGGTCACTGATCTCCGATCGTCGGGTTACCGGAGCAGACGGAAGTCGGCGGGCACCCTCATGTCTATTTTCATAGGGTGGATCGTTGGGCTAAAGGCATGTTGTAGCACCGAGGGTTCGAATCCCTCCCTCACCGGTTCTCTCGTCATTCGTATTACGCGAGCAGCAAATAGTGAATTTCCTGCATCTCACGCTTACATTTGTTAACTCACCGGTAAAGTAAGAGCGATGAACTGGGAGATGATCAGCGCGATCGGGCAAATGCTTGGCGCCCTTGGCGTCATTATTTCGATCGCCTACCTGGCCGCCCAAATCCGCAATCAAAACAAGGAAAGCCAACGCGCAGCGATGAATGTTTTGACGACGCACTGGAGTGATTTGAATAGAACGCTTGTGGAGAATCCTGAAATGGCCGTGCTTTGGATTCGCGCTCTGCGATCTTTCGACGACCTGGATGCCGCCTCGAAGCTGAGGTTCGGTGCGCATCTGGGGCGTTTCTTGCGGTTTGCCGATAACCTCTATCTTAACGTGCTGGACGGGACGCTCGATCAGCGATTGTGGCGGGGATATGAGCGCACAATCGCCGACACTGTAGCGTATCCTGGCTTCCAAACATGGTGGGCTACACGAAAACACTGGCACACGGACGAGTTCTGCGCGCTAATTGACCGACACATTCAAACGGCCAAACCGAGAATTTACGACGGCTACAACTTACCCTAGGCAGCTCTCCTGCTCACATGCGCATTGAATCATCACAGATGCGAAATTTCATCAACGGCGAATTCGTCGAACCGATCAATGGTCGATATCTCGACAACCTCGAACCGGCCACAGGTAAGCCGTATTCGCAGGCGGCCGACAGCGATGCGCACGATGTTGATCTCGCGGTTACAGCGGCCGAAAAAGCGTTCGTCGATTGGTCGAAAAAACCGGCAACCGAACGGTCGCGCTTTCTTCTACGCATCGCCGATTTGATCGAACGAGATCTGGAAAAATTCTCGCGCGCTGAGTCGATTGATACCGGGAAGCCGATCTCGCTCGCCCGCACACTCGACATCCCGCGCTCGATTGCGAACTTCCGATTCTTCGCCACGGCGATTTTGCACACGGAATCGGAAGCGCACATCACCGACAACGTAGCGTTCAACTACACATTGCGTCAGCCGCGCGGCATCGCCGGACTGATTTCGCCGTGGAACCTCCCGCTGTATCTGTTGAGCTGGAAAATCGCGCCGGCCATCGCTGTCGGAAACACCGCCATCGCGAAGCCGAGCGAGTTAACGCCGATGACGGCTTACATGCTCTGCGAAATCGCGCGTGAAGCCGGTCTGCCAAATGGAGTTCTCAACGTCGTCCACGGCACCGGACCAAAAGTCGGCGCTGCCATCACTGCGCATCCGAAGATCACCACGATCTCGTTTACCGGCGGAACGGTAACCGGCCGCAAAGTCGCCGAAGCGTGCGCGCCGTTGTTCAAAAAGGTGTCGTTGGAGCTTGGCGGCAAAAATCCAAACATCATTTTCGCCGATGCCGACTTCGACGCTGCCATAACCGGCAGTGTGCGCTCTTCATTCGCGAACCAGGGCCAGATTTGTTTGTGCGGTTCGCGCGTGTTTGTCGAGCGTTCCGCTTACAAGAATTTTGTCGAACGCTTCATCGAAAGAACGGCACAGTTGTGCCTGGGCGATCCGCTTGACGAGAAAACCGAGCAGGGCGCAATCGTGAACAAGCCGCAGCTCGATAAAATCAAATTCTACGTCGATCTCGCCCAGAAAGAGGGCGGCAAAATCGCCCTCGGCGGTTCAGCGCCACAACTGCCTAATGATCGCTGTCGCGAAGGCTATTTCTTCCAGCCGACAGTCATTACCGACCTGCCCGTTTCATGCCGGACGAATCGCGAAGAAATTTTTGGCCCAGTTGTTACCATCACGCCATTCGATAACGAAGAAGAAGTGATCGGCTACGCCAACGACACCGATTACGGCCTAGCCTCAAGTGTTTGGACCCAAAATCTTAACCGCGCCCATCGCGTTGCTGAGAAAATTCACACCGGCACCGTGTGGGTGAATTGCTGGCTCCTGCGCGACTTGCGCGTTCCCTTCGGCGGCATGAAACAAAGCGGTGTCGGCCGCGAAGGCGGCGAAGAAGCGTTGCGCTTCTTCACCGAGCCAAAAAACGTCTGCATCGCCAGGTAAGATCGAGCCATCGTTCGCAGATTCCTAAAGCAAGATGCGAGTGCCTTACGTGGTTGCCTTTGGATTGATCTCGGCCTTTGCACCGGGTGTCATCGCGACTGACCAGCCACCTTTGGTTGTCGCTGGCCAGACAGTTGTCGTACCTAGCGGCAACTTGCGACTCAAAGCTTTCCTCTGGAAACCAAACGGGCCGGGTCCTTTTCCCGCCGTTCTCTTTTGTCACGGGTCGGGTGGCGCCGACGCGGGTCACACGGGCCGGGCTCCCGATGACGGAAGCTGCCGAGAAACTTGCGCCCGTGTTTCTGAAACATGGCTACGCATTCATGTATCTATATTGCCGCGGACAAGGTCTTTCAGCCGACCAAGCCACGTTCATACAGGACATCTTGCAGCGCGAGGAGGCGTCAAAGGGAAAAGAAGCTCGTCAGCACTTGCAGTTCGTCCTAGCTACCACCGATCAGCTCGACGATGTGATGGCAGCTCTGTCATTCCTCAAAACTGCGCCTGCAGTCGATGCGAAGTGTATTGCGATCAAGGCCATTCCTTCGGCGGCCAATTAACTCTCCTGGCTGCGGAGCGAGATCATACGATTCGTGCTGCGGTAACGTTTGCCGCTGCTGCTGGTTCCTGGGAGCATTCGCCCGAATTGCGCGAACGGCTGCGAGCTGCGGCAGACAATGCAACCAGCTCCGATCATGCTGATTCAGGCCGC
>Ga0209474_10003127_pt1 | contig 14701 bp, 14 predicted proteins | sample GraSoiAngelo_145_FD_185902 | JGI IMG/M metagenome (GOLD analysis project Ga0209474, IMG submission 185902) | Grasslands soil microbial communities from the Angelo Coastal Reserve, California, USA - 14_1009_05_20cm (SPAdes) (version 2) | ecosystem: Environmental > Terrestrial > Soil > Grasslands...
AATTGCCCGCGGCATCGCACCCAGTGCAAACGTTGCGAGATGGGCGGCAGACGCGGCACGGTTCAAGCGCGAGCGCAGCCAATACCTACTCTATTAAATTGCAAAAGATCGGCATTTACGGCGGCACTTTCGATCCGGTGCATCACGCCCACTTGATTCTGGCGCGCGTCGCTTTGGAGAGATTCGCGCTCGACAGAATTGTTTTTGTTCCGACGCGCCTTTCCCCTCATAAAAATGCTTCGGTAGCGACACCGGAAGCCCGTTTGCAGATGCTGCGCAGTGCGATCGAAGGCGAAGGGCAATTTGAGGTCGATGAATGCGAACTGCAACGCGAGCCCCCCTCTTACACCATCGATACAGTCGAGAAACTGCGTCAGAAATACCAGAGTGCGCATTTATTTTTACTGATTGGCGATGATAATCTTGCCGGGTTGCCGAGTTGGCGAGGATTTGAGGATTTGCGCCATATGGTAACATTCATCGTTCTGCAACGCGCATTTACCCCGGTCGCCCACGAATATTTGAGTGTGGATCGGCGAATCGATATTTCCGCAACCGAAATTCGGAACCGGATCGCCGGCGGCCGCTCGATTCAGTATCTCGTTCCGCGCTCGGTCGAACAAATCATTCGCACCCGCGGACTCTATCGGGAGGTAGCAAAATAGATTCCGAAAAACTAGCCAAATTCTGCGGCGAACTCGCTTCGAACAAGAAGGCGGAAGACATCGTTGTCCTGGATTTACGCGGGATTTCCACCTTCACCGATTTTTTTGTTATTTGCTCTGCAACCTCCGAACCACATTTGAAGGCAATTGCCGGTGAGGTAGAGACAAAGCTAAAGCAAGATCACAGTATTCGTGCGACCGCCATTGATGGATTTCCCGCCAGCCAATGGATCGTGCTCGATTATCTCCAGGTAATTGTCCATGTCTTTCATCAGGCCAAACGCGCCTTCTACAGTCTGGAAGACCTTTGGAGCGACGCCCCACGCCTGGAATGGGACTCGGCTCAGTCAGCGCACAGGAGTTGAAGCGTGGCGGCAGCCCTGTTGGCTGCAGCGCCGCACCGTGAAAGCCGTTCGCTGTAGCGGCGGTCTATGACCGCCGAGGTAGCCACAAATGCTACGGTGATTTTGTGGCGGATGGAGACGCGGACGCCGCTGCCGCAGGAGATGGGGCGCTGGCTTCCCCGGGCTTCACGCTCATCAATTCGACTTCAAAAATGAGCGTCGCATTTGGCCCGATATCGCCGCCCGTTCCGCCCGGTCCGTAAGCGAGGTCTGATGGAATGAAAAGCTGATATTTCGCGCCTGGCTTCATCAATTGGAGCGCCTCCGTCCAACCTTTGATGACTCGGTTAACCGGAAAAGTCGCCGGTTCGCCGCGCTTGTACGAACTATCGAACTCGGTCCCATCGATCAAAGTTCCGCGATAATTCACCACCACGGTGTCCGTTTCTTTTGGCGGCGTCCCGCTGCCCTCTTTCACCACTTTATATTGCAAGCCACTGGCTGTTGTTTTTACGCCGGGTTTCGCCTTGTTTTCAGCGAGAAATTTTTGACTTTCCTTACTGTTCTTTTCCGCTGCCTCCTTGGTAGCCGCTGCTGTTTTCTCTCTCATGTCTTTTGAAAATTCCATCATCACCTGGCGCACTTCGTCCGGACTCAAAGCTGGCTTCGCCCCGCTCATTCCGTCTTTCAGGCCCGCAACCAGTGCGTCGCTGCTGATCTCCATCTTTTGCTTTTTGAAAGTGGTGCCGATATCGAGCCCGATGCTGTAACTTACTTTATCTTTTGCATCCTTGAGCGCGGGCGGATTTTGCGCAAATGCAGGGGCTGACAATGTTGCCAGCGTGATACCGATTACAAGATTTTTCATAAAGTGGAAGCGCCAAAAGTGGCGCGAAATGAAGTCCGGCACGCTAGAGAAGAAAGTAGACGCGTCAAGCCGCCAGGTCGTCGTAACTCTAACCATCATAATGCTGGCCACTGCTTCGCTACACGCCGAGGTCGATATTTCCTCGGCCGATGCGCAGCGAATCGGCAAACGGATTTGGCAAAACGAATGCAGTGGCACAATCTCGGGGCTGACCTCATGGAACGTGGGCGAAAACTTCGCTTCCCTCGGCATCGGCCACTTCATCTGGTACCCCAAAGGCCAGCGCGGCCCTTTCGATGAGAGTTTTCCGAAGCTACTTCGCTTTGTTTCCGCCCACGGCGTGAAATTACCTCAATTTCTTCTCCCCAGGCACGACACCCCCTGCCCATGGAATTCCCGTGTCGAGTTTCAGCAAGCAATCGATTCGCCGAAAATGAAACAGCTGCGCCAGTTCCTCGTCGATACCATCGATCTCCAAGCTCAGTTTCTCATCGCGCGTCTGCAAGATGCTCTCCCCAAAATGATGGCACAGGCGGCTGATCGCGAAAACGTGCACCAGCAATTCGATCGCGTCGCCTCGAGCGCTCAAGGCTGTTACGCGCTGGTTGACTACGTAAATTTCAAAGGAGAAGGCACGCTCCCAACCGAACGCTATCATGGCGAAGGCTGGGGCCTACTCCAAGTCTTGGAAAATATGCACGGCACCCAATCCGCACTCGACGAATTCGCTGCTTCAGCCAAGACTGTCCTTCGCCGCCGGGTTGCAAATTCGCCGCTGGAACGCGGTGAAGCCCGCTGGCTGTCCGGATGGCTGGCGCGGGTGGAGGGATACGCGAAATGATAAAATGTTTTCCCAAACTGATCGCGGCAAATGCGATCCTATCGTTCGCCGTTGCGACGGATGCGCAATTTGATCAGCCCAAAAGCGGTTTGCAGCCGATGAAGAGCGCGATCGACTTGATCAAAAAACAAGCGCCGCTCGAAGTAAACCAGGCGTTGCTGGCGAAAATTTCGCCAGATGAAGTCCACGTTGTTGTTTCTCTGGGAAAACAACATGCTTACCTCATGGTGGGCGAGGAGATCGTGATTGATTCTCCGATTTCATCGGGCAAGCGCGGGCACAGTTCGCCCAGCGGCAGCATGCACGTCATGGAAAAAGATCCGAACCATCACTCGTCTCTTTACGGTGACTTTGTTGATAGCTCCGGACGTATTGTTCGCGCGGGCGTGAGCTTGCACATCGATGCCGCGCCGAGTGGAACGCATTTTCAGGGCGCCGCCATGAAATGGTTCATGCGTCTTACTGGCGACGGCGTTGGTATGCATGTGGGAATTTTGCCCGGTTATCCCGCCTCACACGCCTGTATTCGGATGCCCTCCAATGGCGCAAAATTATTTTATGATCACGTCAAAGTCGGCACTCCGGTGGAAGTACAGCCGGCGTCGTAGCTGCCGCAAGCGGCCCGCTTCAGGGTCATCCCGAGCGCAGTCGAGGGATCCCGCGAAGGTGCCTTTAAGGTTACGCATCGGGATCCCTCGGCTTCGCTCGGGATGACCCTGATTCGGCAGCAGCTACAGCAAGCGTTTTCGCAGCAGATCGAAGGCACGGCGCGCCACCAGCTGTTTGAAGGTTTCGCGATCGCTCGGGAAAAAGAACTTTTCCCACCGCGCCAGCTGACCTTCCGAACTCAAGCCTAGGAACGCCGTACCGACCGGTTTCCCTTCGCTACCACCCCCGGGACCCGCAATCCCTGTTGTCGCGATTCCGTGCGTGGCATTGGTTCGTATTCGCAAGCCTTCCGCCATCTCGGTTGCGACCTGCTCGCTCACGGCGCCGAATCTCGCGATCGATTCGCGCGGGACACCAAGGGCGCGGATTTTTTCCTCATTGGAATATGTAACATAGCCAGCAACAAATACTTTCGAGGCACCGGGGACATTGGTGATTTCATCTGCCAGAAAACCGCCGGTGCATGACTCGGCCAACGCCAGGGTTTGCTCCCGCTCCGAGAGCAAGCGGACAAGAACGGCCGCCAGAGTCTCATCACTCGCGGTGAAAATCGCATTGCCCAGTTTTTTGCGAATAAATTCCTCCGCCTGCGAGACCAACTCGGTGCTACCGAGAATGCGCACGTCAACCTCACCGGGACGCGCGCAATAGCCGAGCTCAATTCCAGGAACGGCGGCAATCAGGTCGCCAATCTTCTTCTCAATGATGGACTCACCCATGTTGGCAACGCGAAAAACTCGCATCGCGATTTTCTCCAATTCGGCAGTGATCTGGCGCAAAATGGGCGCGGTGAAATTGCTGAACATTGGTTGCAATTCCCGCGGCGGCCCCGGCAGCAAAAACAGGTGTGGCGATGGAACGGCGGGATTGATATTCGCCGGCAAATAAAGGCCGGGCGCGGTCCCATTCTCGTTAGGCAGAACTTTCGCCCCCGCCGGAACCTGAGCTTGCCGCCAAATCCGTTCCGTTGTCGGGATTCGACGCACAGCGAGTCGGCTGCGAATTGCTTCGTGAACCGTTGCGTCCTCAAACGGCGGTAGCTGCAAGTGGCCGGCTACTAGTTCACGGGTGATGTCGTCGCTCGTCGGACCGAGCCCGCCCGTCACAAAAACAATTTCGGATCGTGGAAAAACATCAGCCAGCGCGCTCTGAATGGCGTCGCCATCGGGAATCGCCCGCTGTTCGTCGATGCGAAGCCCAAATTGAAAAATTTCGCGGGCGATGAAGGCAAGATGGATATTCAGGACGTCACCGAGCAGAATTTCCGTTCCGGTATTGATGACGATGACGCACATGCCGATGAACTGATTAGCTAAAAGGGTTACAAAGTTACAAGGAGGGAAGGCGTGTGGCTAATGCCGAGCTTCCATTGGGTTTAAGCTGCATTATGAGCACAATGGGCAAGACGCCCGTTGGCCCCACAGCCAGGATGGCTGTGCTACAACGGCGATTTCGCGGGAACGCGCTTTTTTTAACCTGTAAGAGCCTTAACTCTTTAATGCCGGCCGAAGGCCAGCCTCACGCCGCGTCTTTATCCTGCTTCTTGCGAATGAGAGGAAGCTTCTTTCCCTCAACCACTGCGCGATTGATTGTGACTTCGGCAATGTCTTCACGGCTGGGCACGTCGTACATGATGTCGAGCATGATGCGCTCGAGCATCGATCGCAGTGCGCGTGCCCCCGTTCCCTTTGTCACAGCCTGGGCCGCCAACGCCTTCAATGCATCCTTTGTCACCGATAGTCGCACATTCTCCATCGAGAAAAGTTTGGTGTACTGTTTCACCATCGCGTTCTTGGTATCGGTCAAAATCGCGACCATCTCTTCCTCGGTCAGCGCGTCCAGCGCAGCCACCACCGGCAAACGGCCGATGAATTCGGGAATCATTCCGAACGCCAGCAAATCTTCCGGTTCCACCCGTCGCACCGCTTCCCGCGCCAGCGCCGCCTCTACTTCCAAAGTAGGACTGCCAAAACCCATCACTTTTTGCCCGATGCGTTTTTGCACGATTTTATCGAGGCCGACAAACGCGCCACCGCAAATGAACAGAATCTTTTCGGTATTGACCTGAATGTATTCCTGGTGCGGATGCTTGCGCCCGCCTTGCGGCGGAACGTTGCAGGTGCTGCCTTCGAGAATTTTCAATAACGCCTGCTGCACACCTTCGCCGCTGACGTCGCGTGTAATTGAAACGTTGTCGGTTTTGCGGCCAATTTTATCGATCTCGTCGATGTAAACGATGCCGATCTCGGCCCGTTTCACGTCGTAGTCCGCATTTTGGAGCAAGCGCAGGATGATGTTTTCAACGTCTTCCCCGACATAGCCGGCTTCGGTCAGCGTGGTCGCGTCGGCAATGCAAAACGGAACATCGAGAATTTTTGCCAGCGTTTTGGCGAGCAAAGTCTTGCCCGACCCGGTTGGGCCAATGAGGAGAATATTGCTCTTCTCGATTTCGACATCGGCAAATGGATCGGGCTGAAAAGCAGCGGATGAATCTGTGGGCGCGCCGCTGCCCGCCTGCATGACCCGCTTGAAATGGTTATGGACCGCGACCGAAAGGGTCTTTTTCGCGATGTCCTGTCCGATGACGTATTGGTCGAGCGATCGGCGAATTTCCGCCGGTTTGGGGACCCGAATACTGGACGATTGGCGGCGGGCGTCTTCGTTCAGTTCCTTGTCGAGGATGCTTTTGCAGACATTGATGCAACTGTCGCAAATATAGACCCCGGGACCGGCGATTAGCTTGCGCACCTCGGCGTGGCTCTTCCCGCAGAAAGAGCACATTGTGAGGTTCGAAGCCCGAGCCATAAAAGCGCTAACTTTTAAGCAGCTTCTATTCCCCGAGTTTACGGGGTAACGCGGCCTCCGCCACGGCTACATTTCGGTCCGCTCCGTCTCCACCGGCGCCATCGAGCAGCTTCACTTCCTTGCGTGATTTGATCACCTCATCGACCAGCCCGTAATCCCTCGCCTCCGCCGCCGACATGTAATAATCGCGGTCGGAATCCAACCGCACTTGCTCTTCGGATTTACCGGTATGCTGTGACATGATTTTGATTAGGCGCTTCTTCAACTTGAACATGTAATCAACCTGGCGCTCGACGTCGCTCGCCTGTCCCTGAGCGCCGCCGGACACCTGGTGAATCATGATGTCGGAATTCGGGAGGGCGAAACGCTTGCCTTTGGTTCCGGCGCACAACAAGACCGCGCCCATGCTCGCTGCCATGCCAAGGCAGTAGGTCGTTACATCGCAGGTAAGAAACTGCATCGTGTCGTAAATTGCCAGCCCGGCGGTGACGGAGCCGCCCGGCGAGTTGATGTAAAGGTTGAGGTCCTTCTTCCCGTCCTCCATTTGGAGGAAGAGCATCTGGGCAATAACCAGATTTGCGATGTGATCGTCGATCGGTGTGCCAATGAAGATGATCCGGTCCTTGAGCAGCCGTGAATAGATATCATAGGCACGCTCCCCTCGGCCGGTCTGCTCGACCACCATTGGGACCAGCACACTTTGGGAAATATTTTTACTTCGTTCGCTCATTAATTTTTACGGTTTCTTTTGCTCGGCTGCCGCTGTTTCAACGCTAACATTCGCCTTAAGAAAATCAATGGTCTTACCCAGCAGAATCTCTTCCACCAGGCCGTTTATTCCGTCGTGCTCGTCGATTTCTTTGCGCATTTTTTCCACTGAAACATTGTAATGTGCAGCCTGATTTCGGATCCGTTCCTCGACTTCCTCAGGCGTGACCTGAAATTTCTCCACCTCGGCAATCCGATGGAGGATGAAATTAGTTTTCAAGCGATGCGCCGCCAGTGATCCGGCGCCTTCTACCAGTTCCTTTTCCTTACTTTTCAGCATTTCATCCGGCACGCCACGCTGACGGTTACGCTGCACCAATTCACCCAGGGCGCGCCGGGTTTCATTGCGCAAAAGCTGCGAAGGTAAATCAAATTGGGTTTGCTCGTGCAAGGCCTTTACGATTTGCGATTCTTTCGCCTGCTCGATGGCATGCTCCTTCTCGTGCTCGAGATCGTGCGCCACCGTCGCCCGCAATTCCGCCAGTTTTTTGTCCTTCGTCAATTTCATCGCGAAGGCATCGTTTAATTCCGGCAACACCTTTTGTTTAATCTCGCGCAAAGTGACAGCGTAATCTGCCTTCTTCCCGGCCAGTTCTTTCACCGGCAAATCCGCCGGAAAGTTCACGATCACCAATCGGGTCTCCTCCTTTTTTTGTCCGATCAATTGCTCGCAAAAATTCGGCAGAAAATTTTCCGGCCCCATTCGCAGCCAGAATTTTTTTCCTCCATGCAAATTCTTACTCGCTTCCGGAGCAATCTCGCTGATCAACCGGCCCTCCATCGTGCCTTCGAAATCGATTACCGCAAAATCATCCATTTGCAGAGGGCGCTCTGGCTCCACCTCCACGAAATCAGCGGATTGATCCCGCAAACGTTCCATCGCGGTGTTCACTTCTTTTTCCGTGACCTCCAGCGGCGGCAACTGCACGCTAATGTTTTTGTAATCTGGCAGGTCAAATTCAGGCGCCGTGATTACGGTTGCGCGGAACCGCATCGTTTTATCGTCGCCAATCTTGACGTCCTCCAGATTTGTCAGCGTCACCACTCGCAATTGTTTTTCAGCGACCGCGTCGCGATAACTTTTTGAGACCAGCTTTTTCGTCAGCTCCTCCTGAATTTCCTTCTTAAACTTCGCTTCAATCACCCGTCGTGGCGCTTTCCCCGGCCGGTAGCCCGGAATTTTGGCGTGGCGCGCAAAACTGTCCGCGATCGCATTCCATTCTTTCGCGACCTGCTCGGGCGGCAATTCAATTTGCAGCGTGGAAACGGAATCAGGCTGCTTTTCGACCTCGACTTTCATGAAGGAAAGCGACCTTACGCCGCGCGCATTTGTAGGGCAACCGCTCCCGGTTGTCGGCGTCTTAGATGGCAGGCGACGCGCCTGCCCTACAATTCAGATCACACGTCGCGTACGCACAAAACATCGCGGACACATTTTTCTGTCATCCCCAGGCTCGGGAGTCGAGGGGACCTCCCGCTCGCTGACTCGTTACACAAATTCCCACCGTCACGATCTTCGGTGAGATCCTTCGCCGTCTTCGCGACTCAGGACGATACCGCTAAGAGAGGCGAACATGTGATCAACGATTAACAGAGGAAGTAGCTTGCTCTCTCAAACGTCCGCGGTTTGGAAACCGCCGCTCCTTGAAACAGAGACGCCCCTCACAAAAACATCGCGCACCATCGGAACCCCAAACCAATAGGCAAGCTCGCGATAATCTTCGCAATCGTAGATTGCAAAATTCGCGAGTTTCCCGACGTCCAGTGATCCAATCTTATCGACCCGATTCACACTCGCAGCCGCATTGACGGTGGCTGCCATAATGGCTTCCGCCGGGCTCATTCGCATTTGCGTGACGGCAAGTGAAAGCATCATCGGCATCGACGCGCTCGGCGAGGAACCAGGATTGAAATCCGTTGCCAAAACTACCGCCAGCCCGGCATCGATCATCGCGCGAGCATCAGGATACGTTTTCGAACCAAGCGCGTAAACCGATCCTGGCAGAAGAACCGGCTGGACATTGGTTTTGGCCAGCGCGCTGATTCCAGCAGGAGCCGTTTGTTCGAGATGGTCCGCGGTAGTTGCTCCCAGTTCTGCGGCCAACTTTGCACCATCGCCGTTGGTCAGTTGATCGACGTGCATTCGCAACTTCAATCCGTGCTGCTTGGCTGCGGTCAGAATGCGGCGCGTTTCTTCGAGGTTGAAGTAGTTTTGCTCACAAAAGATGTCGCAGTATTCCGCCAGCTTCTCTCGCGCAATTAGCGGCAGCATCTCTTCAATTATGAGGGAAATGTAGCCAGCGTGATCCTCCCGAAATTCCGACGGAAACGCATGTGCGCCGAGAAATGTCGCAACCGTTTCCAGCGGCGTTTCCTTTCCGACGCGGCGGATCACCCGCAAAATTTTCAGTTCATCTTCAAGGGTGAGTCCGTAGCCGGATTTTGCTTCCACCGTTGTCGTTCCATTTTGCAAAAACCAGCTCGCACGTTTTTTCGCGAGCGCACAAAGTTCGTCCGCGCTGGCTGCGCGCGTTGCCCGCACTGTTGTCTGAATCCCACCTCCGCGCCTTGCAATCTGTTCATAAGTCTCGCCACGGGCGCGGGCTTCGAAATCGTCAAGCCGATTACCGGCGAAAACCAGATGAGTATGCGCATCAACGAATCCTGGCAACACCACGCAACCCCGCGCATCGATGACTTGTGTCTGGCGATCGCAAAGTTTTTCAATCTCACTCGATTTGCCGACGTGCGTGATTTTGTCGCCGGACGCCATAACAGCTCCGTCAGAAATAATTCCCAGTTCGCTTAGCTCTTTCCTACGTCGTGCCCGCGGCGGTCTAGCCAGCGTGATCAGTTGCGCCGCATGAAGAAGGGCGAGCGTTTTCAATTTTTCGGTTCGAGCCGCTTGGAAGCGACTGGAAGCAACAGGAGCGCGAAGCAGCTATTTTTCCAAGAGCAACTTGATCTCACCGCACAACTTCGGAACATCATTCGCCGCGACATCCCATAAGACATCGGGCATTACAACATCGTATCCGTGAATCATAACATTACGCATGGCGATTATCTGCCGCCACGGAATCTCTGAGTGAGATGCTCGCCAGTTCTCTGGCAAGCGCGTCGCCGCTTCGCCGATTAATTCGACGCAACGCTCCAAGGCGCGGCGGAACTCGCGATTGATGTCCAAATCTCTGCGGGCACGGTTGGCGACCAGTGCTGCGATTTCGTCTGCGAACTCGACGATCTGACGAAGCGTTAGCGCCAGATCATGATCGCTCATAAAGCTTCAAGGCTTGCCGTGCGACACGATCGTGAAACGCCGGATGAAGTTGTGAACAGAAATCCACCCTGCGACCGAGGATGGCTCCAAGCTCTTCACCAAAGCTAAAATAACGCAATCCGACACCGCGGAGAGCGCCGGGTGCGAATTCCGCGAGTACGTCGATGTCACTTCGCGCCGGGTCGAAATCGTCGCGCAAAACTGACCCGAACAGCGAGAGCGAGCGAATGCCCCGTTCACGGCAAAAGCGCGCGATCAGATCGCGGTCGATGGCAATGGGTAGATCAGCTGTGGTCATTACAGGACAAGATTAACATTCGCGCAAGCAACGGCCAATCAAACTGTGCCCTTGCCGCAACTGGCTGAACAAGCGCGACCGAATCAGAGTGCAACCGATGGCGCAAATCGGTCACGATTGGCGTCGATGAAGTGTTTAGCTCGATCAGATGCAAATTGATTCAAACTTTTGCCATCGCTGACTTCTTCGGATTCTTCTCTTGGAAACCGCTTTCGAAAGTAATCCAGTAACGCCGATGAAGTGATGTCTTCTACTCGCTCGAAAGTGAACTCCTCACGAAAGTCTAGCCGGTCGATTGAGCCTTTCGCATCAATGCCTTTACCGTGGCGAATCGCGTAACAGTGGACAATTCCGTCGTTCTTCCGACAAGCCTTCAATGAATATCCGAAAAGCGCATGGAGTTTCGCCGCAAAAATGTGACACGCACCGTGTGCGAAAAAGATTTCATCCCGGTCTTCTTCTAAAAGCCAAGCACGAGGTTCAGCGTTCATTCGCTGTTCTACGACAGTAGCGTACGACTCAGGAAACACGTAATGCTCGTTACCCGACGCTCTCGTAACGATCCCATCTTCGATTAGCCAACAGCGGCTCAATCACGGCGGTTAGTTCGGAGTTCGCACGGGAAGAAGTCACAGCAATGAGGAGAGTCCCAGCGTCGGTTCCAAGCGCCGTCTCCTCGTTGAGAGGCCAATATATGGTGTCGCATTCGTCCGCGAGCATTTCGATAATTGTATCGATCGTTCTCGAAGCCGCTGCGTTTGCCTGCGCTACATCGCCAATGGAAAGGTTCATTATGAGCAAAGCCACATTGCTCTCCAGGTTTTGAGAACTGTGCGTAGCAAGGCGCTTGGCGAGGTTGCAGATGGCGAGCTTTTCTGCCGGAGTCAATTCATTGACGATTCTCGCGTAGAGGTAGGCGGGACAGTCTCGGTGAATACAGCTGTGAAGGAACTCGAAAACGTCGGCGGCGAGGTTCAGATCAACAGATGAATAATCGAGCAATTCGACAAACATATCACCCCGGCCGCCGACTGCAGGAGCGGCGATCGCAGCCGAAACGAGGGCGTCAGGAATAGCTGTTTTGTAGCCTGCGCGCCGCAAGGAAGCAGCGTGGATAATCGCTGCCGAGACATCGAACGGCTCGGCGGTATTACTGTTAACTGCAGGCGTGGGCGCTACATTAGTCATAAATGTGTTCCAGTTTAGCAGCATTATAGCTTCCGTATCAGCGGAACGTAGGTTTTCGAGCTGACTTACAATCGAAGTGATATCAGCTCCGATCCGCAGTGCCGACATGGCTTTCTCGATTAATCCGGGTACTGAAACCGCGTATTCCAGATCCCGCTGCGCCTGCTCTTGCTGTTGAACGGCCTTTTGCCGCATTGCGGCAAGAACTTCATCCAGTGTCTGCAAAGTGCCTCTCGCAAAGCTGATCGTGCCGTCTTCGGCCTTGTGCTCGACTTCGAACACAGTGACGTGATCATGCCCGGCGAGTCACCCCCGCGCTACCAGGGAATGAATTGCTTCTTCACCTAAGGATTCAATCTCATCGTCGTTACTATCGAGGACCGAAATGCCGTCGTGCCCTTCGCACCATTCGAGTTGTAGTCGACGAAAGGCTTCGCAGTTCGATCGAGGTTCGTCACTGTAATCCATAGCCTCCAGCTTAGCGGAATACAGATAGTCTAAGCACCTTATTTTTCGAGTTCCCCCTACGCCCCGATACAGACGTCCTTCGGCTCAGCAAAGAAGCGCTGCACTTCCCCGCCCCGAAAGCTTTGGGGGTTAGGCCCACGCTGGTCGCTTGAACGCTTCAACATTTCACCCCTCACCGAAGCTTCTTTTCCACCACTTTGCTAATTTCTTTGAAGCGGGCGTCTGATTCGCCGCTAAATACATGCAGTTTGTCCGAAAGGGACGACTTAAGCTTTTCGTCCTTCAGATTCGCCACATTAATTCTGACATTCATTCCCGCTCCATCGATACAAGCGCGCACTGCGAGAAGACCAACACCGACATCCGAAATAGAAGCTGGATTGCCTCTCGCAGCCATTTCAGCCAAAAGGTCGTAGGCCTTCGACGCGGTCTGCATAACCCAAAGTGGCACCTCTGCCGCCAGCTTGTTAGCAGCTTGAATGGCAGCTGTTCGCGTAGATCTTTCCTTGGCCGAACCCTTGGGCAACGCAAATGCCGCCAGGACCTTGTTGAAAGCGGCAGTGTCTTCGTCGACCAGCAAAAGCATTTCGTCCTTTAGCTGCTGCGCTTTCACAGCCCAATCGCTGAAATATCTGAGTTTATCCTCCCAGCCTCGTTTCCCGGCGGACAAGTTAGCTACCATGCCGCCGAGAGAGACGCCCAAAGCCCCCATTAATGCGGCAACAGAACCGCCGCCAGGCGCTGGAGAATCGCTCAGGGTTTCATTGCAAAACCGGCGCAGATCCAACTTCACCAGCGATTTTTTCGGAACAGCCGCTTCTATTTTTAGTTCGATAATTTTCTCTTTCGGATCGAACGGTTTCAACTCGCTCAACCCCATGGAGCGGACAGCAAGATCAATCAGCTCTTCTTCCGCCAGGCCTTCAGACCAGTTTTGTTTCTGGAGAAAATGCTTTCCGGCATCGATCAGGCATTTCTTGGGAACCATCCCGACAATTTCCGACCCGGTCACGCGCAGGCCACGTTTCGTGGCCGATTGATCGCAGGCATCGAAGGCGGCATGGAGTGGTGTCTCCTCAATATTCGTTAGATTCATTGAAACCTGCGCGATCCCGTACTCCTCCACATACCAGCCAATCGCTTTCACATGTTTCAGCATTCCTGGGACGCGGATCGGCTGGCCTTTTTCGTCGACCATCGGATTTCCCGTGGGTGTGCCATCGAGCGTCTTTACCCGGCCCATTTCTCGAACGTCGAAGGCAATGGAATTTGCTCGTCTTATCGCTTTGGTGTTGAGGTTTACATTGTAAGCGATCAGGAATTCGCGCGCCCCAATCACAGTCGCGCCCGATTTCGCATTAAACTGGTTAGGCCCGAAATCTGGTTGCCAGTCCGCTTGTTTTATTTTGTCAAAAAAACGTTCGTATTCGCCCTCCCGGATGATAGCGAGGTTTGCACGTTCCGGATTTTTCGCTGCTTTCTCGTAGAGATACACGGGGATCTTCAATTCGTCGCCGACGCGTTCTCCCAACTCCTTTGCGCAGGCGATCGCTTCTTTCCAGTTGACGTTGCTGATCGGAATAAATGGGCAAACATCGGTCGCCCCCATGCGCGGGTGCGCGCCTTTGTGTTTGCGCATATCGATCAATTCCGCCGCTTTTTGAATCCCGCGAAACGCGCTTTCCACCGCGGCTTCCGGGCTGCCAACGAAGGTTACAACGGTGCGGTTGGTCGTTGCGCCGGGATCAACATCCAGCAACGACACTCCGTCGACGGATGCAATCGCGTCAGTAATTTGTCGAATAACGTCTGGATCGCGTCCTTCCGAGAAATTGGGAACGCATTCGATTAGCTTTTCCATGGCGGTGGGAGTTCTAGCAGGATTTACGCGATTAGAGAGATTGCAAGGACAGAGCGGTGTCCGGTTCGACAAAGATAGGTTAACTCCGAGGGGCTTCCGCGCGTTCCATTAGATTGGCAAGAGCTTGTTCGTTAATCGCGCTGCCGTGGACGTAGAGGAATGTTAATGTCGTTAGCAGCAGCAAATTCAATCGCGCGCGAGTAACCGGCATCGGCGTGGCGCAGGATCCCCATTCCCGGATCGCTCGTCAGCACGCGCTCGAGGCGGCGTTTGGAGTTATCGGTTCCATCTGCAACAACGACCATGCCGGCGTGCTGCGAATAGCCGATACCGACACCACCGCCGTTGTGAATAGAAATCCAGGAGGCGCCGGCGGCAGTGTTGACGAGAGCGTTCAGCAGCGGCCAATCGGCAATGGCATCGCTGCCGTCGAGCATTGCTTCGGTCTCGCGAAAGGGCGACGCAACCGAACCGGTATCCAGGTGATCGCGACCGATGACGATGGGAGCTTTCACTTCGCCGTGCCGCACCAGTTCGTTCATGGCGACGCCAAACTCGGCGCGCTCGCCATAACCGAGCCAGCAGATGCGGGCCGGCAATCCTTGGAAATGAATGCGCTCTTTCGCCAGCTTCATCCAGCGCGCCA
>Ga0209474_10003128_pt1 | contig 14697 bp, 13 predicted proteins | sample GraSoiAngelo_145_FD_185902 | JGI IMG/M metagenome (GOLD analysis project Ga0209474, IMG submission 185902) | Grasslands soil microbial communities from the Angelo Coastal Reserve, California, USA - 14_1009_05_20cm (SPAdes) (version 2) | ecosystem: Environmental > Terrestrial > Soil > Grasslands...
CCTTTATCGTTCAGGCGAGGATCGAAAAACGTTCCTTTAGACGCCGGTCGACTGCATCGCCACCGTGGTCACCCCACAGTGCTGTAACCAGTCCGCCAGCCGATGCAAGTCGGCGGTGAAACACTCAAACCGTCGGACCGAGTTTGGATCTCGATCCGGCCGGACCGCGACGTAATGCGCGCTGTTGCCGACGTCGATCCCGGCGGCGTGGGGATGCATCACCTCCAGGCCCGGGTCGTCGACCCGCAGGCGCCGGGCCAATTCCTTTCGCTGCTTCCGATTCAGTTCTGCCGGGCGGGCGGCGCTCATGGCGGTCCTCCTCTCGTGAGTCAGACCAGGTGCGGCCCGGTTGCGATGGGTGTCTGAGTCTCTCCAACGGGGTCACGATGATCGTCGATCGTCGACGAGGATCGGCCACCATGTCCGCGATCGCCGAGACCGGAGCCATGCTGTTAAACGGGCAGGAACGCGCCAGTACGCAAGTTCGGCCGTAGCTTGCCGCAGCTGGTCGTCGCTACGATCGCATCCGAAACGCCACGTCTACAAGTTTCTGTGGTCAGCGACGGTGCCGACGATCCGTGATTGCTGTTAACCGGAGGGTTGTTGGTTCGAGTCCAACCTGAGGAGCCAATCTCCAGTTTTGCCTCTATTCGCGAACACGTCGACGGTTTAATGTAGGCCGGCGAAAGACTTCCGCGATCGACGGTGGAGTTCGATACGACTGTTTTCACCGAGACGTGCCTGTTCGCGCGAATTTTTCGTAACGTACGACGGATAGGCACTCTGTGCGAGTTCTAGAATCTGGAGTCGTGCCGTCTCGTACGCGGCTCGCGCGCCGGGCGATTGACGCGCTTCGAAATTGTGCCCCTTATTGTGCCCCCTCTCGATGGAATTCAGGCTCGCTCAGTACGAAAACCGGCAACGCCGAAATCGCGGATCGAGGCCCGATTTCGTTCAACGAACTCACGCCGTACGACGCTCCATTTCGGTTCGCACTCGCCTAAGTTCCTCGGCAGCTCCCCTGAATGCATGGTCCAGAGCTCACCCGAGATCGCATGGCTCAGACGATCCTCGTACACGCGATCGAGTTTGGACCGCAGCAGCATTGTTGCGGCTGCAGGCGCAGCATGGACGTTCGGGCGAACTTCTCCTTGTCATCGCTCGCCGAGTTGCTGGACGATCGTGGTGTGCGAGAGCCTGACGCTGCGGGTGACTCAATCCCTCGTAGTCCACACCGCGCAGTCGGTAGACGATGCCAACGTGCCCGGCCTTAGTACGTGTCCCAACGTGCTCACTTTTCGCCGGTCTTCAAGCCACGCGGCCCGTCGCGGTATGTTTTCCATTGCAGATCGACGAGGTAGGCGTGCAGCGCGTCCGCTTCCTCCTGCGTCATCGCGGTCTTGACCCATGGCCAACCCGGAGGCGTGCCGTATTTCGGCATCCCGTTCCTCTGGTTGCTTCCCCCTAACACAATCGCGTTGAAGCGCTGATGCACACCGGCGGGCATGTAGCGGAGATCGGGAACCTCGCCGTCGAGCGCCCACGCGCCGCTTCCATCGGCGTCGGGGGAGTGACACTTGTGGCAGAAGAACTTCGTGTAGACGCGTGCGCCCCGCTGAATCGTTTCCGGGCTGGCAGTCTGTTCCGGTGGCTTCGGGACGTCGGGAATGTAGGCCGGACTCGATGGGAGCGTCGCTCTGCCGCCAAGCTTGAACGCCAGCAAGCTCGCGGGCCCGCGCTTCGATTCTAGGGTTGCCATGTCGCTGGCTCGCCCGAACAGCCGGAATCCCCCTCCCAGCCCGATCGGCATAAGCACGTACTGCTCGCCGTTCACTGTATACGTCACAGGCACTGATTGAATGGCGGAACCAGTCTTGACCGACCAGATTTTCTTCCCCGAGTCGGCCGCGTAACCGGACAATTCGCCGCTCGCGTCGCCGTGGAACACAAGGTTCCCAGCGGTGGCGAGGACGCCGCTGTTGACCGAGAGAGGGAGTGTGACGACCCAGCGGGGCGATTGTTTGATCGGATCGAATGCGACAAGCTTGCCGTGCGCGAGGTTCGTACTGCGATGACCACCCTTCGCTGCGAGTTGATCCGCTTCCAGTGTCGGGTCCTGGGTCGAACCTCTGCCTAGAGCCTCATAGGCCGGTATGTACACGAGGCCGGTCTGCGCGTTGTAGGCCATGGGAAACCACGCGTGACCCATGCTGGTGACAGGAGCGTTTGCAGTATGCTGGTCCTCCTCCCAAACAGTGCCTTGATTGCTTTCCGCAGCGCTCGGCGAGGATGCTGCGAGGGCCTTCAAATCAATCTGGTTCAAGGTTCCGACAGGCTGGCCATCGATTCCTCGCGGTGGAAGGAGTGTTTTCCCCGTCCGAACGTCGAGTGTGTAGAACACCCCGTTGCGCGGCACGGTCATCACCGCGCGCTCCTCGTTGCCGTTGATCACCAGATTGGCGATGAGAATGTGGAATTCTTCAGCGCCGCTCGGCGGCGTGGCAGTCTGGTGGTGCCACACGTATTGACCGGTGGACGCGTCTACCGCGACGATGCAGTTGGCGAACAACCTGCTGCCGCTCGATTTGGTGCCGGTCAGATCACCGACGTCCTCTCCGGTGGTCGACGTCCCGAGCAGTAGCAGGTTCGTAACCGCGTCGTAGGTGATCGCGGTCCACACGTTTGCGCCACCGAGCTTCCACGATTCACCGTTCCATGTTTTCGCGGCCAGCTCGAGCGTCTTCGACTCGTACGGCTTCGAGGGATCGCCTGGCGTGGTCCAGAAGGTCCAGGTTTTCTTCCCCGTCTCCGCGTCGAGCGCGACCACCCCTCCACGCACGTCGTACTCCATGCCGGCCCAGCCGGTGAACACCTTTCCATCGCCGACCTTCGGTGCTTCGGTGATTCCCGTCTGGTCTGCATCGCACACGAGCGTCTCCCATACCCGTTTCCCCGATGCCGCATCGATCGCCACGATCCGGCAGTCGCCGGTTCCGACATACACCTTACCGTTCCACACGGCGACACCGCGATTCTTTCGCCCTTCATAAGAGTTACGCCACGGGCCGTTGATCCGGATGTGAGGATCGAATTGCCAGCGCAGCTTTCCTGTCGCAGCGTCAATGGCGAACACTTTGTCGAACGGAGCGCCGAGATAAACCACCCCGTCGACGACAATCGGCTCCGCTGACAGACCCATCGGGCTCGGCACGTCGACCGCCCAAGCGAGGGCCAGACGGCCGACGTTCCGGTCCGTAATGCTTTTCAACGGACTGAAGTGCTGGGACTCGAAATTTCCGCCGTTCACCAGCCAGCTGTCGCCACGACTGGCCTCGGCGAGCACCCGCGCTTGTGTCACGTTCCCTGGTGTGCCGTTGCCTCTCGTGACCGCTTGCGCAGGAGCGGTCTTCGCGGCGCCGTGTGACGCGGTCGTGGAGCCAGGCGACTGCGCTTGCATCACGCCGTAGACGAGCACGCCTCCCGCAAAGATGCCAATCAACCAAGCTCTCATCGCCGGGCTCCCTTCTGCGTCGAACCGTGCGCGTAGCTTCTGACGAGCGCGAGTCTACATTAGACTCTCGGCCATGCCACCGACATGCATCGTGTAGGGTGTTTTAATCCGGTCTGCGTAAACTAGCGGCCCTTTTCAGCTGTTTTCGAGGAGGGCCGTGATTTCCCTTTGCTACGTCGTGCTTCAGCGTGTCCTCCAGTTGGTCTGCCTTCGGTTCCGGTCGACGGCGTCGACAGAACTCGAGATCATCGTGCTGCGGCACGAGCTCGCGGTCCTGCGCCGGCAGGTTCGGCGGCCGGCGTTTCGATCAGCCGACCGACTGTTCTTGGCAGCGGCGAGCCGGATGTTGCCGAGGGGCAGCTGGTCGTCGTTTCTCGTCACGGCGGCCACGCTTCTGCGCTGGCACCGGCGTCTGGTGGCGAATCACTGGACGTACACGCGCCGCGCAGGTCGTCCGCCGATCAGTCGGGACGTTCGGGCATTGATCGTGTGGTTGGCACGCGAAAATCCACGATGGGCTACTTCCGCATCGCGGCGGAGCTGAAGGGCCTGCGTGATTGTGTCAGCGACGACTGTGAAGAAGGTCCTGCGCGAGGAGCCGCTTGGTCCAGCAGGCAAGCGCAAGGGTCCGTCGTGGCGTGAGTTCCTGCGCGCGCACGCCAAGAGCGTCATTGCCGTGGATTTCTTCACCGTCGACATCGTCTGGCTCCAGCGGTTCTACGTGCTGTTCTTCATCGGAATCGCCAGTCGTCGCGTGTACCTGGCCGGCTGCACGGCGCATCCCGACGGCGAATGGGTGACGCAGCAGGCGCGGCACGTCGCGTGGACGCTCTCCGAGCGTGCCGACCCAGTCCGATACCTGATTCGCGACCATGATCGACAGTTCACGAGCCGTGTCGATGTCGTCTTTGAGGCGCAAGGCACGCGCATTGTTCGTACGCCGATTCAGGTCCCCGAATGGGATCGCGTAGCGGTTTGTTCGGACGGTTCGGTCTGAATGCCTGGACTGGTTGCTGATCCTGAACGCAGGGCACCTCATGCGAACGCTGACTGTATTTATCGATCATTACAATGGTTGTAGGCCCCATCGCAGCCTGGGACTCACGCCTCCGAATGGTCGGACGCCGATTGAGAACTGGGAGGGCATGCAACCGATCACCGTGACACGTCGCGACCGTCTCGGCGGCCTCTTACGCGAGTATCAGCGCGCTGCGTGACTGGATCGAATTTATTTACCCTACAGGTCGGCGCGCAGCGAGTCTCCGCATTCCGCTTCGGCGATCCGCGCGTGATGGCGCTCTTCCAAGCCATCGCCGGCTTTACCCATCTGCCGCGCGGCGTTCGCAATCGCGGCCTCCGCCCACAGGTAAAGGCGCTCTGGGGTCGTCCGTATTCCGCCGCGCAGATGACCTATGACCTTCGGCGCCTTCGACTCAAGCGTCTGATCCACCGCATTCCGAACACGCACCGGTACACCGCGACCAGCTACGGCCTGAAAGTCGCCTTCTACACCAAACTCTATCTGCGCATCCTTCGACCGAATTGGGCCGCGTTGCTCCCCGAGGACGACCATCTTCCACGAGCCCTCCGTGGCGCCCTCGATCTGCTCGATCGCGAAATCCAAAAGCTGCACGAGGAGGCCGCACTTGCTGCGTGAGAAACTTGCTTCAAACGTAATGATGTCCGCCGTTGGAGATGTCTAGGCCGTTCCTTTCTTCCCTCGCGCTTCCATCCGCGCGAGCATCTGACCCTTTGCCTTGAGCCGCTGGTGCGAGTAGTGCTCCAGCATCTTCTTGGAGAGCTGGCCGGTCACCGCCTGGATAACGTGCTCGGGCTCACCAGCCTCGAGCAGGTCCGTGACGACCGTGTGGCGCAGGTCGTGGAATCGGAAGCCGGGCAGGCCGGCGGCGTTTCGCAGCGACCGCCAGGCGCCGTCCCACTTTTTCGCCGGCTTGGTCGGGTCGTAGTGGTGATGCTGGCTCTCGCACCAGAGATAATGCTCTTGGTCCGTGTGCCCGAGTTCTCCGCGCGCTTGAGCATCCGCATGATGGCGTCGCGGGCCATTACGATCACGCTTGCATCGATGACCACTTCTGGTCATAATGTGACTATGAGAGAGGTGCGGATTGCCGAACTGAAGGCACGGCTCAGCGAGTACTTACGCGCTGTTCGTGCGGGCGAGACCATTGCGGTACTCGACCGCGAAACGCCGGTCGCCCAGATCGTGCCCGTCCGCGACCGAACGATGGTTCGAATCCGCAAACCCGCACCCGGCACGCCGCCGCCGAATCGTGTGCCACTGCCGAAGCGTCTGAAATCCACCATCGACGTCGTGCGATTGCTGCTGGAAGAACGTCAACTGCACCGATGATCGCCTACGTCGACGCGTCGGTATTGTTGCGGGTCGCCCTACGTCAGCCCGACGCGTTACCCGAATGGCGACGGATTCAGCAAGGCGTCTCGAGCGCGTTGATCACAACCGAGAGCCTCCGCACGCTTGATCGTCTTCGGCTGCGTGCGAAGCTGTCGGACGAGGAGATCGCGAACCGACGCGCCGCGATCCTGCGCCTGATCGCATCGTTGGAACTCGTGGAAATTGATGCGGTGGTTCTCGATCGCGCGGCGCAGCCGATGCCGACGGAACTGGGCACCCTCGATGCGATTCACCTGGCGACAGCCCTTCTCTGGAAAGAGATGTCACGGATGGATCTCGTCATGGCCACACATGACGGGGCACTCGGGCTGGCCGCCAAGGCGCATGGACTCGCCGTTTTAGGTTCGTCGTCGCAGTGAATCTCGAAGCGTGTTCTCGACAAAAGGCCGTCGAGTCCACGCTCGGTCCACGAGCGACTCGGAGCGTGAACAATCAGTGAACAATTTGCTCCCGAACACCGTGGAAAACCAACTACGAGGATTGAGGTAAGCCATCGAAGAACCAACAGGATAGACAACCTGCATCAACCTGTTCACCGGAGGGTTGTTGGTTCGAGTCCAACCTGAGGAGCCATTTGCATTCAAGCGTTTACGGAGATCGGGATTAGCGCGCGACACTGGACTGTGCCCCTTTTTGTGCCCCCTCTCGCGGCGCGCCGGACACAGAACAATTGCCACGGCACGATCACAGTGCCGCTGGTGCGATCCGGAAACCGACGCGAATATCGCGAATATCAGATCATCGGGTCGATCGGTTCGGGACCGAGGGTCGGAGGTTCAAATCCTCTCGCCCCGACCAATTTCTAACGAAAACCGCGAAATTCAGTCTGCCAGTTCACTCGGTTTTTTTTCCGGATTCGAGTCGAGGAACCGAGTGACCGGCGCTTCAAATCCCGCCTTCATCCAGAATCGTTAGAGATTTCTCGCCTCCGCCGCTCGCGACACGTCCAACCCACAACCTTTACGAAGCAAAGCGCTACCCCTCGACGCTACCCGACGTTGGGGTCAGATGCTGATTCACGAAGCCGAGGCTCGACCGGTTGATCGCGTTGTCCGGACGATGAGATCATCGCTGCAAGGTTCAAGGCGGGTAAATTCAGTGGATCGGAGTCCAGGTCAAGTCCATCAGCTCTCCTCGTCTGACGAAAAGATCGCATTGTTCCGCTCGCTCTTTCGCGGGCGCGAGGACGTATATCCACGCCGATTCGAGAGTCGGAAAACAGGGAAGTCCGGCTACGCACCCGCATGCGCCAACGAGTGGGTACGCGGCATCTGCGAAAAGCCGCGCGTCAAATGCGCGGAGTGCCCAAACCGCCGCTTCCTGCCGGTCACCGATGAAGCGATCCGGTGGCACCTTTCCGGCCGCGACGATGTCGGCCAGCCCTTTGTCGCCGGCGTCTATCCCATGCTCTTCGATGAGACGTGCTTCTTCCTAGCGGTCGATTTCGACAAGAGCGGTTGGTTGGAGGACTCAAGTGCATTTATTGAGACGTGCCGCAGAATGGATCTTTCGGCTGCACTCGAACGGTCGCGTTCGGGGCGGGGCGGTCACGCCTGGCTATTCTTCGACGAGGCTGTGCCTGCCGCACTCGCGAGACAGCTTGGCTGCTACATTCTGACCGAGACGATGAAACGTCGGCCGGACCTCGGTTTCGATTCGTACGACAGGTTCTTCCCGAATCAAGACACCTTGCCACACGGTGGATTCGGCAATCTGATCGCGTTGCCACTGCAGAAACACCGCCGCGGTGACGGCAACAGCGTCTTCCTCGACGACCACGGCATCCCGCATCACGATCAATGGGCCTTCCTTTCAACGGTACGGCGTATTCGACGCGGACATCTCGAAGATGTCGTGCGCAAAGCCGAGCAACGAGGCCGTGTCCTCGGTGTGAACCTTCCGCTGGCCGAGGATGACGACCCTGCGCCGTGGACAGCGCCGCCATCACGACGCCGAAAGGAGTTGTCGATTGCTGGCGACCTCCCTCAATCGCTTGAGCTCGTCCTCGCCAGCGAGATCTACGTCACCAAGGACAGACTGGCGCCGGGGCTGCGAAACCGGTTGCTGCGTGTCGCGGCATTCCAGAATCCAGAATTCTACAAGGCGCAAGCGATGCGGCTGCCAACATACGACAAGCCACGCATCATCGGCTGCGCCGAGGAATATCCGCATCACATCGGTCTCCCGCGCGGCTGCCTGACAGATGTTCGTCAAGTCCTGACGGACCTGAACATTCGCATGGTCATCCGCGACGAACGTCACAATGGACAGCCGCTGCAGGCGACGTTTCACGGTGAGCTGCGACCCGAGCAGAAGTTCGCGGCCGATGCGATGTTGAAGCATGAGACCGGTGTCCTGTCCGCAACGACAGCCTTCGGGAAAACGGTGGTTGCCGCCTGGCTGATCGCACAGCGCAACGCCAGCACGCTGGTGCTCGTGCATCGGCGGCAACTCCTCGACCAGTGGGTTGAGCGTCTCGCGGCCTTCGTGGACGTACCGGCAAAGTCGATTGGTCGAATCGGCGGTGGCCGAAAGACACCGACCGGTCTGCTCGATGTGGCCGTCATTCAGAGCCTCGTTCGCAACGGTGTTGTGGACGACCGCGTTGGTGACTACGGGCATGTAATCGTCGACGAATGCCACCACCTATCGGCGCACAGCTTCGAGCAGGTCGTCCGCCGCGCGAAGGCTCGTTTCGTCCTCGGCTTGTCAGCGACCGTCACGCGGAAGGACGGCCATCATCCCATCATCTTCATGCAGTGCGGTCCTGTACGGCATCGGGTGGACGCAAAGGCGCAGGCGGCGGCGCGGCCCTTCGAGCACAGGGTCATCGTGCGGCCGACCGCGTTTCAATCAGCCGGCAGCACTGGGGCCGACAAGAGAATCGAGTTTCAGACGCTTTATCAGTTTCTAGTGGAAGACGACACGCGGAATCGAGTGATATGCGAGGAGATCGCTCAGGCCGTCAGCGCGGGCCGATCACCACTTGTGCTGACCGAACGAAACGAGCACCTTGATCGTTTCGAAAGCGCACTCTCCGCGAGCGTCCCTCATGTCGTGGTGCTGCGAGGCGGAATGGGCAAGAAGCAGCGGCGAGCAGCGGCCGAACGGCTGGCGGCTATCCCGCTGGACGAAGGTTGCATCATCCTCGCGACTGGCAAGTACATTGGAGAGGGATTCGACGATCCGCGTTTGGACACGTTGTTTTTGACGCTGCCGGTCTCTTGGCGAGGGACGATTGCGCAGTACGTCGGAAGGCTGCATCGCCTCTATGATTGCAAGCGTGAGGTACAGGTCGCCGTGCGAAGTTCCACGAATTGACGCGATCGGACGAAAGCAGTTGGAACGTGAAACCGCCAACTGGGAACGCCTCGCAGCCGCGATCTCCGCGATTGTCAGAATCAAAGAGGTGTGAGATGGGCCGCTGGATCACCAAGTTCGTGCTCCGATGCCGATCACTCCTTGCGTCCAAGCAGGTCGATGCAGAACTCGACGACGAACTGCCGCTTCCACCTCGAACAGCACATCGAGGCGCAAGTCTCCCGCGGTGTGACGCCCGAGGAGGCACGTCGCCGAACCGTGATCGCGATTGGCGGACTGGACCAGCAAAAAGATGCCTGTCGGGACGCTCGCGGTGTGACGTTGATTGACCATGCCGTGCGCGACATCCGATATGCCGCACGCATGCTGCGCGCGAATCCGGGATTCACGCTCGTGGCCATTCTCTCGCTGGCGCTCGGCATCGGCGCGAATGCCGCGATTCTTCAACTGATTGAGGCGGTTCGACTTCGCAGCCTGCCAGTCCCTCGCGCAGAGGAACTGACTGAGGTGCGCATCGCGGGCGGCAATGGAGGGTGGGGCGTCTCGGAAATCTGATCACGCTCGATACGGGCTTGAGACGTGACGGCGTCATGTTCGCGATGTTTGCCGACTTCACTGATCGCCCTCCGCCGGAGCACGTGTTGGCGGCACAGTCGGAGCTCCTTCAACGTATTCGCTCAGTCCCTCAGGTGGACGCTGCGGCAATCACGACCCAATTTCCGCTGAACGGCAGCAGCTGGACGCAGGGCATCGAACTGCCCGCGTCGAGCACGCCGGAGAGGCGGTCCTCGAAGTTCACGTACGTCAGTCCCCACTACCTCAATACAGTCAGCATGCGACTCCGGGCTGGCCGTGATTTCGACGAGGGCGACACCGCCACGTCGCGACGGGTCGCGCTCGTCAGTGAGATGTTCGCTCGGCGGTATCTTGGGTCGGCAAACCCGATCGCCGTCACCGTTCGGACCGTTGCAGAGCCGCGCTTTCCCTCAACGGTGTACGAGGTCATTGGCGTCGTGAGCGACACGAAGTACTCGGCGTTGCGCGAACCAATCCCGCCGATCGCATTCGTGCCGATTGCCCAACATCCAAGCCCGCGGCCCTGGCCCGGCATCGTCATCCGATCTTCGGCTTCACCGTCGACGCTTATGGCGGCTGTGAAACGGACGGTCGGAGAATTGCGCCCGAATATGACGATGGGCTTCACCGTATTCGACACCCACGTTCGAGATGGCCTCGCTCGCGAGCGCATCCTAGCCTGGCTCGCAGGGAGCTTTGGCGTGTTGGCGGCGTTGCTCGCTACGATCGGCGTCTACGGCGTGATCTCGTACCTCGTAGTGCGTCGGCGTCACGAAATCGCGATTCGGTTGGCACTCGGCTCAGGGCGGACGCGAGTCGTCCGTCTCATTCTCGGAGAGATCGCGATTCTGTTGGTCGTCGGCCTGGTGCTCGGAGGAGTACTCGCGGTCGCGATGGCATCCGGCGCGAGCAGCCTGCTCTTTGGCCTGTCGCCGCGCGATCCGATGACGCTTGTTAGAGCGACGGCCGGACTGGCGACGATCGGGTTCCTCGCCAGTTCGTTGCCGGCGTTCAGAGCGTCGCGTATAGATGCGACCTCCGCGCTCCGAGCGGAGTGACGCACGCCCGCCGGATCGTGGAACACGCAAGGTGGACCACACACATATAGGCGATGTTCCGCTCGCGATCGGACATGAACGCGCCCGCCCCTCGCAAATCCTCGATCGCTTTGTGGAGGAAAGTTGGCGCAGTATCTATGCGGGTCAACTCGAAATGCGCCCACCAGGTGCGCCCACCATCGAGCCCGATTTTGTGGGATTAAGGAGTAGCACTCAGCTTTTGGTAAACACTTTGCGACTTTCAGTTGTTTTAGCCCCGTTCTCGCTCCTGCTCGTTTGCAGGTTCGATTCAACTGCGGCTCACCGCCGTAAATCTAGAGGACTTAGCAGCGACAGTTTGACGCTGACCGATCCGATCTGAGGTCACCCTGAGGTCACGAATCGGTCCACGTGCCAGCGGGTCGGATGGGCGTGTTCCCCGAGCGGTCGGCTGTCCGCTCGGACGGTGCGCCATCAGCGCCCTGAACCGCCTCCGTCGCGTGTGGGGCCGTGTCTGGGAGCGTGTTCGGCAGCCGCACGATGACGGACCGGCGGCAGACGTCCGTGCTCTTTCAGGAACTTTTGCCGACGACCGGCCTCTATATGAGAGACACGACAACAGGGGCGCAATGTCGCATTGGAACCGCCTGGTAACTGCCGCTTTCGTATCTGTGGCCAGGACGGTTGCTGCCGGAAGAGCTGGGGCTCAACTGCTGTCACAAGATGCCCTCACTGACGCGGTCGCGATTGGCCGGCGGTGCGAAACGGAGCGCTCTCGACATAGGAGATGTCGACATGCGGCGTTGGACGACGCGCGTTCTCGTCGGGCTGTGTAGCCTGATCGTTGTTACTGCGCTCACGGGTGCCGCGTATCAATCGATTGCGACTCGAAGAGACCTGGCGGTTACTCCGCCTCCCGGACAGCTCGTCGACATCGGAGGGTACAGGCTGCATCTGTGGTGCACAGGGAGCGGCGCGCCTGCCGTGATCCTCGACACAGGCCTCGGTGGCTCGAGCGTTGGTTGGTACTTTGTCCAACCTGACGTCGCTCGATTTACGCGCGTGTGCTCCTATGACCGGGCAGGTATGGGTTACAGCGATCCGGGCCCATCGCCGCGGACAGCACGCCGCATCGCGAGCGAGCTGGCCAAACTCCTCGACCGCAGCGGGATTGCCGGACCGGTGGTGCTCGTCGGGGCCTCCATCGCGGGTTTCAACGTCCGTGTGTTCGCGTCCGATCACCCTGAGCTCGCCGCGGGTCTCGTCCTCGTGGATGCCTCCCACGAAGCCGACGCACATGAAGTGCCGCGGATGGCGCGATTTGTGCCGTTGCTGTCGACGGTTGGTGTCTTTCGACTTTTCGGCGTGTCGTTCGGTCACAGAGTCGAATCGCTGCCCCCGTCAGTGCGGCGCTACGCGCAGGCAACGAGTTTCCGCGCGGCGGGATACCAGGCGGCAGCTGACGAAATCATTCACATTCGGGAGACCGTGTCGGAAGTCAGAAGCTCGCGCCGGAAACTCACGATCCCTGTCGTCGTCGTCACCGGTGCACGAGGTGCTGACGAGAATTGGCGACAGTTGCAGCAAGATCTCACCTCGCTCTCAGAACGAGGATGTTTGATGATCGCTCGACAGTCCGGTCATGTGGTATCGGTCGACCAACCAGAGGTCGTTGTGGACGCGATCCGGAGGGTCGTGGAGACAGCTCGCGGCCACGATGTCCCCCTTTGCGCCACGCCTCCTGCAACCGGTCACGGTGACACACCGCGGCGATAATTCTGCGCTCCAACCGCGCGGAGCGTCCTCGCCGTGCTGGTCTACGCGATCCGTCGCAGGGCTTGGATCCAAAGTCGCACAGGCCTGAGCCGGTTCCAACTCACGAGAATGCTCACAACTCGCTCTGAGAGGCTCATCGCTCGCTCCAAGACAATGCTGCGAAGCGTGACGAGGGAGGTCCAAGGGCACTCCGGACTTGCTCGATTGGGCCCGGAGACGGGCGTATACTTTCGACTTCGGGAAAGCGATTTCCTCTTAGGCTCATCTGCGAAGGAGAGACCGATGGGTTCGAAACGCTTCAATCGGCGGGAACTCCTGAAGAGCGGCGCCACGTTAGCCGGTGGTTTCACTCTGGGAGCCGCGGCACCCGCGCTCGGCCAGGAACCAATGACACATGCATCCCCGCCCATGATCAAGGGCGACAACGATGGTCAAATCGCCTACGGCGATCGCTCTAAGCATGTGAAGTCGGTCCGCATCCCCCACGGCGGCCGGCCGTCGCCTGATAACTTCGGGCTTACGTTTCATGTGGCATCGCCGCTTCAGGACTCCGTCGGGGTGATCACGCCATCCTCGCTCCACTACTTCGCGACGACTCGTGGATCCTTCCTCCCGGACATCGATCCGCGGGAGCATCGCTTCATGATCCACGGCATGGTCGACCGTCCGCTGACCTTCACCATGGAGGACTTGAAGCGCCTCCCGTCCGTCACCCGCCTTCATTTCATCGAGTGCGCAGGGAATCGATCGTCGCGGAGAGCGAAAACCGTTCAAGAAACGCACGGCATGACGAGTTGCGCCGAGTGGACCGGCGTGCTCCTCTCGACGCTGCTTAAGGAGTGCGGACTGAAAGGCGGGGCATCCTGGTTCGTCGCAGAAGGGGTGGAGGAAGTGAAGGGTGCGTCGAGCATGCCGATCGCCAAGGCGATGGACGACTGCATCGTGGCCTACGGCATGAATGGCGAGGCCGTGCGGCCTCAGAACGGATTTCCGCTGCGGCTGATGGTCCCCGGCTTCGAGGGAATTTTTCACACCAAGTGGCTGCGACGAATCAAGATCGTCGATCGGTACTACATGAACTACAACGACTATGGGCATCTTCATGAGGACGCGAAAGAGAAAGAGGCGGCATTGAGTTACCAGATCGGGCCCAAGTCGGTCATCACGTTCCCTTCGGGCGGACAACAGCTGCCCGGCAAGGGTTTCTACGAGATCAGCGGCCTGGCCTGGTCCGGTGGCGGCGCTATCAAGCTGGTGGAAGTGTCTACCGACGGCGGCAAGAAATGGAACAAGGCTGAGTTCAAGGGAACGCCACAGCGTATGGCCCATGCCCGTTTTGCCTATCAGTGGAATTGGGACGGAAACGAAACGGAGCTCCAGTCGCGCTGCACGGACGAGATCGGTCAGGTTCAACCGTCGCGCGCACAGATCGCCAAGTACTGGAACAAGCCCTTCGATGAAACATTCAGCGTGCCGGGGTTGGACAACAGCATTCAGCCCTGGAGGATCGCCAAGGACGGGAGCGTGACCAATGGGAACGCGTAGGGTTTTCCTCATTGCGTTCGCGTTCGCCTTGCTGATCGGCGTCTCCGCGCTGGCGCAGGGGCCTACCTATGGAGTGGGACGCACGCCGACCGCTGAGGAAATTCGCGCGTTGGATATTTCCATCGGCCCGACCGGAGAAGAACTCCCCCAGGGAAAAGGCACTGCCAAGGAGGGCGCGCAGGTCTATCGCGCGAAGGGATGCGCGGGATGCCACGGCGCGGCGGGAATAGGCGGTACGGCGCCCAATCTAAAAAGCAAAGATCCCAAGAATCCTGACGTCTGGGCGCGAGGGCGAATTCTGCCGCTTCGCGCGCCGTTCGCAACCACGGTCTGGGATTACATCAATCGCGGGATGCCCCTCAATAGAGAGGGGACGCTAACGGCCGATGAGGTCTACGCGTTGACGGCGTATCTGCTCTACATCAACGATGTCATCCCGGAAGACGAGACACTGGACGCCCAGAGTCTGCCGAAGGTCAAGATGCCAATTGGTGACA
>Ga0209474_10003129_pt1 | contig 14693 bp, 11 predicted proteins | sample GraSoiAngelo_145_FD_185902 | JGI IMG/M metagenome (GOLD analysis project Ga0209474, IMG submission 185902) | Grasslands soil microbial communities from the Angelo Coastal Reserve, California, USA - 14_1009_05_20cm (SPAdes) (version 2) | ecosystem: Environmental > Terrestrial > Soil > Grasslands...
GGGCAGTTGTGCATCGAGTGCGATGCCTGCGTCGATATCTGCCCGATGGACTGCATCACCTTCACCGCCAATGGCGCCGAGGAGGAGTTGCGCGGTCGTCTTAGTGCTCCGGCAACGGACCTTACCCAGGATCTCTATATTGGCAATTCGCTGAAGACCGGGCGGATCATGGTCAAGGATGAAGATGTCTGCCTGCATTGCGGTCTGTGCGCCGAGCGGTGTCCAACCGGCGCCTGGGATATGCAGAAGTTCCTTCTCGATATGACACAGGCTGGGCCCGCATGCCGAAGCCGCTAAAAGCCGTCAACGATTTCGTCGTCAAATTCGCCAACGTCAACGGCTCCGGCTCGGCCAGCGCCAACGCGCTGTTCGCCAAGTCGGTATTGCGGATGGGCGTGCCGGCGAGCTCACGGAATATTTTTCCATCGAACATCCAGGGGCTGCCGACCTGGTACGAGGTGCGGATCAGCGAAGGGGGTCACCTCGGGCGGCGCGGCGGCGTCGACATGATGGTCGCGATGAACCCCGAGACCTGGGACGAGGACATCGCCGAGATCGAGCCGGGCGGCTATCTGCTGTACGATTCGACAAAGCCGATGCCGGCGTCGAAATTCCGCGACGACATTGTCGTGATCGGCGCGCCGCTGACCGCGATCTGCAATCGCACCTATGATGATCCGCGCCAGCGCCAGCTGTTCAAAAACATTATCTATCTTGGGGTGCTGTCGGCGCTGCTCGACATGGATGTGCCCGCGATCGAACAGCTGATCGGCGAGCAGTTCCGCGGCAAGGATTCGCTGATCAAGCCCAATCTGCACGCGTTGCAGCTCGGCCGCGACTGGGCGAAGGAGTCGCTCGACTGCCCGCTCGGGCTCAGGCTCGAACGCCGCGACAAGGTTGGCGACCATATCTTCGTCACCGGCAATGATGCGGCCGCGCTCGGCGCCGTCTATGGCGGCGCGACGGTATGCGCCTGGTATCCGATCACCCCATCCTCCTCCCTCGCCGAGGCGTTCCAGGCGCATTGCCGGCGGTACCGGCGCGACCCGGACAGCAAGAAAGGCCGCTACGCGATCATCCAGGCGGAGGACGAGCTGGCCTCGATCGGCCTGGTCATCGGCGCGGGCTGGAACGGCGCGCGCGCGTTTACCGCCACCTCCGGCCCCGGCATCTCGCTGATGCAGGAATTCATCGGGCTGGCCTATTTCGCCGAGATCCCAGCGGTCATCTTCGACATTCAGCGCGGCAGCCCATCGACCGGCATGCCGACCCGCACCCAGCAGGCCGACATCATCTCCGCCGCTTATGCCTCGCACGGTGACACCAAGCACGTGCTGCTGTTCCCGAAGGACCCGAACGAAGCCTTCACCTTCGCCGCCGATGCGCTCGACCTCGCCGATCGGCTGCAGACGCCGATCTTCGTGATGCTCGATCTTGATATCGGCATGAACGAATGGCTGGTCGAGCCGCTGCGCTGGGATCCGGCGCGCCGCTACGACCGCGGCAAGGTCATGACCTACGACATGCTCGAAGAGGGTCGCGAATTCGGCCGCTATCTCGATGTCGACGGCGACGGTGTTCCGTACCGCACGCTGCCCGGGACCCATCCGACGCGCGGTGCCTTTTTCACCCGTGGCACGACCAAGGACGAATGGGCCCGTTACACCGAGGAAGGCAGGCCCTACGTCGAGAACATGCAGCGGCTGCTGCGCAAATTCGAGACCGCCAAGCGGCTGGTGCCGAGCGCCATAAAACGGGAGGCCAAGGAACCGACCAAATTCGGCGCGATCTATTTCGGCTCTACGACGCCGGCGATGGAGGAGGCGCTCGACGCGCTCAAAGCCCGCGGCATCCATCTCGACACGCTGCGCATCCGCGCCTTCCCGTTTGATGACGAGGTGTTCGATTTCATCGCTGGCCACGAACGTGTCTTCGTCGTCGAGCAGAACCGCGACTCGCAGATGCGCAGCCTATTAACGATCGAGGGCGAGATCGACCCGGCGCGGCTGGTGCCGATCCTGCATTACGACGGCACCCCGATCACCGCCCGCTTCATCGTCAAGGCGATCGCCGACATGCTCGCTGTCGTCACTCTCGCGCCGCTCAAGAAGGCGCTGCCGTAATCGCATTGAGGTCCGGATGACCTATATCGCCAAGCCTCGACTGCATCACCCGAAACTGCCAACCAACGCGCTGGGCTACACCCATCGCGACTACGAGGGCTCGGTGTCGACATTGTGCGCCGGCTGTGGCCATGATTCGATCAGCGCCGCCATCATCCAGGCCTGCTTCGAGCTGGCGCTGCCGCCGCATCGCATTGCCAAACTGTCCGGCATCGGCTGTTCGTCGAAGACGCCGACTTATTTCCTCGGCCAGTCGCACGGCTTTAACAGCGTGCACGGGCGCATGCCCTCGGTGTTGACCGGCGCCAATCTCGCCAATCGCGACCTGATCTATCTCGGGGTCTCCGGCGATGGCGATTCCGCCTCGATCGGCCTCGGCCAGTTCGCCCATTGCATTCGCCGCGGCGTCGACATGGTCTATATCGTCGAGAACAATGGCGTTTACGGGCTGACCAAGGGCCAGTTCTCGGCGACCGCCGACAAGGGCTCGAAAGCACGGCGCGGCGCCGTCAACACCGACTCGCCGATCGACCTGGTCGCGATGGCGCTGCAACTGGGCGCCTCCTATGTCGCGCGCAGCTTCTCGGGCGACAAGTCCCAGCTGGTGCCGCTGATCAAGGCGGCGATCCAGCACAAAGGCGCCGCTTTTATCGACGTGATCTCGCCGTGCGTCGCGTTTAACAACAATCCGGAATCGACCAAGAGCTTCGATTACGTCCGCGCCCATAACGAGGCGGTCAACCAGCTCGATCTGATGGTGTCGCGGCAGGCGATCACCGCCGATTACGCGCCCGGTACGGTCGAGACCGTGGTGCAGCATGACGGTTCGGTCCTGCATCTGCGCAAGCTAGCGCTGGATTACGACCCGTGCGACCGGATCTCGGCGATGACCTATCTGCAGCAGCGGCACGCTGCCGGCGAGGTCGTCACCGGGTTATTGTTCGTCGAATCCGACCACGGCGACCTGCACGAGTTTCTCGATACCGTCGAGACGCCGCTGAACGCGCTTGGTGAAGCCGAGCTCTGCCCCGGCCTGGAGGTTCTCGACCGCTATAACGCCGCCCACCGCTAGGCATCGGCAGGCGGAGGCCGGTCCTGTCAGAGCTGCGGGTCAGGATCGGTTCGGCGATCCGGCTCGCACAAAATCAGACCGGCGATTGACCGGCCGTCCGGCGATGGGCATTTAGCGCATCATGCTCCGCTATTTTGAACGCCGCCTTGAACCGACGGCGCACTCCCCCGAAGCGCCCCCGCCGGTCTTGGGCAGCCCTTATGCCCTGTGGCGGTTTTATTGGCATTTCGTGCGCCAGATCCCGGGTCCGGTGCTGGCCCTGTTCGGGACCGGTTTCTTCGTCGCGGTAACCGACGCGGCCATCCCGGTTTGCATCGGGCGGATCGTATCGCTGATATCGGCGCAGCAGCCGGAGACGATGTGGCGTGAAGCCGGCACTCAGCTAATGCTGATGGCCGTGCTGATGCTGGTCATCCGGCCTCTCTCGCATTTCGCGCAATTCATCGTCACGAACCAGATCCTGACCCCCGGCTTGACGAACCTCGTCCGTTGGCAGAGCCATTGGCATGTCGTGCGCCAGGGCTGGACATTCTTCCAGAACGACTTCGCCGGCCGTATTGCCGCGCGGGTCATGCAGACAGGGCCCGCTCTGCGCGAGAGCGTTGTCCTGTCGATTATCGGACTTTGGTACATCCTGGTTTACGGCACGACCGCGATCATCCTGCTGGCTTCGGCGGATTGGCGGCTCTCGGTGCCTGTCGTGTGCTGGTTCGTGCTCTATGCCGGGGTGCTGGGGCAGTTTTTGCCGCACATGCGTGAGCGTTCCAGGCGCATGTCGGAGATGCGCTCGCATCTGACGGGACGTATCGTCGACAGCTACACGAATATTCTGACCGTCAAGTTGTTCGCCCGCGCGCGCGACGAGGACGCCTTCGTGCGCGAGGCGATGGACGAGCACACCGAGGTGTGGCGCGACCAGCAGCGGCTGGGGTCGATGTGGGCCATCTGCCTGTCGACGATGAACGGGGTGCTGATGGTCGGCACCGGGGCGCTCGCGATGCTGCTGTGGCAAGCCGGGTACATTGCGATCGGCGCCGTCGCGACGGCCATCCCGATGGCTTGGCAGATCAGCACCATGTCGGGCTGGATCGCGCAGCAGATCGCTAATATCTTCGATGATCTCGGTCAGGTGCAGGATGGCATGCGCTCAATCGGCGTGGAGCGCGAGATGCCTGATCTGCCGGGTGCGGTCGGGGTGCCGCGGATCACCGGCGCCATCCGCTTCGAGCACGTCAGCTTCGATTATGGCCGCACACCGCGCCGCGGCGGCGTGTTGCGCGACCTCAACCTCGACATCGCGCCGGGCGAGCGGGTCGGGCTTGTCGGCCGCTCGGGAGCTGGCAAATCGACCCTCGTCCATCTGCTGCTCGCCTTCTACCGGCCGGCGAGCGGCCGCATCCTGATCGATGGCCACGACATCGCCGGGCTGACCCAAGAGAGCCTACGTGCACAGATCGGCATGGTGACGCAGGACACCTCGCTGTTGCACCGCTCGATTCGCGACAACATCTGCTACGGCCGCCCCGAGGCGAGCGAAGCGGAGATCATCGAAGCGGCGCGCCGCGCCAATGCCCTTGAATTCATCGAGGGGCTGGAGGATTGGCACAACCGTACCGGCTTCGATGCGCATGTCGGCGAGCGCGGGGTCAAACTGTCGGGCGGCCAGCGTCAGCGTATCGCGCTCGCCCGGGTGATCCTGAAGAACGCGCCGATCCTGGTCCTCGACGAGGCGACCTCGGCGCTCGACTCGGAGGTCGAAGCGGCGATCCAGGAACAGCTCGCCGAGCTGATGGAAGGCCGCACCGTGATCGCGATCGCGCATCGGCTGTCGACGATCTGCAGCATGGACCGGCTGGTCGTGCTCGACCGCGGCCGCATCGTCGAGGAGGGCACGCACGAGGCCTTGCTGGCCGCGCGCGGCCATTATGCAGCGCTGTGGCGGCGGCAATCCGGCGGCTTCCGTATCGACCGCCCGGCCGGCGAGCGGGCCGACGCGCTGCTCGATGCGGTCAGGATCTAGGTATCCAACCGAAAACTTAACGATCTGACGTAATGTCGTTGCGAGCAGCCAAGCACCGACGCAATCTCTCCGCGGGCTGATCGCAATGTGAGAGCGGCTCTTCGTAGGACATTGGGCGTGCAGCGCGAACCGCTCGTCTTTGTCGGGATTTGCGACCTCGCCGGGCTGGTGCGCGGCAAGGGGTTTCCCGCATCGGATCTAGCCGCTCGCCTGCGCGACGGGGTCGGGCTGACCCACAGCAATATCATGATGTCGGCCTTCGGGCCGATCTACGAGACGCCGTTTGGCACCGAGGGCGATCTGGTGCTGCGGCCCGACCCGAGCACCAAGGTCGAGGTGGAATTCGGCGAGGATGCCGCCGAGCGCTTCTATCTGGCCGACATCATGACCATGGACGGGGAGCATTGGGAATGCTGCCCGCGCGATTTCTTGCGGCGCGCCCTGGCCGCGCTGGAGAACGAAGCCGGTCTTAGCCTGCTCGCGGCCTTTGAGCAGGAATTCGTCTATACCGGTGTGGAGGACCGGCCAGGCGCCACCTATGCGCTCGATGCCTGGCGCCGCCAGGGCAATTTCGGCGAAGCCTATATGGCGGCGTTGCGCGCGGCCGGGCTCAACCCTGACAGCTTCCTGCCGGAATACGGCGCGCGGCAATACGAGGTGACGATCCATCCGAGCCGCGGGTTGCGGGTCGCCGACGAAGCCGTCATTCAGCGCGAGATGGCGCGCGCCGTCGCCCACCGCCTCGGCCATCGCGCGATCTTCGCGCCGATCATCGACCCCGACGGGGTCGGCAACGGCACGCATATCCATTTCAGCCTGCGTGACCGCGACGACAAGCCGGTGCTGTACGATGCGTTGCGGCCCTATCGGCTGAGCCGGATCGGCGAGCACTTCGCCGCCGGTATCGTGCATCACCTGCCGTTCGTGGCGGCGATCACCGCGCCATCCGCGGCCTCGTATTACCGGCTGCGGCCCAACCGTTGGGCGCCGACCTGGGCCAATCTCGGTCTGCAGGACCGCGGCGCCAGCCTGCGCGTCTGCCCGGTGTTCGGCGAACCGGCGGCGGAGCGCTTCAATCTCGAATACCGCGTGGCCGATGCCGCGGCGAGCCCCTACATGGCGCTTGGCGCGGTGGTTTGGGCCGGGCTCGACGGCATCCGCCAGGGCCGCGCGTTATCGGCGCCCCCTGATACGAATTTTTGGGACATGAGCGACGCCGATCGCGAGATCGCCGGCGTCAAGCCCCTGCCGCGATCGCTCGGCGACGCGCTCGACAATCTCGAGGCCAGCGCGGCGGCGCGGGAGTGGTTCGGCGACACCTTCTTCAACGCCTATCTGCAATTCAAGCGGGCCGAGCTGCGCGCGCTGAAAGGGCTGGTGCCGGCCCAGATCTGCGAGCGGTATGCGGCGGTCTACTGAGCATCAGTGTCGGCTGAATCCGATAACGCGGGACAGCTACTCGGCGGGGACGATCCGCCGCCGGTAAGGGTGCTGCGGCCGGAGGGGCGCTCCGATTTTCTGCTGACCGCCGATCATGCGGGAAGGGCGATCCCGCGTCGCCTCGGCACGCTAGGCCTGGCGGACAGCGAGTTGATGCGTCACATCGCCTGGGATATCGGTATCGCCGGCGTCACCGAGCGTCTGGCGGAAGCGCTCGACGCCGCTGCCATCTTGCAGAACTATTCGCGGCTCGTCATCGACTGCAACCGCCAACCGGGGCTCGACAGCTCGATCCCGACCGTCAGCGAGCTGACCGCGATCCCGGGCAACGCAGACTTGTCCGCAGCCGAACGCGAGACGCGGCGGCACGAGATTTTTGTGCCGTACCACCAGCGAATCGAGGAATTGCTGAAGAGGCGCCGGACCCCCGGCCGGCGTGCCGTGCTCGTCGCGATGCACAGCTTCACCCCGGTGTTCAAGAGCGTCGCGCGCACGGTGGAGGTCGGCGTCCTGTACAACCGCGACAAGCGGCTGGCGCAGATCATGCTCGACCTGCTGCGCCGCGAGGGCGAGCTCAATGTCGGCGACAACCAGCCCTATGCGGTCGGCGATCTCAGCGACTACACGGTCCCGGTGCATGGCGAGGGGGGCGGCCTGCCGCATGTCGAGATCGAGATCCGCCAGGATTTGATCGCCGATGCCGCGGGCCAGGCAGCCTGGGCAGCGCGCCTGGCGCGGCTGCTGCGCGAGGCCGATGGCCGGCTGCGCGAGCAAGGCGCATGACGCAAGGTTTGAGCCGCGAGGTCGAGATCGATCCGCACCATGCGGCGCTCTTGATCATCGATGTGCAGAACTACACGGCGCGGCGCGACGGCGGCGAATATCGCGAGTTGACTGAGCTGCAGGTCGAGGAGCGCTTCGGCTTCTTCTTTCGGACGTTGGAAGCGACCGCACTGCCCAATTTGCAGCAGCTGCAAGCCGCCTGCCGCAATGGCGGCATCGAGGTAATTTATACGGTGATCGAGAGCCTGACCGAAGATGGGCGCGACCGCAGCCTCGATTACAAGATCAGCGGGCTGCACGTGCCGAAAGGTTCGTGGGACGCTCAGGTGCTCGACGCGATTGCGCCGGCCGAACGCGAGATCGTGATCCCGAAGACCTCGTCCTCGCCGTTTGTATCGACCAATATCGATTATGTGCTCCGTAATCTCGGCGTGCGCTCGCTGCTGATCGCCGGCATCCTGACCGACCAATGCATCGACTCGGCGGCGCGCGACGCTTGCGATCTCGGCTATCTCGTGACGATCGCGACGGATGCCTGCGCCACTCACAGCGCCGAGCGGCACGAATGGTCGTTGCGCAACAACCGCGGCTATGCCCGCCAGAGCACCACCGCCGAGTTGGTGGCCGAAATCGCGCGTCTGACCGGCGATTAATCGGATGGAAACAGACGAGCGCGCCAGGCTGAGTGCCGCCTACCGGCGGTTTGCCGAGGAGGAGGCACGCGGCCGTTCGCCGCTCTATGAGGAGCTGGCCCGCGGCATCGCGACAGATAACGAAATGCTCGATCTTCTGCTGAGCTTGCCGCGGCAGAAACGGCAACCCAATTTGCTGTTCGCCGCCGCGCGCTCGCTCCTTGGAACCCCGAATGGCTGGAGCCGATTTCGACGCGGTGTCGGGCAGCGCAAGGACGCGCTCCGCGCGCTGATGCTGACACGCTCGACGCAGACCAACGAGCCCGGCCGCTGCGCGGCGTTATTGCCGGTGTTGGCGCCTCTGCCGCAGCCTTTAGCGCTGCTCGAAGTCGGCGCCTCGGCCGGCCTTTGCCTGCTGCCCGATTTCTATGGCTACGATTATGGCGAGCGACTGCTGCGGCCCGAAGACGGCGAATTGGAACCGCCGATTTTCCCCTGTACGGTCAATGCGGCGACGCCGGTCCCCGAGACACTGCCGCGCATCGCGTGGCGAGCCGGGATCGATCTCGACCCCATCGACCTCTCGGACCCGAGTCAGGTGGCGTGGCTGGAGGCGCTGGTGTGGCCGGAGCAGACCGAACGGCTGGCGCGATTGCGCATCGCGATCGCGATGGCCGCGGCGAACCGGCCATACGTCGTCGAAGGCGATTTGCGCCGCGATCTCAGACGGCTCGCCAGTGAGATGCCGCGGGACACGACGCGCGTGATCTTCCATACGGCGGTGATGCCTTATGTGGCTTCGCCGGACGAACGGGCGGAATTTGCCCGTGCGGCGGCGTCTCTTTGCGATGTCTGGATCTCGAATGAAGCACCGCAGCTCTTTCCCGAGATCGCCGCGCGTGCTGCGACCTCAGGTCCACCCGGCTATTTTCTGCTGGCGGTAAACGGGGCGCCGGTCGCCTGGAGCGATCCGCACGGCGCCTCGCTGGAATGGATCGTGTGAGGAGGGAGCGCCGGCCTCTGGCCGGCATGCCGGCGGGACGCCGACGCTCCGAATGATGCACCCGCTCCAGTGTTCCAGTACTCCGCTCGGCTCACCCTCTCCGCCCCGATGGGGCGGAGAGGATTATTTTGCGGCGCTTACGCTGTCCTGGCGTATTTGCCTTCGGCCTGTGGCGTGATGTCCGGATAGTTGCCGGCCGTCTTCTCTTTTGCCGCTTCGTGCATCTGGAGGCGTGTCTTGCGCTCCCATTTGCGCTTCAGCTCGTCCTTGATGTTGAAGGTCAGGCGGCCGAGCCCCTCGGTCTCGATCTCGATCTTATCGCCGTCCATGAACGGGTTGAGGCCGCGATGGTTGGTGCCGGTGGCGATGATGTCGCCCGGCTCGAGCGTGTGGATCGAGGTCAGCCACTCGATGCAGCGCGGGATCTTGTGTCCCATGTCGTCGGTGTTGAAGTTCTGCATCAAGGTGCCATTGTTCCACAGCCGGATTTGCAGTTTCTGCGGATCCCTGATCTCGTCCTTGGTGACGATGTACGGCCCGATCGGCGCGAAGGTGTCGCGCGACTTCATCTGGAAAAACACGTTGCCGGCCGGCGGCAGGCCGCGCGCCGAACCGTCGATGAAGTTGGTGTAGCCGAACACATAATCCATCGCGTCGGCGGCCTTCACATGGCTGGCGCGCTTGCCGATAATGACGGCCATCTCGGCCTCGCCCTCGAAGATCGTCGCCGGCACATCGGGCAACACCATCGTGTCGCCATTGCCGATAATCGCGCTCGGGCTCTTGTGGAAGGCGTTGATCGGCGCCGGCGCGCTGCGCGTCCCGTCTTCCATGTAGTTGACCGCCATGCAGTCGATGGTGGCCGGCTTTGGCAAGGGCGGACGGATGCGGACGCTGGCGAGCGGCACGCCTTGGCCCTGACCCACCGCCTGCTCGAGCTTCTGGCGATAGCTGGAGAACCGCTCGATCAGCCCGTTTATCAGATCACCGGGCCCGGTATGCGGGATGTCCTGCACGACCGCGGTGACATCGACGACGCTGTTATCGCCCTTCAGCACGCCGAGCCTGAAATCGTTGAAATAGAGGATTTTCATTTGGGGGTGCTCCCTCGCCCTTTTGCGTCTGTTCCATGCCAAGCGGGCTTCCCCGCCCGGCGTGACGGCGGCAGCTTATAGGCTTCCGGGCAGCGGGAGAACCGGGTTGTGCAAAGTGCCTCGTCCGTGTCGTCATTGCGAGGAGCGAAGCGACGAAGCAATCTCCCGGATAAGCTATAAGCGGCAGGGGATTGCTTCGCTTCGCTCGCAATGACGGTTGAGGTTTGATGACCGCCGATTGGTTCTTCGCGGCGCTGCGCCATGACCGCGCCATCGTGCTCGGCAGCCTGAGCTTCGTTGTCGCCCTGGCCTGGGGCTGGCTGCTGCTCGGCGCCGGCATCGATATGGAAGCGATGGACATGGGCGGCGGTCAGATCATGCTGATGCTGCCCGAATGGTCGCTTGGCTACGGCCTGATCGTGTTCGCAATGTGGGCGGTCATGATGGTGGCGATGATGCTGCCGAGCGTGGCGCCGGTGACCCTCCTGGTCGCGGGCATCGCCCGCAGGCGCGCCGCGGCCGGCGGCACCTTCGGTACCGGTACGGCGCTCTTTGTGCTCGGCTACCTCGCCGTGTGGTGCGGCTTTGCCGCGGCGGCGACGGCGCTGCAATGGGGGCTCGATGAGGCCGGCCTGTTGTCCGATACGATGGCCCTGGCGAACCGTATCGTCGCCGGGATCGTGCTGATCGCCGCGGGCATCTATCAATGGACGCCCCTCAAGGAAGCGTGCCTCAGGCATTGCCGTTCGCCGCTCGACTTCCTGCTGTTCCACTGGCGCGAGGGCGGGCTCGGCGCGCTGACAAGCGGTGTCGGACACGGCGCCTATTGCCTCGGCTGCTGCTGGATGCTGATGGCGCTGCTGTTTGTCGGCGGGATCATGAACCTCGCCTGGATCGCCGCGATCGCGCTGCTCGTCCTGATCGAAAAGACCTTGCCCGGCGGCGACTGGATGGGCCGCATCATCGGGGCGGTGCTGGTCGCCTGGGGCGCCGTTGCGCTCGCGATGGCCGCCTGACTGCGATCTCGGCTAACATCGGACGCCATTCGACAAGGCGAGGGAGGAGAGCCATGCCGGTCGCCAATATCCGCGGCGTCGATATTCATTACGAGATCCTCGGCGAGCGCGGCCCGTTTGTCGCCTTGCAGCCCGGTGGAAGGCGCGCCGGCGCCGGTGTCCGGTCGTTGGGCGAGAAGATCGCCGAGGCCGGCTATCGGGTCATCGTCTATGACCGGCGCAACACCGGCGCCTCCAGCATCGCGATCGAAGGCGAGTCGGAGAATGATGAGTGGGCCGAGGATCTGCACGAATTGCTCGGCCGGCTCGATGCCTTGCCCGCCTATATCGGCGGCAGCTCGTCGGGCTGCCGGCTGGCGATGGTCCTGGCGTTGCGACGGCCCGAGGATGTCCGCGGTCTCCTGCTGTGGCGGGTCACCGGTGGCGCCTATGCCGCCGAGCGCCTGACGAACCAGTACTACACTTCGCATATCGACGCGGCGCGGCAGGGCGGCATGCAAGCGGTCTGCGCGATGGAGCATTGGAGCGAGGTCATTAAGGCCAATCCGGCGGCCCGCGCCAAGCTGATGGCGTTCGAGCCGCAGGATTTCATCGCTCGAATGGAGCGCTGGCGGCAGAGCTTTCTGGTCGGCGCCGATCACCCGGTGATCGGCCTCAGCCCGGCGCAACTGCGCTCGATGACGATGCCGACCTGCATCGCGCCGGGCAACGACCGGGTGCATCCGCGCCTCCCCGGCCAGGTCGCGCACCGGCTGATGCCGAACGCCGAATATCATGAGGTGCTGAGCGAAGACCGCATGGACCTTGATGTCGCGTTCGAGGATTGGGAGAAGAAGGAAGGCCTCCTGGCCGCGATCTTCATCGACTTCCTGCGCCGCCAGCAGCGCCGCTAATCGAAAAAGGAACATTTCAACGCGAAGGACGCTATGGGTACGCAAAGGACGCGAAGCGATCAGCAATCCTCAGCGACCTTCGTGAATCCTTTGCGTCCTTTGCGCTAAAGCGCTTTCTCCTTCACTATTCGTGGGTTGGGCCCATCGGGCGCAGGCGGATGCCGGGGCGCAGATGGCGGTAGGGCAATTCGCTGGGGTCGCTGACATGCGCGCCGGGCGAGTTGACGCATAGGATTTCGTGCGCGATCGGCTGAAAATCCGCACGAAAATGCACGGTGGACTTCAACACCAGGATCGGCACCTCCGCCGGCTCGATCCCCACATGCCGGAACATCTCCTTGTCGTTCGCCTGGATGCGCTTCGCAGCGAGGACCGCCGAAACCCCACTGTCCTCGTCTGTCACCAGCGCCATCGGCCCGATGTGGAATTTGGCGCCGCCATACATCGGGCCGGTGCCGGTAAAATTGCCGCTGCCGAGGCGAACAATGCGCCACTTCGCCTCGACCGGGGTCTCGCCGGCGTAACCCACTTTGGCGCCAATGCCGCAATCGAGCAGCGCGCCCTCCCCTAGGGCAGTTGCCCGCTCGGCCGCCTCCGGATCGACCATCATGCCGATCACCGCGCCCTTGGCCCGGTGCGCGATCAGCGCGCGCAGGATCCCTACCGTATCCGAGGTGCCGCCCGCGCCGGGATTGTCCTGCACATCGGCGAGGATGACCGGCCCAGTCGCACCGCGTGACAGACGCAGTGCCTCGATGACCGCCTCGTCGGGGGTATAGAGCTTGCCGGCAAATTCGGCCTCGCGATCGCGGATCGCCGCCGCGATGCGATCGGCGGCGGCTTCGGCGGCGTCCCGATCGAGCCCGTAGACGACGAGTGCCGGGCCGCATTCGCGGATATCGGCCGGCGGAAAACCAGGCGTGTGGGTGATGCTGACGATGCCCTGATTGTGCGAGGCGCCGGGGACCCCGCCGCGTTGGCTGCCCTGCTCGACTTCGTCGATCAGCGCGAAGATGCCCTTGGCCGGCTCGGCCATCGTGCACTGCCAAACCAGCGGGACCAGGAAATCGATCTGGCGATAGGCTTTGTAGAGCGGCCGGCGATCCTTCAACAGGCGGTCGAGCAATTGCGCGGCGCGGCTGCCGGTCGAGGCCATGTCGATATGCGGATAGGTACGGTAGCCGATCATCGCGCTGGCGTGCTGCACCATCTCCGGCGTCAAATTGGTGTGGTAGTCGAGGCTGGTGACGATCGGGATCCGGTGGCCGACCAGCGCGCGGATGCGGCGCAGCAATTCGCCCTCGCCGTCCTCGTGATGCTCGGCGACCATCGCACCGTGCAGATCGAGATAGATGCCGTCGAGCGAACCCGCCGCGGCGAGGTCATCGAGGATGCAGCCGGCGACTGTCTCGTAAGCCTCGCGCTCGACATAAGAGGAGGGCGGCGCCGAGCACCAGCAGAGCGGCACCAGCTCGTGCCCCAGCTCCTGCAATGTCTTAACGGCGCCGGCGATCGGGATGTTGAAGCCCTCGACCGCGTCGATCAGCTCGGCGCCGCGAATGAACCCGGGCCAGGCGTCGGCGCGCTCGAAATCGGCCCAGCTCGCGCGCTGCGGCGCAAAGGTATTGGTCTCGTGCTGAAACCCGCCGACCGCAATCCGCGCCATGTGCTTGCTCCAATTCCGGTGCCCTGAATCAACCGACTATAATCGGCGCGCCGGGCGAGGCGAACCGCCTGCCGCGGCGCCCGGCGGGGCCCTTCGCGCGCGCCCGCGCAAGGCGGAAAAAGATCAGGACGAACCCTTTGATATGGCTCGATTCCGGTTGCCGAAAGCAGCGTGGAGCAGCCAGGCGCTGGGGCTTCCGCCGGGCCTCGGCTCGACGGTTCAGGCGCGGCCTCGGCCGAAATTCCCTCAGAACAGGGAATTTTTGGCGCTTTAACAGGGAATTCGCCGCCGCGCCGGGCACCGCGGCGCGTCGCCTCCAGACGAGCGAGATCGCGCCATAACTCGCGCCGGGTCCCGCGCAACGGCTTGCGCGCCCGCCGGGCGAGGCGCAGCCCCTCGCTGGGCGCAATCTCGCCACGGCCGATCGCGGCGAACAGGTTGCTCATGGCCGCCGCGATCTCCGCCGCCGAACGCATGCGCGAGAAATCGATGCCGAGCCGCTCGCCGGGGTCGGGCTCGGGGGGCGGCGGCAAGACGAGCCGCAGCACCGGCAGCCGGAGATAGCGCTTGCGCCTGACGAGCGGAGCCAAGGTGCCGGGCCGCGCCTGCCGCAATAGCAGTCCGAGCGGCCATCGGCGCGGGTTGCGAATGCCGTGCGGCCGCCCCTTCGGGTTGCCGGAATGCCCCTTCGCAAAACGGCCTTTCGCATCCCGAGGGGCGTCCGTCGCCGCGCCGCTCTGGGCGCCCCTCGCGCACACACGCGCGCGACACGGAATCGGATCAGGACCAAGTAACTGAAATTGCTGCACTCAAGGTTCCGGAAACAGGTCGGAACAGGCGGAGTGCAGGTCTGGGGCCCCTTAACCGACCTAGCCGGCGTTCCGGCGCGTCCGGGAGGCCGTGATGCGGCTGGACGCCCAACCGGCGACAACAGGGGTGAAGTGATGGAAC
>Ga0209474_10003132_pt1 | contig 14691 bp, 17 predicted proteins | sample GraSoiAngelo_145_FD_185902 | JGI IMG/M metagenome (GOLD analysis project Ga0209474, IMG submission 185902) | Grasslands soil microbial communities from the Angelo Coastal Reserve, California, USA - 14_1009_05_20cm (SPAdes) (version 2) | ecosystem: Environmental > Terrestrial > Soil > Grasslands...
AGAGCGCGGGGTCGATGTATCCGCTCGACGGCCTCAAGATGGCCGGCGTCGACATGGCGTCGCCCGAGCCGGTTCAGGCGGCCTTCGCCACGCTCGCGGAGATGGTGACGCGGCTCGAGGAGCTGACGACCGCTAAAGATTGATCCGGTAGAGGTTCGAGTCGCGCAGCTCAAACCCCATGCGCCTGTACAGCCGGTTGGCCACCACGCGCGCCGGCCCGCGGCCCGACTGCAGCTCCGCGACCTGCGCGCCGCGCTCGCGGCCGACGGCCAGGCACGCGTTCACGAGGGCCTCGCCCACTCCCTTGCCGCGGGCCGCCTGGTCCACCACGACCTCGTCGAGGCGCGCCTTGATCCAGAACGGCGTCGTGTACACGATCACGGTCGCGGTGCCGACGATGTGGTCGCCTTCGCGCGCCACGAGCAGCGTTACAGCGGAGTCGGCGAGTATCCGTTCCACGCGTTTGCGGTCGGGGACCGTGAGCGTCGCGTTGAGCTGGGGCAGCAGCCTGGCCAGGGCGTCTTCGATCTCTGGCGTCAGCTCTCTGACGGGTTCGACCCGCATGCCTAGAAGGCTAGCCGCAGCAGCGCGGCGGTGGCCGCGCCGGCGACGACAACCACCAGAAACGGCGCGCGCAGGATGACGGCCACACCGGCCACCGCCAGCGCGGCGGCGCGAACGTCGAGCACGAGCCTCCCGCCGCTCGAGAAGGTCTGGGTCGCGATCAAAGCCGCAAGGAGTGCCACCGGCAACAGCGGCACGGTCCGCTGCACGCGGGGGTCCTGAAGCATCCGGTGCGGCAGCGACAGGCCCGCGAGCTTCATGGCGTAGCACGCGGCAGCCGCCACCAGGAGCGCAGCCCAGGTCATCTCACCCGGATCCCCGGCGAAGACCGTAGAGGACGACGAGCCCGGCGACGACGAGCAAAGGCACGCCGGCGGGCACGACCGGCAACAACACGAGGGCGACCAGCGCGGCCGCCAGCGCGATCGCAAGCGGCTCGCGAGCCCGCAGCCGCGGCGCGAGGAGGGCGAGGAAGGCGGCGGGAGGCGCGGCGTCGAAGCCCAGGACCTTGGGGTCTGGCAGCGCGTGCGTCGCGATCGCGCCCGCGAGCGTGCCCAGGTTCCACAGGCTGAAGATGGCGACGCCGGTGGCATAGAAGGCGAACCGGCTCTGGGCCGGCTTGTCGCGAGCGATGGCCATGGCGGTGGTCTCGTCGATCACCAGCTGCGCGGCCAACAGCCGGCGCACGCCGGAGACTTCGAGCAGGGTCGTAAGCCGGAGGCCGTACAGCGCGTTGCGCGTGCCGAGCAGCATCGCCGCCGCCGCGCCCGCCCAGGGGCTGCCGGCGGCCGCGATCACGCCGGCGAAGGCGAACTGCGAGGCGCCGGTGAACATCAGCAGAGACAAAGCGCATGTCTGCGCGATCGAAAGGCCGGCGGTGACCGAGATGGCGCCGAAAGAGACCGCGTAGGCGCCGGTGGCGATGCCGATGCCGACGGCATCGCGAACGATGCCTCGCTTTGCGTCAGAGGCGATCAACCGGACGTCCCCACCCTGCCCTCCCCACCAGTGGAGAGGAGAAATTTCATTCGGGGGTTACGTAAGCCGCTGTGAGGCCGCCGTCGACGAGGAACGTCGAGCCGTTCACATAGCTCGACTCGTCGCTCGCCAGGAAAAGCGCCGCGTTGGCGATCTCGCGGGCCTTGGCCAGGCGACCCATGGGCAGGTGCACGCGCCGGCGCTCATAGGCTCCGGGTGTCTCGGAGAAAAGACGCATCAGCAGCGGCGTCTCCACCGGCCCAGGGCACAGGGCGTTGACGCGCACGCCCTGGCGCGCGAACTGGACCGCGAGCTCCCGGCTCATCGAGAGCACGGCGCCCTTGCTGGCCGTGTACGCGACCTGCGAGGTGGCCGCTCCGACCAGGGCCACGAACGAAGCCACGTTGATCACGGACCCCCCGCCGCCCTCGAGCAGGTGCGGTATCCCGTACTTGCAGCACAGGAACACGCCCTTGGCATTGACCGCCTGAACACGGTCCCACGCGTCGGGCTCCGTGACGAGGATCGAGTCGTCGTCCGCCGGCATGATGCCGGCGTTGTTGTAGAGCACGTCGATCCGGCCGTAGCGCCTGGCCGTCTCCGCGTACAGGCCCTGCACGCTCGTCGGGTCGCTCACGTCGGCCTGGTAGAAGAAGGCCTCGCGGCATTCTGCCGCCGCCTTCTCGCCGGCCTCGCGACCGACATCCGCGACGCAAACCTTCGCGCCCTCCGACGAGAACAGGATCGCGGCCTCGCGCCCGATGCCGCCCGCGGCGCCCGTGATGACGGCGACCTTGCCGTCGAGCCGGCCCATCAGGCGTCGGTGCTCAGGTACACGTTCTTGACCTCCGAGTAGCCGTCCATCGCGTGCATGCTCAGCTCGCGTCCAAAACCCGACTGCTTGAAGCCGCCGAACGGGGTTGTCACCCGCACCGAGCTGTTGGAGTTCACAGAGAGCACGCCGGTCTCGATCCCCCGCGCGACGCGGATGGCACGTGCACCGTCACGCGTCCAGATCGAGCCCGACAGCCCGTACGGGGTGTCGTTGGCGATGCGGATCGCGTCCGCCTCGTCTTCAAAGGGGATGAGGGCGGCGACAGGACCGAAGACCTCCTCGCGCGCAACCCGGTCCTTCGCGCCGGCCTCGACCAGCGTGCACGGGAACCAGTAGCCCGGACCCGAGGGCACCTGGCCCTGGAACAGCGGCTCGCCCTCGACGTAGCCGGAGACCAGCCGGCGATGGCCGGCCGAGATCAGCGGCCCCATCTCCGTGCCAGGCTCCTCCGGGTCGCCGACCTTGAACCGCTGCACGGCCTCGGTGAGCATCCCGACGAAACGGTCGTAGACGGACTTCTGGACCAGGATTCGCGAGCGGGCGCAGCAGTCCTGCCCGGCGTTGCCGAAGACCGCCGACGGGGCGGCCGCGGCCGCTCGCTCGAGGTCCGCGTCGCCGAAGATCACGTTGGCCGACTTGCCGCCGAGCTCGAGCGTGACGCGCTTGATGGTCTGGGCGGCGCCCTCCATCACGCGGCGGCCCACCTCGGTCGAGCCTGTAAACCCGATCTTGGCCACGTCGGGGTGCGCGATCAGCCGCTCCCCGGCGACCGAGCCCGGACCGACGACGACGTTGAAAACGCCCTCGGGAATCCCCGCTTCCAGCGCCAGCTCTGCCAGGCGCAACGCGGTCAGCGGCGTGAGCTCGGCCGGCTTCAGCACGACCGTGTTGCCGCACGCCAGCGCCGGCCCGAGCTTCCAGCTCGCGAGCATGATCGGGAAGTTCCACGGCACGATCAGGCCGACGACGCCAAGCGGCTCGCGAAACGTCATGTCGACGCCGCCCGCGACCGGGATGGTCTCGCCGTAATGCTTCTCGACCGCGCCGGAGTAGAAATGGAAGACGTCGGCGACCATGCCGACCTCCCAGCGCGAGTCACCGAGGGGCTTGCCGACATTCGCCGTCTCCAGCCTCGCCAATTCCTCGCCATGGTCCTCGACGAGCGCGGCCACCCGGCGCATGAGCCTCGCGCGGTCGGCGGGCTTGACGGCGCGCCAGCCCGGGTACGCCTTCTTGGCCGCCGCCACCGCCTGATTGGTCTCCTCGACCCCCGCACGGTCCAGATGCGCGATGGGCTTTTCGGTTGCGGGGTTGATGACGTCGAGTGTCGCTGCGCTAGTGCTCATCCGCGCTCGAAGAGACGCTCGCGCTCGTAGCCGGTCACGACCTTGTCGAACTGAGCCTGCTCGGTGCGCGCGTAGTTGAGGTAGTGGTCGACCACCTCCGCGCCGAGCGCCTGCTTGGCCATGCTGCCTTGCTCGAGGGCGGCGATCGCCTCGCGCAGCGTGTGCGGGAAGCGCTGTACGTCGGACTCGTAAGCGTTGCCCGTGAACGCCGGCGGCAGCTCCAGCTTCTTCTCGATGCCGTACAGGCCGGCCGCGAGCAGGGCGGCGAACGCGAGGTATGGGTTCGCGTCAGCGCCGGGGATACGCGACTCCGACCTGAGAGCCTGGCCGTGCCCGACGATCCGGAAACCGCACGTGCGGTTGTCATGGCCCCACGCCAGCGTCGTCGGCGCCCACGTCCCGGCGGCATAGCGCTTGTACGAGTTGATGTTGGGGGCGATGAAGATCGCGAGCTCCGACATGCACGCGATCTGGCCCGCGAGGTACTGGCGGAACGTCTCGGACTCGCCGTCGAACGTGTTGCGGCCGTCATGCCACAGGCTCGAGTGGACGTGGCATGAGCTGCCGATCCACGTGTGGTCGGGCTTGGCCATGAAAGTCACCGAGCACCCGTGCAGGTTGGCCATCTCCTTGATGCCGTTTTTGTAGATGACGTGGTTGTCCGCCATCGTCAGGGCATCGGAGAAGTGGAAGTTGATCTCCTGCTGTCCGGGCCACGCCTCGCCCTTCGAGCTTTCGACCTGGATGCCCGCGGCCTTCATGCCCTTGCGCACCGCGCGGATGAACGGCTCGGAGTAGGTCGTGCCGAGGATGTGGTAGTCGAGGTTGTACTGCACCGACGGCGTCAGGTGGCTGTAGTGCTTCTCGTGCGCCTCGGCGTACGTCTCCTTGAGGAGGTAGAACTCGAGCTCGGACCCGAACATCGCCTCGAAACCCAGCTTCCGCGCCCGATCGATCTGGTGGCGCAGGACCTGGCGCGGCGACGACACCACCGGCTTGCCGTCGTGCCAGCCGACGTCGCACAGCACGAGCGCGGTGGCCTCGAGCCAGGGGATTCGGCGCAGGGTCGTGAAGTCGGGCTGGAGGTCGAAGTCCCCGTAGCCGCGCTCCCAGCTCGCCATCGCGTAACCGGGAACCGGCTCCATCTCCATGTCGACCGTGAGCAGGTAGTTGCAGCCCTCGGTCGACTCGCCACGCGCCGACGACTCGACGAAGTACTCGGCGTCGACGCGCTTGCCCATGAGGCGGCCCTGCATGTCGGTGAAGGCGACGATCACGGTGTCGACCTCGCCACGCTCCACCTGGGCGGCGAGATCCTCCTGCGTCAGCAGCGCTTTTCGGGTCTTGGGTTCGGTGAGCATGCCTACCTGCGGCTCGCCGCCCTCGCGACGAAGCGCTCGAAAAGCCTACGCGCCCACGGCAGGTCGGTCGTGAGCTCCTCGGGGTGGCACTGCACAGCCACGATCAGGCCGTCATCCGACTCGACGCCCTCCACCGTGCCGTCCTCCCCGCGCGCGGTCTGCTCGAGGCCCGGGGCCAGGGTCTTGACCGCCTGGTGGTGGAAGCTGTTGACGCGGATCTTGTGCTCGCGGGCGGCCTGGCCGAGCTCTGAGGTGGGGTCGACCTCGATGGTGTGCGCCAGGTGGCTCCGGCCGTGTCCGCGGACGTCGTGGTCGTCGAGGTGCTGGACCAGCGAGCCGCCCATCGCGACGTTGATCACCTGCTGGCCGCGGCAGATGCCCAGGACGGGCAATTCCTTCTGCCTCGCCTGCCGGAACATACGCAGCTCCGTGTCGTCGAGCTCGGGGTCGATCGGTCCGACCTTCTCGTCCTTTTGCTCTCCGTACAGCGCCGGGTCGACATCCCAGCCGCCTGGCAGCAGCAGCCCGTCGACCGCGGGGAGCTCGGGAGTTCCAGGCGGCACCTCCACCGCGTCGGCGCCGGCGGCTTCGATCGCCCGGCGGTAGGGCACGTAGTATTCCGCGCCCCGCCGCGGGCTCGTCGTGATCCCGATCCTGGGCCGGCCGCTCAGCTGTTCATTGCCCGCCGACAGCGGCGAGCTCGGCTTCAATCTTCGCAAGCTCTTCTGCAGATCCTTGAACCTTGGGTCCCTTGAACCAGTTCTTCGCCGAGAGGAACCAGTAACCGCCGGAGTAGAGCAAAACTACGCCGACCGCGACGGGCGCGTAGTTGAACGTGACCGTGGTGTTGCCCGGCGCCACCTGAGGAAGCACGAAGAGGATGGCGATGAAGGCGATCCAGATCACGGCGATCCACCCGACCACATAGCTCCACTGCTTGAGGTGCCACGGACCACGCTGGAACCGATCGCCCGCGAGGAGCCGCAGCAGGATCGGGATGCCATAGGCGATGTAGAGGCCGATGACTGCGATCGACGTGACGGCGAAGTAGGCGACCGGGCTGATGAGGTACGGCAGGCCAAGGATGAAGGCGCCCACCGCCGCGAACCAGATCGAGTTGGTCGGGGTGCGCGTACGCGGGTTGATCTTGTGCCAGAACTGCGAACCCGGTACCGCGCCGTCACGCGAGAACGCGTAGATCATGCGCGAGTTGGCGGTGACCGACGACATGCCGCAATAGAACTGCGCCCCGACGACGATGAAGAGAAGGAACAGGCCGAGGTTGTGGCCCACCGCGTCGATGAACACCTGCGCCGCAGGCGTGACGGCGGTGGATTCCGCGGCGTAGTTCTGGATGGCGCCCGTGACGCCGATCAGAAGGATCCATCCGGCGATCAGGGAGACCACGATCGACCAGACGATCCCGCGCGGGCCTGCTACCGCCGCGTTGTTCGTCTCCTCGGTCATGTGTGCGGAGGCGTCATAACCCGTAAATGTGTACTGAGCCAGCAGCAACCCGATCAGAAAGACGTAGATCCCGGAGCCGAAGCCGGTGTTGTTGACGAAGCCGGTGAAGATGTAGGACACCGACTGGTGGTGGGTGGGGACGAAGAACAGGACGACGAAGATGACCGCCACACCGACGAGGTGCCACCAGACGGAGATGTCGTTGAGGAGTGCGACCAGCGCGACCCCGAAGGTGTTCAGCAGGCCGTGGAGGAACAGCACGACTCCATAGATCAGGACGATCCAACCCGGCGTGGTCGGATAGTTGAACAACGCATTGAGCAGGGCGTCGGCGAAGAGCGCGAGCCCGAAATCGATGCCGGCCGTCACGCCGACCTGGCCCAGCAGGTTGAACCAACCTGTGAACCAGCTCCAACCCGCCGAGTTGTTGCCGCCCAGCTTGGCGGCCCAGTAGTACAGGCCGCCCGCGGTGGGATAGCTCGAGCACACCTCCGCCATCGCCAGCCCGACGAGGATGACCATCACGCCAACCAGCGGCCACCCGATCGTCATGACCACAGGGCCGCCGGTGTTCATGCCGTAGCCATACAAGGTCAGGCAGCCGGAAAGAATCGAGATGATCGTGAATGAGACCGCGAAGTTGGAGAACGTCGACATCTTGCGCCGGAGCTCTTGCGCGTACCCCAGCTTGTGAAGTGTCTCGACGTCGGAATCTCGGGCTGCGACGCTCATGCTCATCCCCTTGGTTCCCTCGGGACGCCCGGCAGCGCCCATCAGCCGTTTTCAGGCTTGCGGCGAAGCTAACAGCCGATAGGATGCTTGTCAAGAATGTCTCGGACCGGCGCCAAATGAGCCGCGATGTAACAAATGACACGGGCGCGCGGGTGGGTGAGCTCGTGCGCCAGCACCAGGCCGGCCTCAGCCCCGCGGAGCGGAAGCTGGCCCGCGTCCTCCTCGCCTCCTATCCGATCGCCGGGCTGGAGAGCGTCGCCCGCTTTGCCGAGCGCGCCGGAGTCAGCCCGCCGACCGTCACCCGATTCATCACGAAGCTCGGGTTCAAGGGCTATCCGGAGTTCCAGGAGGTGCTCCGGCAGGAGGTCCAGGCGCGGCTGTCCTCGCCGCTCGCGAGATATCGCGGCGAGGAGGCGGAGCGCAGGGCGGGCTCGCTGATCACGGATGCGCTCGAGATCTCGCGGCAGAATCTCCAGGCGACCCTGGAGCTGCTCTCCCACCGCGACGTGGAAGAGGTCGTGGAGCTGCTGGCCGACGTCCGCCGCCGCGTGCTGGTGCTCGGTGGCAGGCTAAGCGGCCCACTGGCCCGCTACCTGGCGAGCCAGCTGCACCTGCTGCGCCCCGGCATCGCTTTGGTCGACTCGGAGCGCACCGCGGCAGCCCAGCAGCTGATCGACCTGCGCAAGGGCGACGTCCTCGTCGCCTTCGACTACCGGCGCTACCAGGCGGACACCATCGAGAGCGTGCGCCTGGTCTCCGGTCTTGGAGGCAACGTCGTCCTGTTCACGGACCCGTGGCTCTCCCCCGCCTCCGCATTCGCGCGCCAGGTGGTCGTCTGCAGCGTCGAGAACGTCGGCCCCTTCGACTCCTTGGTGGGCGCGACCGCGGTGCTCGAGGCGGTCGTCGCCGCCGTGCTCGGGCGGTTGGGCCAGCGCGCCGAGTCCCGCATGAAGAGCCTGGACCGGCTGCGATCCAGCGACGTGCTCGGCGGATAACCTACCGCGGACTCGACGCGTTCAAGTCCCAGCGATGACTCAGCGGTCCGTGATGGTGTGGCTGGTGGTGGCCGCCGCCGTGACCGTACTTTTTGGAGGCGGCTACGTGGCCGCTCAACAGTCGGTGCGCCACGCGGCCGATCATCCGCAGATCGAGATGGTGCGCGACGCCATCGCCAAGCTGCAGGCCGGCGCGAGCCCCAGCTCGGTCCTGCCCAAGACCGGGGTCGACCTCGCGCGCTCCAAGGACCCCTACCTCATCCTCACCGACCAGCAAGGCCGGGTCCTGGCCTCGTCGGCAACTCTGGACGGCGCAGACGTGGTTCCACCGGCCGGAGTGTTCGACTACGTGCGCGCCCACGGACAGGACGTGGTCACGTGGCAGCCCGCCCCTGGAGTGCGCAGCGCCATCGCCGTCGACTCGTGGGAGTACGGCTTCGTGGTGGCGGGGCGTTCGCTCGCGGACACGGAGAACGTGGAGTCGTCCCTGCTGGACTGGACGCTCGGCGGCTGGCTGGTCACGATGATCGCGCTCGGAGCCATCGCGACAATTCGCCTGACCACCGGAAGGCGCTGACCGCGCCGGCATTCCTATAGTTGGTGCCGGATGAACGCCCTCAACGTGCTGTTCACGCTCGGCTCCAGCATCGTGAGCTTCGTCTTCGCGGGCCTCGTCCTCGACCAGTGGTGGCAGCGCCGCCGCAGCTTCCAGCTCGTGTGGGCGATCGGGCTGCTCTGGTACGCCATCAGCACCGGCGCGGAGTTCGTGGGCAGCGCGTTCGGATGGAGCGATCCTCTGTACCGCGCCTGGTACCTCACCGGGGCCTTCCTCGTGCCTGCCTACTTGGGGGTGGGCACTCTGTATCTGCTCAGCAAGACGCGCTTTGGATACTTCGTCGCCGCCTCCGTCGTGCTGGGCGGCCTCTTCTCCGTGGCGGCGACGGCAAAGTACCCCGGCTCCTCGGTAGGCGGCTACACGGCGCTGGCCCTTTCTCTCGTGACCGGCGCGGCCATCGCCACGGCCACGGCCGTGCGGCGAGAGCTGCAAGCCCACGTGGCGATGATCTGCCTGGTGACGGGGACGTTCGTGGTCGCCGCCCTTGTGGCCACGGCGCATCTGTCGGGTGGCTACCTCGACCCGGCGACCCATGTGCCGGTAGCCTCTGCGTTCCCGGGCTACCTCCGCGTCAGCAGCGTGCCGTTCAACGCCGGCGGCGGCCTTGCGCTGGTGTTCGGCGCGCTCTACTCGGCCTACATCTATATGCCGAAGAGGCGCGTGCTCGCCGCGAGGCTCGCTGTGGTGGCGATCACCGTCAACTTCATCGCCTCACTGCCGGGCGCGGCGCGCGCGCTGCTCCAGGGCAAGCTCAACTCGCGCGTGCCGGCCACCTTGCTGATCGCGGTCGGCGCGTTCATCCCCGGCGTGACCAGCAGCCTCGACCGCTTCGGTATCACGTGGGCGCTCTTGCTTGGCCAATTCCTGGGCGTGCTCCTGATCTTCGGCGGCTTCCTCGTCAGCGAGGAGGTCTTCAACAACATCCGGGTCGGGTTCACGCTGTGGGCCCGCGGCGACGTCAAGCCTGCTGAGGGCTGAGGAGGACACGATGACCACCATCGCCAACAGGCCGAACACCGCGCTGCTCGTCGTCGACGTTCAGAACGGGGTGGTGCGAGCGGCTCACGAGCGCGACTCGGTGGTCGCCAAGGTAGGCAGCCTGGTCGAAAAGGCGCGCCAGGAACGGATCCCGGTGGTCTGGGTCCAGCACTCGGACGTGCAGCTGGTCAGAGGAAGCGACGACTGGCGGATCGTCCCCGAGCTGACACCTGGCGGTGCCGAGCCGCTGGTCGAGAAGAGCTACGGCGACTCCTTCGAGGACACCACCCTCGAATCGGTGCTGTCGGGCTTGAGAGTCGGGCGACTCGTCGTGGTCGGCGCACAGACCGATGCCTGCATTCGCTCGACGCTCCACGGGGCGTTGGCCAGGGGATATGACGCGACCCTCGTCAGCGACGCCCACACCACGGAGGATCAGTCGGAATGGGGTGCGCCACCTCCGGACAAGGTGATCGCGCACACGAACCTGTACTGGACCTACCAGACGGCGCCGGGCCGGACGGCCGGGACGGTCGAGACCAAGGACGTGGACTTCGGCGACCCCCCTCTGACGCCGGAGAAAACCTAGGCCTCGCCCGCGTTCAGGTAATTCGTGGGCTCCCGCTCGAACTCCACGCGGCAGCCGGCCGAGCAGAAATAGAAGCGGCCGCCCGCCACGAGCTTGGCGTCGTCGCCAGGGTCGCTGAGGATGTCGACAGCTTCCGCCAGGCTGGTCGGCGCGCGGTACAGCACCGCCTAGTTGCGTTGTCAAACAACTCTGCGCCCAGGGGCTTACGATCTTGGAGGTGGTGGGCTCGAGTTGGTGACCGAGGTCGTCAAGCCGCTCAGCGCCGTAGAGATCCGCGATCTCTGTCTGCGGCACACGCTGTACGACTGGTCGGCCCAGTCAGGCCTTCAGCCGATGGCGATCGCCGGCGCCAAGGGCGTGCACTTCACCACCGTGGACGGCCGCCGCTTCATCGACTTCAACAGCCAGCTGATGTGCGTCAACGCCGGCCACGGGGACCACCGGATCATCGATGCGATCAAGGAGCAGGCCGAGAAGCTCGCTTTCATCAGCCCCTTCATGGCGACCGAGCCGCGCGCGCGGCTCGGCAAGAAGCTGGCCGAGCTGTTGCCAGGCGACGTCGACAAGGTTTTCTTCACCCTGGGCGGCACCGACGCCAACGAGAACGCGATCAAGATCGCCCGCGCGGTCACCGGGCGCTCCAAGGTCCTGGCCCACTATCGCTCGTACCACGGTTCGACCGGCAACGCCGTGATGGCTACGGGCGACCCCCGCCGCTGGCCGAACGAGCATGCCGGCGGCGTCGTCCACGTGCTCGACCCCTACCACGGTGTCGAGCGGGGCACCGAGGCCGCCGGCCCCGCGCTGCAGCAGTTGGAGGAAACCATCCGGCTCGAGGGGCCGGCGACGATCGCCGCGTTCATCCTCGAACCCGTGGCGGGCACCAACGGCATCCTCATCCCGCCCGACGGCTACCTGGAGGGCGTGCGCGAGATCTGCACGCGCCACGGCATCCTGATGATCTGCGACGAGGTCATGACCGGCTTCGGGCGCACGGGCCGCTGGTTCGCGGTCGATCACTGGGGGGTGGTCCCAGATCTGATCACCATGGCGAAGGGCCTGACCAGCAGCTACGTCCCTCTGGGCGCGGTCGGGATGCGGCCGCACGTGGCGTCCTACTTCGACGACCACGTCTTCTGGGGTGGCCTCACCTATAACAGCCATCCCCTGGGGTGCGCTGCGGCCCTGGCCACCATCCGGGCCTACGAAGAGGACGACATGGTCGGCAACTCGGCTCGGCTGGGCGCCGTGCTCGCGCGGCAGCACCAACGGCTGCGGGAGCGCCATCCCTGCGTGGGCGCGGTCCGCTCGATCGGGCTCTTCGGCGCCATCGAGCTGGTGCGTGACCGCAAGACGCTCGAGCCGCTCGCGCCGTTCAACGGCACGTCGCCGGAGATGAAGGCGATCGGCCAGGCGCTTCTCGACGCCGGGCTCTACACCTTCGTGCGCTGGAACACGATCATGACCAACCCTCCGCTGTGCATCACCGAGGCGGAGCTCGACGAGGGATTCGAGATCCTTGATGGCGCGCTCGAGATCGGGGACCGCGCGCTCGCCGGCTAGGGCCTCCGAGGAGGCTCTGCGAGCCGTCCAGCTCGAGCGCCTCCGCGCCGGGACGGCGCACGTGCTTCGCTCCAACCCGTTCTGGCGCGAGAGGCTGACCGAGATCAAGGGCTGGGACGACTTCGAGCGCCTGCCTCTGACGACCAAGCGCGAGCTGCTCGAAGACCAGGCCGCCAACGCGCCGTTCGGCACGAACCTCACCTTTCCGGTCGAGCGCTACGTCCGCCTCCACCAGACGTCCGGCTCCAGCGGTGACCAGCCCCTGCGCTGGCTCGACACCGAGGATTCCTGGGCGTGGTGGCTGCGGATCTGGTCCGACCATGTCTACCGCGCCGCAGGCGTCACCGCGGGCGACCGGGTGTTCCTTGCCTTCTCCTTCGGACCGTTCATCGGCTTCTGGTCAGCATTCGGCGGGGCGGAGCGCCTGGGCGCTCTCGTCATCTCGGGGGGCGCGATGACGACCGAGCAGCGGATAAGGAACCTGCGCGACGTCGGGGCCACGGTGCTGCTGGCGACACCGACCTACGCCCTCCGCATAGCCGAGCGCGCACGGGAGCTGGGCCTCGACCTGGCCTCGTCCGACATCAGGCTCACGATCCACGCCGGGGAGCCGGGCGCGAGCATCCCGCAAACCAGGGCTGCGATCGAAGCCGCCTACATGGCCTCGTCGATCGACCACACGGGGATGACCGAGCTGGGCCCGACCGGGCACAGCTGCTCGCAGCGCGACGGGGTCCACCTGATCGAGTCGGAGTTCATCTTCGAGGTCCTCGACGAGCACGGCCGGCCGGCCGATGAGGGCGAGCTGGTCGCGACCAACCTGGGCCGTTGGGGCTCACCGCTGATCCGCTACCGCACCGGGGATCGCGTGCAGCTGACCCGCGAGGAGTGCTCCTGCGGCAGCCCTTTCGTGAAGTTGTTGCACGGGATCAGGGGCCGTGTCGACGACATGTTCACCGTGAGGGGCGTGAACCTGTTCCCGTCGCAGGTCGAGGACATAGTGCGGCGCCACACCGGCGTGGCGGAGTTCGTGATCGAGCGACGCCATGTCGCGCACATGGACGAGGTCACGGTGGTGCTGGAGCTGGCCGGCGCCGGCGCGTCCACCGAGCGGCTGGAGGCGGACCTGCGCCAGGCCCTCGGCGTTCGCCTTGGTTGCAGGGTCGTGGCGCCGGGCACCCTTCCCCGAGGCGAGCTGAAGTCCGCCCGGATCGTGAACGTCGACTAAGACGTAAAGAGGCCGGGCCTTGCGGCCCGGCCTCACGAGAGGGGAGGAAGGGTGCTTTAGGAGACGGGGATGGCGATCGGGACCACGACCGGCACCGGCTCGACCAGCCCGGCGACGTCGGAGACGACGACTTTCAGGCCACCGCGGCGCCGCCGCCTTGGAGGCGCGGGGGCGGCCACGATCGGGTCGAGCAAGCGCGCCAGCTCGAGCTCAAGAATCCGGTCAAGTTGGTCCATATGACTCAGAAACGCCTGCGCCATCTGATGTACCTGCACCTAGTGCAGATGTGGGAGCTGGGCTAGGCCGCTTTTTGCAGCGGCGGGGTGGCCACCTCGTCGTAGTCGACGAGCTCGTGCGCGAACTTGACCATGCGGAGCCGCAGCGGACCGGGGCCGAGGACCCGAACAGCCAGCCTGACCAGCGGCCGCAGGGGGACTCTGGCCTGCGTGATGTAGAGGGGTCGCCGCGGGTCCATTGACTAGGAAACGCGGCCACCGCCGGGAGTATTGTCGCGACCCCAAGGAACACCTCGTTTGTAGGATGTCAGCCCTTTTTACTCGCGCGTTTTCTCTGTGGAGACACTTACAAATGGGAAGCAACGGGCACCGACCGGTCAAGCCCCGGCTGGATTTGCCAGGGCTGCTGCGCGGCCATCGCCGTGTCGCCTTCGTGCTCTCGGGCGGCGGCAGCCTCGGCGCCACGCAGGTCGGCATGCTTCAGGCCCTGTTCGACGCCGGCATCAAGCCGGACATGCTCGTCGGGACCTCCGTCGGCGCGGTCAACGCCGCCTGGATCGCGTCCTGGCCGGCCAAGGAAGGCGTGCAGAAGCTCGCCGAGATCTGGACCGGCCTCCGCCGCGACGACGTGTTCCCGCTGGGTTGGACCGCGGCCATGGGCCTGCTCGGACGCGGCAAGCATCTGATCTCCAACGCAGCCCTGCGAGGCGTGCTGGAGCGGCACCTGCCCTACGAGCGGCTCGAGCAGGCGCAGATCCCGGTGCACGTCGTGGCCACAGAGCTGAAGAGCGGACGCGCCGTCGTGCTCTCCAGCGGACCAGCCGTCCCAGCGCTGCTCGCGAGCTGCGCGATCCCGGGAGTCTTTCCTCCCATGACGATCGGACGTCGCGAGCTCATCGACGGCGGCGTGGCCAACCACACGCCGATCGCCACGGCGGTCGAGCTGGGCGCGCGCGTCATCTACGTCCTCCCCATCGGCTATCCCTGGCTGCATGAGGAGCCGGCCAATGCGCTGGGCATGGCCCTCCAGGCGCTCGCGCGATTGGTGGAGCAGCGGCTGGAGTCGGAGATCGCCAGCTACCGGGACGCCGCCGACATCAGGGTCGTACCGGCCATCGAGCCGCTGGCCGTCTCGCCGGCCGACTTCACCCGTACGCAGGAGCTGATCGAGCGCGGCTACGCCTCCGCGGAGACCCTGGTCCA
>Ga0209474_10003135_pt1 | contig 14684 bp, 24 predicted proteins | sample GraSoiAngelo_145_FD_185902 | JGI IMG/M metagenome (GOLD analysis project Ga0209474, IMG submission 185902) | Grasslands soil microbial communities from the Angelo Coastal Reserve, California, USA - 14_1009_05_20cm (SPAdes) (version 2) | ecosystem: Environmental > Terrestrial > Soil > Grasslands...
AAGTGCATAGACTGACCCAAAGCCCACCGGTTCGCGGCTTGCACCAATCACCAGCGCGCAAAAGCCCCGTCACTGTCCGGGGCTTCGAGTTTTGAAAGAAGTCAGATCAGTATCTTGAGACGACCGGAGCACCACCCCAGCCAAACTTATAGTTGATGCGGCCGGTGATCATATTAACGTCTGACCTGGTATTGACTGTGATCGAGGTGACACCCGGCAGGTTGGGCGTCAATAAAGTCTGGTTGTCGGTCGCCCTAAAGATATAGTCGTATTCGACGGCGAACGACCAATTTGGTGCGAAGCCGTATTCAATACCCGTTCCGATTGTCCCGCCCCAACGCGTCCGGTCTGCGTGAGCAAAATTGACGCCGGTGACGGGATCGTTGAGGTCCCAGCGCTGATTCACGACCGCAGCGCCGCCCTTCACATACCAGAGAACGTTGTTCCAAGCGTAGCCGACCTGACCCGTGAAGAGACCCAATGCATCGGTTCTCGATTTCCAAGTATCTCCCGGGAAAAACACGCTCGCGGCGGAACTCCGCAGATTGGCCCAATCGCCTTGAGCTTCCAGGCCGAACACAAAGTTGGAAGCCTGCCAACGATAGCCAATTTGGCCACCAACCACGCCACCGCTGGCGTTACTGCACGGATCGGCGCTAACACGGTCGATGACGTTCACCGCGGTGAGTTCGATACACCGATTGCTCCAGGCATATCCGCCGTTCGCGCCGATATAGAGTCCGCTCCAGTCGTAAAGTGCAGCCATGATCGGAGGCGGCGCTTTGGTATACGGATGTGCCGCCAGATCAGCAGCTGAGGCCGGAACGGTTATGCCTAATCCCATTAGGCCGACCGTGGCCAACAAAAACCTATTCATCTAATTCTCCACTCGGGCGCTGAGTCGCCACGCCTTGGATGTTAAATGATCGGGCCTCAAAATTGCGCGTCCCAAATGCAACGGTCGGCTTTTTAATTTATGACTGAACAAGCTAGATAGGCCCGGAGCTTGAAAAATGCGAATGGACTTCAGTTTGGTAGCGGTCTTTTGGATATCGCTCGAAATACTCCCTCGCGTGGCTCTTCGCGGCTGAGTGCAGCGTCGTGAACTTTTCGCGGCATGAAGGAGTCGGCAGGCATCACCAATCAACTTCTTTGGCCCGAAAGAGACCGGCTTTGTAACTACTTTCCTGGCACTTCGATAGGATCCCCTGATCCCATCTTGCAAGCCTGCGCGAAAGGGGCGGGGGCCGATCGCGTTCCTAGCCGGCGGTTTGATGAGCTATGCGGCCAGTCTTTCCGACTCGTTTCGTCAGGTCGGAACGTTGGTTGTTCGTATCCTCAACGGTGCCAACCCCAAAGACCTGCCGGTGCAGCAGCCAGTCAAGTTCGAGTTGTCATCAATCTCAAGACCGCCAGGGCGCTCGGTATCACAGTTCCAATGACATCGCGTGCGAAGCCGCGCGCAGATCAGGTCCGCATGATCTGCGATAATCGGAAACTATCGCGAGCCGCTAATGCAGTGGAACGTCGAATTTTAGGGATCATTCTTGATGTCGAAATCGAAATTCGACACTTCGAGGTAGTCTCGGCGATGGCCAGGACGATCGGGGTGATCGGTTCAGCCAGATCTTGTTGCAAAAATCGGCTGCTGCCGATGGATGGTCGACCATTTCGTTATGAGCCACCGATCGAATGGCTGCTTCTGTAGTCCGAGCAATAGACCAGCCGGCCGCGAGCCCATCGCGCGCATAGAGTTATTTTCTGCGGGGCGCTTCATCAATCGCTTTCGAGTCATCGCGGCCAAATGGGTGTTTTTGTGAGAATCGGCGCGACCATCTGCACCCATGAATGACCGAACGCTCGCCCGGCTTTGCGCCAAGTGGGTACCCATTTTTAGGATTAACAGGGCAATTCCAAACAGGCGTAAGGTATTTGACCTCGTGTCGCCACAAACGACTCGCACGCTCTCACGCACTCAAAAAGCGTTAGAGGAGGGCCTGGACCATGGCGCTCCCGTTCGATCAAATCGAAGCCTTGGCGCACAAGCTCGCGGTTGCTGACATCGGCGCGGATGAGGATGAACAGGTCACACCGAACGCGAAGGCCGTCGTTGGCGAACTTGAACAGACAGATTTGGTCACAGTGGTGGAAATCGCCGTCGAGATCGCTGAGTACAAGCAAGAAAAACTAGAACAGGTGCTCGTTGAGATCAGAAGTTCTAGGACGCGTGATCGGTAAGCGCCGCGACCAAAGAGGATCATCCCATTGGGATGATGAGACCAGTTGCCAGAAAACGCCCGCGGCTGGCAAGACGCGGCTTTCTCGCTCGCCAATTTGCGCCGACGAGTGAAGATCATGCGCCGGGCGGCACTGGTTGTAAGCGGCGCAACTTAAAACGGCGTGATCGTCCCACTTCGTTTCAGCGATCATTTCGGCCGCTGGCGGTCGACCGCGCGCCAGCTGTGCCAGACCGGATGCATGTCGATCATTTGCTGAAACGACGTTGCGCAATCCGAATAACCGATGCAGATGTCTTCTCCCAGACTGTTCTTGCACCACATTTGATAGCGGTGGCCGGGATCTGCGGCCGCTTTTTTCCCTTTCAATATGTGGTCTTGCTGCATAGGGCTCGATCAGCATCGGCTGCTCGCGGTAGGAGCGTGACTGCGTCGGTCGGCACCGCAAGGATCCGGCGGACACCCGAGCATGGCCGAACAAGTCGAAAAAGTCAAAAAAGCACGCCGGTTCTTTTTGTCGCATCGGAACGGATCGGGAAACACGAAACGATAGTCAGGACCTGTTGAACCTCGTACCAATTCGCCTTCACGATCTGATGCGCATGCCCTGGTCCGGCAGCGTCGGCGCACGCACCTCGAATTGAGCGTGGTGGCGATGCCGGGATGCGTGATGCGAAGCGAGATCGCGCGCGTCGAGCCTTCGGTCGCAGTCACGAGAGCACCGGATGACGATCTCGACACGTGCTCCGTGATCGCCATTGCCAGGATGGGCTTGGCCAGGTCCGATCAGCTCGACGCTGTACCCGAGCGAGCGCAGCTCATCGGGCTGTGCCGGGGACGGCTTCAACTCGGATGAAGCCCGCTAAAGGGATCGCCAAATGTAGCCGCTGTGCGATTAACGCTGGAGGGCCTCCACATCGGCCGCTCGTTACCGTCGATGAAACTCTGACCGGCTTTGCACTCAGCGCAGCCGATTTCGACGGGCTGTGCCAGAAGCAGCCCGACATCGCGATCAAGCTGCTCGCCGCGCTCGGACACGAATTGAGCGTGCGAATACGCTATGCCAACCTGACGATTCAGCAACTGGAGACCTGGCACAGTTTCAACCCCTGGTAGTCCCAAGTTCGGCCAACGCTTGTGGAGCGTTCCGCGGCGTTCGCCTAACGCATTCTTGTCCGGCGCAACCCTGCGTCACATTTTTACAACATGCCATCAAAATGCAAATGGGCAAGCTGGATCGGCCACTGATCGTACAGCTTTTTCCTATCGGATGCTTTACGAGATAAAGCTGCAATCGGGGATCGGGCATGAAAAAGGTTCTGCTCGCCGGCGTCGCCGGTCTTGCGCTCGTGACAGGTTCAGCCCACGCGGCCGATCTGGGCCGCCCGCCGGTTTACAAGGCACCGCCCCCCGCAATGGTGCCGGCTTTCTCTTGGACCGGGTGCTACATCGGAGGCAACATCGGCGGCGGTTGGGGGCGCACAACCGCCTCTGCTCCGAGTCTTGCCCCGGGGATTTCCCTCACCGGTGATACGAGCGGCGTTATTGGCGGCGGCCAGGTTGGTTGCAACTATCAATTCGCACCCAATTGGGTAATCGGAATCGAAGGTGACGGTGAGGCGGCCGACATTAAAGGCGACGCGACCGCTACCGTCTTGGGTATTACCGGAACCGCCCACGCCCGAACAGACTGGATTGCTAGCGTCACTGGGCGGCTTGGGTGGACCTGGGACCGCTGGATGCTCTACGCAAAAGGCGGCGCGGCCTGGGCTGGCGACAAGTATTCGGCAGAGATACCAATCTTTGCCGAACACATCCAGGCCAGCCAGACACGCGCAGGCTGGACGGTCGGCGGTGGCGTCGAATGGGCTTTCGGGCAAAATTGGTCCGCAAAAGTCGAGTACGATTTCTACGACTTCGGCAGACGCGACGTGACATTCACCGGGACCATCTTTGGCGTTCCCGAAGTGGTGCCAGGGATCAGCGTCAAACAGACCATCTCGACTGTAAAGTTCGGCGTCAACTACCGCTTTGGACCGACGGCTGAAGCGTATCGATAGGAGTTTTCGGCTCACACAGGTCATTGTCCATTGTGGAAAGCGGTCGCCGCAATTCATTTCCGCTCTACGCCTGAGAGCCGATGTACCTGGGGCCAATCTGGGTTGCAGCGCGGGATGGCCTGTCGAAATCCGCAGGCGCGATCCTGATCGCAGTTGCTACGGAGAGCAGGTGTTCCGACTAGCAGAACACATCGTAGCGCCATGTTGTAGAAATCAAAATTGGCCAGTGTTGGTCGACCCATTTGCCACCCCCGCAGAGTGCCTTCCAATCCGCCAGAGAAAAGTAGGCGCAGTCACAGCTCGTGACCCCACGATGGGGGCACCAAAAGGCGCGGGCTCAGGTCCTACAGCATCCGAAGAAGCCCTTCGCAACCAAGCTAACGGCGGACATCACGCCCACTGACTCGCGTTGTATCACGATCAATCGTACTGCTGATGAGCTTGGCTTTCTAAGGCGCCGGTTCGAGTTCTCATCATAAATTTATAGCGCGATCATCGCTGAATCCGGCCTGAACGAAGATGATCCAACCACCACGGGTCGTAACCATGCAGGAAAATATCAGTCTCTTCCGGGAACGATGGAGCGATCCTCTACTGACAGCCCCCACGATCCTGCTTGCTGTCATGTTGTTCGTCGTGGCGCCGCTTCAGGCCTCGAAGGTATTCGCTTTTCAAGCTTTTGAGTTCGTCTTCGCAATAGTTCTGGTTGTTGGCGTCTTTGTCATGTCGGCAAGCCGCGCGGCGGTTGCTGCGATGACCCTCGCGCTCCTGATGGCCGCGACAGCCGGAATATGCCGCCTCGGCAAGCCACGAGCCTCGACATCAATCTCTTCGCGGGTGCGTGGCTGATAATGGGAATCACGTTGGCGTGCGTGGTTGCGCCCGCAGTGTTCGCGTCGGGGCGGACCACGTACCATCATATCATGGGAGCCATCCTGCTCTATCTGACGATCGCCTGCACATTGTGGCGCTGTTTACATTCGTTGTATCGCTCGTACCCGAGGCATTTTCCGGATTGTCGCTGGAAGATAGTCCGGCGCTTGCGAGCAACATGATCTATTTTAGTTTTGTAACGCTCACCACGACGGGCTACGGCGACATTTTTCCAGTGCATCCGATAGCGCGGAGCCTTTGTAATTTGGAATCAATATTTGGGCAGCTCTAGCCGGCGACGTTGCTCGCCCGGCTAGTAACACTTGAGCTTGCACATAGAGCCTAGCTATGGAGGATGGACCGGAAAACCGTCGACCGATGAGCAAATTAGGCGTTCCTGATCCAACCCGGAAATGGCCGATCCAATTTTGGTCGGCCGCGCTTGCCGGACGCGTTCCTTTGCATGGGAGTAGCCGGAGGAAGCGGAAGCCAAAATGTTTTCTCGCCTCGACTCTTTTCTTTTTGGTTTTCGCTTAGTTGGAAGGACGACTGCTTTTTAGTAAACTGCGATTGTAACGCGCTAGTGATGTTTATCGACGGACGCGTCTGGAGGGACGAGCATGTCAACAAAATCGCCGCTCTGGCTTCGCGCCGTTCTGCTCGCTGGTGTTGTCATTCTTGCCGCAGGCGCCGGTCTCTTTGCCTATCGGTACTTTACTCGTCCCGCCACGCTAACCGTGGCGGTCGGCTCAACCGACGGTGAGGCTGCGAAGGCGATGTCAGAGATGGCAAGCGAATTCGCTTCAACGAACGCTCCGGTGCGGCTCAGGGTTATCGACAGCGGAACAGCGCTGGAGGCCGCCGACGCCTTTTCATCAGGTAAAGTCGATCTCGCCGTGGTTCGCGGCGACGTCGGCGACTTGTCGCAGGCGCAAGCCGTCGTCGTCATCAGCCACATGGTCGTGCTCATCATCGCGCCACCGGGATCGTCCATCGACAGCATAGATAATCTGAAGGGACGTACCGTTGGCGTTGTCGGCGGAGCAGCGAACTCCAAAATTGTCGATGTGTTGACCAAGGAGTATGATCTGGTCCGCGCAAAAGTAGTGTTCAAGGACATTGCTTTGACGGATGTCCGGCAAGCCATTCAGTCAAAACAGATCAGTGCCCTGCTTGTCGCGACCCCCTTAGCCGAAAGATATCTGTCGCTCGTTCGCGGATTTTTTCAGCTCGACCATAAGAAGGTCCCGGTGCTGGTCCCGATCGAGTCCGCGGGAGCGATTGCACAGGCCGAACGTGCCTTTGAAAGTTTCGACGTGCCGAAAGGCACGTTACGGGGTTCGCCGCCGGTCCCGGAAGATGACCTGACGACTTTAAGGACCTCGCTATACCTGGTTGCACACAAGAAGCTCGCCGCTGATCTGGTAACCAGCCTCACGCAGGCGATTATGAGCGCACGCCGCAATCTTATGCGCGAGCAGCCGATTTTTGCGCAGATCACCGCGCCCAGCACCGACCAGGATGCCTACCTTCCGCTGCACCCTGGCGCGGCGGCCGTTTACAACGCTACGACGCAGAGCTTCATGGACGAATACGGCAACTGGATTTATTTGACGCCGATGGTGCTGGGCGGTCTTGTCTCCATTCTCGCCGCTGGATGGAAGTTTCTTGGGCTCGGACAAACAAAGGTCCCAGGCGGCCCGCTAGATACCCTGTATGCGTTGGGGCGACGAATACGGAAGGCGGATAGCGCCGTTGAGCTTTTGGAGATCGAAGAGGCGATCGATGACGTTCTCAGCACGCAGCGGTTCAAGTCCGCCAGGGGGGATGAGAACGTCATCGATGACGTAACCCTTAACGTCGCCGCGCATCGGCTGGAAACGTTGGTCCACGACCGCCGCATATTCCTGACTACCCGATCGGGAACACCGTCGCGACCGAAAGCAGTTTGACCCTGTTTGGAATAGACGATCACCCCTAGCCCCGCCGCTGATCGATTAGGTCTGGCGATCCTCGGCCATCTTGTCCTTGCCGAACCTCTTCAAACGTTTTGCGTAGATCCGGGCGGCGATCCTGATGGAATGCTTGGAAGGCTCAACGCTGCCGGATGAACTGTGCGCACTAGTGCGAGAGCCCAATAACAATGGGCTCGGCTATTACATTGTGGTCCCAAACGATCGGAAAGAAGGGCATTGGGTACATGCGCAATTGTACTTGGAGTTGTACCTGCCGGTGAGAGGGCTGCATATCATTGCTGGCCAACGAATGCTTACCCGTGGCTCTGCAAAGGACCGAATTACAGCAACTTCTATCCCGGCGCTTTGCGGGATAAGGTCACGAAGCACCACAAAGCGCACTTCACAAAACGAAAGAGGCCCCGAAGGGCCTCTCGTGTAGTTACCAGCGGCGATAGCCGCGATGCCAGCCGTAGCCACGATGCCAGCCGTAGCCACCATAGTAGCCGCGCCTATAGGCGGGGACTGTGCGGACGCATCCACGCGCTCCACAGACCACCGCAACCGTCTCAACATTTGAAGTTTGAGCAGTTAACGGCGTGATCGGCATCGCGGACGCGCTTCCTGACGTAAGAGCTGCGCCGCCAAGGGCGACCAGTGCAGCCAGTGCGAATTTCAGTTTCATCTAAGTTCTCGGTTGGAGCGTATCTCCACGTGAAACTTAGAAGTTCCTCTCTGAACAAAACATGAGCATCCGGGTTAAAACGCGGTAATTATGCATCCGGCAGCCCGCTGAGTAATTCCTGGACGAACGATTTCCACTTCGCCATCGCTTCGCGCATTTCGGGACGATAGCCGTGCAAGTCGTAGATTTGCTCAACCTCTGTTCGCGCGTTACGCTCGGCAATGTCCGGGCGTTAGTTCGCTCGGCAGGCATATTGTTTGTTGATTATGGGAACAATAGCTGCCCTTGAGGCCTGCGATTTTCGCCGCGGCGCTGTCCTGGCAGCATCAGCAACTTCACTATTGTACCAAAGTGGCTTCCGGTTTGCTCGGCGGCTCTCCACACGGCCACCAGCTCGGCGTCAGTCAGGATGCGCTTTGCTTCTTGCGGGGGCAGGGCATCTGAAGACTGGCCATCGGCTTGCAGTATTCGCAGTGTTCGCACCATCGGAAGAACGCCGCGCTGCAACGAAAGCATGACGGGGCCGGGTTGCTTCTCAGAGGGTCGGCTTAACCGGAGCCAAGACAAAGATTGCTGCCCAATTACCTAAGCTGACAGCAGTTTCCCACAACTGGGCTGGCATCAGGCAAGCCGCTCGCGCCGAGAAATCTCAGCTCATTCCGGCGGGATGTTAATTCGCTCGTACATCCTCGTTAAACAGTTGCGCAATGCGGAGTCGCTTTCCTTAATCTGGTCTAGAATTCTGCGGCGCTCGAATCGTGTAATCTGGGGGTCCGCAATCCGCCGCCAGGCCATAGCTTGCCATTGCTTCAGCTCCTCTATTTTCAGGCTTAGCAGGTCCGGCTCGGTCATGGGGTAACTGTGTGGGCAGGTACCGTTGATATCACTTCTGATCCAGGAATTTGAGGATCATGGTCGAGAGCGTGAGCGCAAGCGCTCGGAGGCGGGCATTCTCTTCAAGCAGCGACGAAAAGCGGTCCCCGTGTTCGTCAAAGCTAAATTCATCACGTCGATCTCGCAGTCGATCAAGGTGACCTTGATCGGCTTTCGGCGGATATGCGCTTTTTGCCAGGGTCAATCCCCCCACCGTTCGATGACCGCGCACGGTCCCTTACATCGCCACCAGTGGAGTGAGTCGGAGGCAAATGTTCGGCCAAAATTTGGTACCGTGGGGATGACGATAATCCGTGTGTGACTGAGGCACGGCACGCCCGGTCATGGAAAGATCGGTCTTCGTACCCCAAGCTTCCAATGCTGCTTTCATGCATGGGACGCACGAAGCGGATCGTGCTGAGGCCGAGAGGCTGTTCAATTCAGATGGAAGGCTATGCCGGCGCAGCCCTCACCGACCATTTGGCCCATTCATCAACGGCGGCTAGGCTGGCTTGGAGCGCTGCAAGACACGCCGCAACCTGCCGCTTGATGCGATCCGTCATCCGCTCAATAATCCGATTGGGAGCTGAAGGCGGCGCATTGGGAAAACGTCGCGCTCACCTGATCGGCAGATGCCGCCGTTCACTGCTTCGACTACGCGGCGCACATTCGAATTAATCATCGAATGCTTGCGGATGGACTTGATGGAGAAGGGGCTAAAGTTGCCAGATGCCTAGGAACGTCATTCCTTCGCCTCGGCCCGCGCCCAAATGGGGCGCCTGCTTCTTTGTTCGACTCTGTTGGAAACGGATCAGACAGATGATCCGGTGAGGCCTGCTCCGACTCTATGTTTCTCAGCTGATCAGGCATCTCGTTCCCGATTCGACTGAAAGCAAGACCGAGGAAGCCCAAGGCCGTTAAAACGGCTCCGGCAATCATGATCCAAAAACCCAACTCCGAGAACATTTACTTCCCTTACCCTTCACCCGAGCTCCACGAAGCGACTTGTCCGCTAATAGATCGAGTGGCCCGGGAAGGTTTGCCGAACAACCCATCTTCATAATTGGCCGCAAGTTCTAATAGCCGTCTCTTCGTGAATTGGTCGGCGCTATCAGCCAGCTTGCGGCATAGCGCGGCTTGTTCTTCCATAAATGAGTGATCCATCTACGTCCCCCCACGTCTTAACTCTGCACATATCGCGTGTTTGGTTCTATACCCGATTTCATCGGCACAACGGGTACCCACAGTTGTGATTTGCTCTGGTGGCCGCAGGGCCAGCTGCAAACAAGGATGCGAGTGCCTATAATCCGGGGTAACAACAACCTTCTGGTGAGAGAGAGTGGGCCAGCGAACATAAGTTCTGAGAAAGTAAGGTCTAAGTGAGCGTGCGCGTCGCTGCCAGCCGGCAACGCACATCTTGCTCCCGAGGCCCGCCCAGTTAGCCCGGCTTTTATTGTGTTTTATGCCGATTGAAGTCGGGCCTGACGCCGGGTGCCGCAGGCCTGAGACACGAACAGCGGCTCAAGATCAGACAGCCGGACATCATCGGGCCATCGATCGGCACTGATCCTTCTCCAGTTGCTGCACTTGTAGTCCGAGCAATAGACCAGCACGCCACGGACGCCCATCTCGCGCGATTTTTTGCTGGCGCGTCATCGGGCCCACTCAGATCGCGGATATGATGGTTTCGGTATCCGCGCAGTGCGCGCAATAATAAATGCGCAGATCAAAGCCGGGGTCCCACGGTTCGATACGGCTCAATAGCAGCGGCCTGGCGCACCTTGAGCATGGAGGCCGAAGGTTATCGACAAAATTGAATTTAGGGGGGTTTTTCACAGTTAGATCAGCCAGCGCCTTTCCCGAAATAGGTCGGACGGAAAAGGGCCGTCGGATTTGTTCCAACGGCCCCTCCGGGTTCAAAAATGATTTCGAAATGAAAAACGCGCCGCCCCGGTTATGCGTACCCTACAACCAGCTCGGCTTCGCTGTGGAGTCAAAAAACCCGTTCCATCAAAGGAACAAAGCGGCTGTTGCGGAGCAGACACACGGAGAAAAGCGGCCTTCTGACGCTAGACGTTGGCCGTCTCGCTGCTCGGCTTCACCAGGTGCCATCTTTGACGCGAACCATTGCTGGGAGCAACCGAAGTCGCGCGTTAAGCTTGATGTTGCCGCTGCGGGTTAAATCTGGAACTTTGAAACGGCGTACCCAAATTGAGGAGTCACGTAAAGAAGCTTCGCCCGGCAAAGCGCGTCTTCAGGACCGGATTGCTTGGATCGGTCGCTCGCCGAGAAGACTTGCAAGCCTCCCTTCCAGCGAGGCGATAGTATTGCCAAGCTTGTTGCGGCGCATTCTCAATATTCTCCCCATAATTGGATAAGCAGCGCTCGAAAAGTCAAACACTCCCGCTTCTTTCTCTTCGCGCGCAATGTCCCCTTCCATGAGATGGTCGGCGCGGCGGAGGTCGCTGATTAAGGCGGTGATCTGCGCAGCTTTCCCCAAGCCGACATTGCTCGCCCCATTTGCATCGCGCTGGTGTTTCATACTGGTATTTCAATGTCGCCGTTGTGCGCATGTCCCGCGCTTGCGTTGGAGCTAAATCGCTAATCGCTTTAGAGGACCGCGCAACAAGATCCATCCCTTAAGCTTATTGATTAAGCTTGATGTCGTCGGTGCGAGTTAATTCTGGAACCAGCGGCTGCTTTCTTGGCCAATTGAAATCGGGCCTGAGATCGGCGCCCTTGATGCCACACGCCTGACAAACAGCGGCTCAAGCTCGGAGATGCGTTCACGCAGCACTTCGTCAAACAGGCATTCAGAAGCGGGTGAAATAAATCCGTCTATTAGAGCTGTCGAGCGTTGGCGTTGAGCGATGTCGCTGCTTTGCGGCAAATGTTTCCAAGGTCCTCATTCCTTCGTGGTCCATCTCGCTTAGAGGGTTAACATCGTCGGCCGAAAACAAGGACCCTGCTTCCGCGATCGTAACCATCCCCTCTGTCCCGGCTTCAACTTGTGCAGAGCACGTGAGAGAGCAGTTTGGCTACTTGCCTTCAGATGAACGTCGGGTGCTGGCTCCGTTTCCGCCGGAGAGGTTCCGAACAGTTTTTGCATCCAGGTCCACATAGCTCGCTTCCTCCTGTCGTGGACGCCCATTTCGCGCATTTGGCCAAAGGTGATTTTCTGAGCGCTCACCAGTGGACTTTTAGCACGGACCAATTGCGGGCGACTTCGGGTTTTGGAATGATGCAGCATGCTTTCGGGCAGGGCGGCGCTAGAGGAACGCGACAGCCGCGGCGATCGCGACCAAGATGTATAGGCTGGTCACCGCAACCATTACGCTAGCACGCCAAGCAAGCAGGCCTTCCCACTGGGCGCGATCTCTCCGTTGCACGAGACCTCTTCCGTTCAGGCTCGCGCGCATCTCACCGGACAGTGCCGGCTTTGAAGCGCGTTCGTTTGAGTGCCCCAAATGCGACCACGTCGTGATCGAACGTGTTGCCACTGATCCGCTTGAGCACGCCAAGACTGGCCATCGAGCGAACTCAAGCGTCCGGAGTAAAGCGGACCGCGGCTTCGCAAAAGTCGGACACCGAACAGACTTTTTGAGGCGAGCACAGCTAGTTTGCTTGTAATCGCCCAGCGATGGGCGCGTTTCCCTTAAAGCCCTGTCCGGTTGCCCCCGCTCCGGATGGGGCTTTTTTCGTGCCGCTGCTTCTTGGTCTAGTTGAACTCAGGCTAAGCAATCCCCCGGAGAGCTTAAGCGAAGTTCTCAGCGCGGCCGTGAGGAATGCCTTCTCGTCCGCGCACAAAATGAAGCCTTAGATCCAACACGATTTCCAGACCAACCGGCCTCAGGAAAAGCCAACTCGTACATACAAAGTGTCCTGGTTCGACGCACGAAGGGGGACACCAAATGCGCCGCAAACTCCGGGCGCCTGAAGGCGCGGAGACGCTCACTTACTCATTCCATTTTCAAATCTCGAACAACGGCGGAAGACAAGCTTGTAGCGTCGAAGTGCAGGCGCCAAACGTTCAGGACGCCACCACATTTTTCCGTCAAAACTTCCCACAGATCGAGTCCATAGCTCGAGACCATCTGGTCAATGGAATTGGCCACCGCTGCACACTCGAGCTAGCCGCACTAGGCGACCCGAATATGCGCGCTGCGAGACGCGGAAGACTGGCCGATCAAGGGCGGCCAAGAAAGTCGGGCAATAGCCCGAAGCGAGTCGAACGGTCGCAAAGCGCTCTGCCGTGCGCCGCCGGGGTCATGGCCGAGGACCAGGGCGGGGTTTCGGAGCCGCGCCTCGAAATGCACTGATCCAGAAACACTGCCCGTAGTTGCGCGCGGGATAATCGAAAGCGGCCGGCCGACAAACGAGATTGCGCAGGACATATTGAATGCTGCGAACGAAGGGCAGGGCGTTTATAACGCCGCGGACACGATGGGGAAGGCCCGGCAGCGAATGCTATCGTCAGTCGCGCGAGCTTCGGGTGAAGGCCGCACAGCAGTTGTTAACGCGCTTGAAGGCCGACAGGGCAGGAAGTGTGCGTCTCGCGTGTCGCGGTCACCGGCTGGTTCGTTGGGATCCGACTCTCTGCGGAATACTCCGCAATCCTGTTCCGCAGCGTACGCGCTGAGATCCCAAGCCGGCGCGCCGCCGCGGTTCTATTTCCGGGCGTATGAGCGAGGGTTTCTAAGATCAACTCCCGCTCGACAGCCCGAATCGGCGAGCCGACCAGCCATCGGGCGAGTCGGCGGCGCGACGAATTGGAAATGTGAGCATGAGGCAATAAGCGTTCCATCGCGCGACCCCTGCACGTTGGGCCATTATGCCCTTCGTCCGAAGATAACAACATAGTTAACAGTCCCTTATCGAGAATGTCGCGGCGAGCGTCCGGTCTTTCGGGCATTTTCTCAAGCGGGGGGAGTAGTCGCCCTTAGTTTCCATCATGGAACGATACCGTCATCCGACGCTTATCAATATCGACCATTGCGCGAGCGGAGGACTATTTAATGAAGCGGCTTTTATTAATTGGATTATCAGCCACCACTTTGGCGTTCGCTCCTACACTTTCGGCGTCGGCAATGCCGGTCGCACATCCGAGCACAGTAACAGACACTGAAAACTCGACCATTCAGATAAAAGGCGGCCATGGTCATGGCGGTGGCCATGGTTGGGGTCATCGCGGTGGCCGAGGTCATCACTATGGTTGGGGCGGAGGCAGAGGCCACCATTACGGATGGCGACACCATCATCGCCGTTGGTGGTGATTGCAGGATGTGCCGTCTAAGCCGAGCGCCGATCTGACTTCGCCGACTTTTTCGCTCGGTACTTCGCCGGTTTCTGCTGCTGGCCTAGATTTCTCTTTGTTGACTCGAGGTTTTGCGCGACAGCCGTTTCTCTTTCGGCATTTTTCGGCACTGATACTTTGCTTCAACGCATCCAAGTCCGCAACGTTAGCGCCGTTGACAAAGCGACGGTTCGACGAAGTCGATAAGGCTTTGAGGGCGAGAGCGATCTGTCGCTGAATTTTTGACGAGCAGCGCACACCCAATATTTTACGCGATTGCGCCCGACATGATCACTGTGGTGTGAACGATTTGGACTTCTTGAGCGTATCGGGGACTAAAAAGGCTCCGCTCTCCCGTTCAATGGTTCGACATCAAGTTGAAGGGCACAGCATCACTGATAGGTCACTTGTTCATTCACATTGGATGCTGTAGGCACCTTCTGCGATTGCCATATTGTCGTGTGGCTAATCCCACTCAGAATAACTCCAGGAGATGAAATGGCTCGGAAGGCCGCAAAGAAGACTGCCAAAAAGCGTCCTCGCATCCTATACACAAAGGATGACGTTCGAGAATTACGAGCTCACTCAAAGGCGCGAACGCCTGTAAAGAAAATTGTCAAAGCGATGAAGAGATCGGTAGGCTCATTGCGGCAGAAAGCGCTTAGGCTCGGAATTAGCTTGGGCCATCGCCGCTAATTCTCATGAGAC
>Ga0209474_10003137_pt1 | contig 14683 bp, 11 predicted proteins | sample GraSoiAngelo_145_FD_185902 | JGI IMG/M metagenome (GOLD analysis project Ga0209474, IMG submission 185902) | Grasslands soil microbial communities from the Angelo Coastal Reserve, California, USA - 14_1009_05_20cm (SPAdes) (version 2) | ecosystem: Environmental > Terrestrial > Soil > Grasslands...
TGACAGTGCACTGCTTCGCCAGGAGCGTTTCTCGGCCGCCTTGCGCCTCGTCCGGCTTCGGCAGCGAAGACGCCCCCGGGGTCGATTGAGTGCACTGTCACGGTAATTGTACGATGATTGACAGCCCCACGATTAAAGATGAGGTTCTTCATTTACCTTTCAGGGAAGGTTGCGATCATGTCCAAGGCGCTAGCCTCGTTAGTTGGATTGTTGGCCCTCCTTCTTGGCGCGACAGCCAGTGCGCAGACCAAAACAGATAGCGATTTTAAGGTCACATTGCTCGGCACCGGCACGCCGATCCCCGATCTGGATCGGTTCGGCCCAAGCACGCTCGTAGAGGCGGGAAACAAGAAACTGCTTTTTGACGCTGGGCGGGGCGCTACTATCCGTTTGCGACAAATCAACGTGTCGAAGGGCTCGATTATGAGCAAGATCGATGCGCTCTTCCTTACTCATTATCATTCGGACCACACGTTGGGAATTCCCGATCTATGGCTCACGGGATGGTTGGGCGGTGGTGGCCGGAAGGAGCCATTCCGGTTGATTGGCCCGGTTGGCGCAAAGTCGCTGATGGCCAACCTGGAAAGTGCTTACGCTCTCGACATTAAAATCCGGCTGGAGGACGAAAAGCTGCCGCCCGAGGGCATCGCAACGGTTGTGGAGGAGTTCGAGAAGGACGGCGTCGTCTATGACAGCGATGGCGTCAAAGTCATTGCTTTCACGGTCGATCACGGGGCCGCCATTAAACCCGCCGTAGGTTATCGTATCGAATACAAAGGTCGCGCGGTGGTGATTTCGGGCGACACCCGCTATGACCAAAATGTTATAAAATATGGTACCGGCGTCGACCTGCTCGTTCATGAGGTCTGCGTGGTACGGCCTGAACTGCTGTCGAATCCCTACATCCAGCGCGTCGTCGATCACCATACTAGTCCTCGGGAAGCTGGACAGGTGTTTTCGTTGGCCAAGCCGAAGATGGCGGTCTATTCGCACCTAGTCTTTCTAGCCAGCGACAAGGTTCCTCGGGCAACTGTCGATGATATCGTGGCGGGAACGCGCGAAACTTATAGCGGCCCGCTGCAGGTTGGTGAGGACCTGATGTCCTTCGAAATCGCCGATACTGTCATCGTGCGCCAACGCAATCCGTAGGTCGCAGAGTATCTGCCATTGTGCCCAATGAGAGGCTGCGGTCGCGATGAGCGCATTACGCTCAGGCGGGGGTCGGGATCGCGCTCGCTGACGCTCGCTTGTCCGGGACGACTCGCGGGTAGACCCATCGCGTCGTTTGGGGCGCGCGCCAGCGCGAACGTCAGATGCGCATTGCGCATCGTACAATCTCCTCCGATAACTTCTGGATTCCGGGTTCGACGCTCCGCGTCGCCCGGGAATGACGGGTCAGAATTAGGGTAACAACGGCTTCGGACCGCGCTTGCCTGATTTGAGTTCGCGCCTTCGCTCGTCCGGGCTACGCTCGCTGTCGAGCACGGAAACCCCGGATATCGCTTCGCTCATCCGGGCTACGCCCCCTCTACTCCGCCGCCCGCTTCGCGTTCAGCGCCGAGGCGACGCGGCTGAGCGGCGGACGCCCGATCAGCCGGCTGACCTGGTTGCTGGCCGCCACCAATTTTTGCATGTCGACCCCGGTCGCGATTCCCATCCCCTCAAGCATGTAGACCACATCCTCCGTCGCAACATTACCGGTCGCCCCGGGAGCAAAGGGGCAACCGCCGAGACCGCCGGCGGCGGAGTCGATCACGCGCGCGCCCTCCTCCATCCCCGCATAGAGATTGGCCAAGGCTTGACCGTAGGTGTCATGGAAATGCATCGCCAGATTGGCGATCGGCACCGCGCCCGCAACGGCGCGCAGCAACTTTCGCGCTTTAAGCGGCGTGCCGACACCGATGGTGTCGCCGAGCGAGACTTCATAGCAGCCGAGATCCCACAGCATCCGGGCAACATCAACCACCGCCTGCGGCTTAACTTCGCCCTCATAGGGGCAACCCAGCACGCACGAGATGTAGCCCCGCACCTTGATCCCGTCGGCCTTGGCTCTGCTGACCACAGGCCTGAACCGCTCGATGGATTCGGCGACCGAGCAATTGATGTTGGCGCGCGAAAACCCTTCCGATGCCGATGCGAATACCGCGATCACCTTGGCGTCCGCCGCGCGCGCCGCGTCGTATCCTTTTTCGTTCGGCACCAGCACATGGAATTCGCTGTTGGGGTGGTGGTTGACCCCGCGCAAGACCTGATCCGAACCCACCATTTGCGGGATCGACTTCGGCGACACAAAAGCCCCGACCTCGATCGTATCCAGACCCGCGCCGACCAGCGCCTCGATAAACGCAATCCGATCCGCCACGCTTACCGGCGTCTTTTCGTTTTGCAGGCCGTCGCGCGGCCCGACTTCAACGATGCGCACGGAATCGCTCATCCTGATCTCACGAAGTGAGAGGCTCGATCTCGGCGAGTTCGACGCCCTCGCCCACGATATCGCCGACGCTGCATTTTATTGCCTTCAACACCCCCGCAAACGGCGCGCGCAGGGTCTGCTCCATTTTCATGACTTCAAGCGTCAGGATCGGAGCTCCCTTCTCCAACTTGTTCCCGATTTCAGCTAGCAATGCCACTACGGTGCCCGGCAACGGCGCAACGATTTTATCTTCGCCGACCTGCTCTTCGCTCTCGCCGCCGAACGGATCGACCCAATGCAGATCGAAGCGGCCGTTACGCGTCCGCAGATAAAGTTCATGGCCCTCAACGACCGCAACGACCTGGGATTTCATGCCGTCGAGCGTCAGGTCAAACCCGCCCTCATCGGCAGGTGAGCATGTAGAAATGATTTCGCGCTCCCCAATCGACAGCGTCGCGGGACCATTGCCGTATGTCAGCCGAACCTCTCGTTCCGGACCCTGCCCGTGACGAAACCTGAAAAGTCGCTGCCGCCTGCCCACCGGCATCCAGCCTGGAGTCAGCCAAGGCGAACGCGGTTGCCGCCGGACGACATTGGCTTCTTCGCTGAGGATAGCCGCGACGGCTGCGCACAACTCGAGATCGCCTGATACCGGAGGGGCCGGCGTAAGCTGCTTCAGTTCGCGTTCGATGAAGCCGGTGTCGATGGCATTGGCACGAACGTCCGGATGCGTCACCAGCGCCGAGAGGAACGGAATATTGGTGACGATGCCGCGGACATCGGATTGCTCGAGCCCCCGATTGAGCCGTTCAATCGCGACTTCGCGGGTCGGCGCCCACGCGATCACCTTTCCCAACATGGCGTCGTAATGCGGCGAAACCGCATCGCCCGCGCGGTAGCCCGCGTCGATGCGCAGACCGTCGGACGGCGGCGGCATGCGCCAGGTCCGTATCGTGCCGACAGATGGCATGAAATTCTTGTGCGGATTTTCCGCATAGACACGCGCCTCGATCGCATGTCCGTTCAGCTTTATCTGGTCCTGCGCCAGCGGCAGTTTCTCGCCGAACGCGACACGGAATTGCCATTCCACCAGATCGATGCCGGTAACCAACTCGGTCACGGGATGCTCAACCTGCAACCTGGTGTTCATCTCGATAAAGAACACGCTCTTGCCATCGGAAACAAATTCGATGGTGCCGGCGCCGACATAGCCGACGGCGGCTGCCGCTTTCCGCCCGGCGGCGCATACTGCCTCGCGCTGCGCGGCATCGAGCGTTGGCGATGGGGCTTCCTCGATCACCTTCTGATGCCGGCGCTGCAACGTGCATTCGCGCTCGAACAACGACAACAGATTGCCGTGACTGTCCCCGATTACCTGCACCTCGATGTGACGCGGGTTCTCGACGAATTTCTCGATCAGCATGCGATCATCGTCAAACGCCGCTTTGGCCTCGCGCTTGGCGCTGACGATCGCTGCCTCGAGCTCACCGGCCGAACCAACGATGCGCATGCCGCGTCCCCCGCCGCCGGCGGAGGCCTTGACCAGCACGGGAAATCCGATTTTTTGGGCGGCGTTCACAAGCGTGGCCGCGTCCTGCGCTTCCCCGTGATACCCGGGCACCAGCGGCACGCCGGCTTTCTCCATCAGCAGTTTCGATCCCGACTTGGATCCCATCGCCCGGATCATCTCGGCGGTCGGACCGACGAATACTAATCCCCCATCCAGGCAGGCTTTGGCAAATTCGGCGCTTTCGGACAGAAAACCGTAACCGGGATGCACGGCTTCGGCGCCGCTTTGGCGCGCCGCTTCAATCACGCGCTCGATATTGAGATAGCTGTCGCGCGCGCGTGCTGGCCCGAGCAGCACAGCCTCATCAGCCATGGCGACATGCATGGCATCGCGGTCGGCTTCGGAATAGACCGCGACCGTGCGCAGTCCCATTGCCTTTGCTGTACGGATCACGCGGCAGGCGATTTCGCCCCGATTGGCGATCAGGAGGGTATGAAACCGCCGGTACAATCGGGGGTCGTTCATCATCACATCCTGAACAGGCCGAAGCGGGTCGGCTCGATCGGCGCGTTCGCCGCGGCCGAAAGCCCGAGCCCGAGCACCAGCCTGGTATCCGCGGGATCGATCACGCCGTCATCCCACAGCCGCGCCGTGGCGTAGTACGGATTGCCCTGATGCTCGTACTGAGCACGTATGGGATTGCGAAATATGTCTTCCTCCTCCGCCGACCACGCATCCCCCTTTGCTTCTATGTTATCGCGCCGCACCTGGCTCAACACCATCGCCGCCTGCTCGCCGCCCATCACCGAAATCCGCGCGTTCGGCCACATCCAGAGGAAACGCGGGCTATACGCGCGGCCGCTCATCCCATAGTTGCCTGCCCCGTATGAGCCGCCGATCACGACCGTGAATTTCGGCACGCCGGCGGTCGCAACAGCCGTCACCAGCTTGGCGCCGTCGCGCGCGATCCCGCCGGCTTCGTATTTCTTGCCCACCATGAAGCCGGTGATGTTCTGCAGGAACACGAGGGGAATATTGCGCTGACAGCACAACTCGATGAAATGCGCCCCTTTCAACGAACTCTCGCTGAAGAGGATTCCATTGTTGGCGATGATGCCGACGGGATATCCCCAGATGTGGGCGAAACCGCAAATCAGGGTCAGGCCGTACAATTTCTTGAATTCGTCGAACTCGGAGCCGTCGACCACGCGGGCGATGATGTCACGCACGTCAAACGGTTTGCGCCCGTCAACAGGAACCACGCCATAGATGTCTTCCGGTGCAAACAGCGGCTCGCGCGGCTCGCGCATGTTCAGGGTCGCGCGCGAGGGCTGCTTCAGAGTGGCGACGATGCGGCGCGCAATACCGATCGCATGACTGTCGTTCTGTGCGTAGTGATCGGTGACGCCGGATTGGCGCGAATGCACGTCAGCACCGCCGAGTTCTTCCGCCGAAACCACCTCGCCCGTGGCGGCCTTCACCAGTGGAGGTCCGCCGAGAAAAATCGTGCCCTGATTGCGAACGATAATGCTCTCGTCCGACATTGCCGGCACATAGGCTCCCCCGGCAGTGCAGGAGCCCATTACGATCGCGATCTGTGGGATCCCCAAGGCGGACATTTGTGCCTGATTGTAGAAGATACGCCCAAAATGCCGTTCGTCCGGGAAGATCTCATCCTGCATCGGCAGGAAGGCGCCGCCGGAATCGACCATGTAGACGCACGGCAGATTATTCTGCCGCGCGATATCCTGGGCCCGAAGATGTTTTTTTACAGTCAGCGGATAATAGGTGCCACCCTTGATGGTCGCGTCATTGGCTACAACGACGCATTCGCGACCTGAGATTCGACCGACGCCCGTGATAATGCTGGCGGAGTGCACGTCGCCGCCATAGAGGCCGTAGGCCGCAAGCGGCGACAGTTCCAGAAACGCGGTACCAGGATCTATCAGGAGATCGACGCGCTCGCGCGCCAGCATCTTGCCTCGCGAGGTGTGGCGGGCGCGCGATACCTCGCCGCCGCCGCCGGCGACCTGGTCAAGCCGCTCGCGAAGCTCTGCGACCAGCGCGCGCATGGCTTGTGCGTTGCTGGCAAAATCTGACGATGTGGGATCGATGGTGGAATGAAGCGGCATGGCCTTCAGCAGTTTATTATGTGCCGCAGTTCGGCACCGGGGCTGGAGTCATGGTGTCATTGCCTGCCCGCGTTAGGCAACCAAGAACTTCGGTCCACGGGAGTGCCGGCATGCGCTTTCGAGCATTGCGGCCTAGTGGGTCCAGGGTTCGTTGCGCCGAAATGCGAAGTTGTCGGCATAGGCTGCTGGCCGGCGTACCGGCTCCTTGGGCTCGATGACCTGATAAGGAATGCCCTTGCGCTCGCAGTAGGCGATCGCCTCTTCCTTGGTGTTGAACTGGATGGTGAGCTGTTGTTTCATGTCGCCAGAGCTGGTCCAGCCCATCAAAGGCTCGATAGCGCGCGGCTGCTCGGGCTCGTAATCGAGCTGCCATTCCTTGGTCTGCGCAGTACCTGATTGCATCGCGTTTTTGGCGGGCTTAAATATGCGGGCAGTCATGGTCGGGGTCCCGTGGTAAATGCGGCATCGAGGCGCGTGGTGGAAGCGGCCAACATGGTATAGAGACGGTTTTCAGGATCTTGTGATTCTCAAGTGTAGAGGTTTCATTTTCCTGACCGGTATAGTCATTATGCCGCGTTGTGACAATGTTTGCAGCATGCGCGGCCTGACAGGCCTGTGCTGCTGCTGGATCTCGAAATCAGCACTTCGAAACGGCGCCCATGAAAATTAACGCAACCCTCCCCGAAAAAGGACGCGATCTCCGGCTCGACCTGTTTCGTGGGGTCGCCAACTGGGCGATCTTTCTGGACCATATTCCGGACAATGTCGTGAACTGGATCACGACACGGAATTACGGCTTCAGCGATGCCGCGGACCTGTTCGTTTTTATATCCGGGTACACCGCATCGTTCGTGTATGCCAGGATGATGCTTGAGCGGGGCTTCATCGTCGGCGCTACCCGCCTGACCAAGCGCGTCTGGCAGCTTTACGTGGCGCATGTCATCCTGTTCGTGATCTATATCGTGGCGATTGGTTATGTGGCGCAGCGCTACAGCGACCCAGAGATCATCAACGAGTTCAACGTGGCGGGCCTGGTCGACAGCGCAGTTGAAACGCTGAGGCAGGGATTGCTGCTGAAATTCAAGCCGGTCAATCTGGACGTGCTTCCTCTCTATATCGTGCTGATGGGATTGTTTCCGCCGGTGCTGTGGATGATGCTGCGCCAGCCCGGTCTGACCATGCTGGCATCTATCGCGCTGTGGCTCGCCGCCCGGCAATTCGGCTGGAACCTGTCGGCCTATCCCTCCGGGACCTGGTACTTCAACCCGTATTGCTGGCAGGTGCTGTTTGTTTTCGGCTCATGGTGCGCGCTTGGCGGCGCCCGAAAATCGATTTCGATCATCAACGCGCCATTCACCCTGTATTTTTGCATTGCCTATCTCATTCTCTCGTTGGTGATGACGATGGCCGGCAAGTTTCCGGAGTTCGGGAACATGTTGCCGCACTGGCTCTATTCAACGTTCAACCCCAACGACAAGACCAATCTTGCGCCCTATCGCTTTATCCATTTCGTGGTGATCGTGATTTTGGTGATCCGGTTCGTGCCCAAGGACTGGCCGGGCCTGGAGTGGAAGATGTTCGATCCGCTGGTTGTCTGTGGTCAGCAGTCGCTTGCGGTGTTCTGCGTCGGCGTCTTCCTCTCGTTCGTGGGACATTTCGAACTGATGATGAGTTCGGGTTCGCTGTTCGCGCAGTTCTTTGTGAGCATCACTGGCATAGCAATCATGACGGTGGTCGCCTACTACATCTCCTGGTCGAAACGACAGGATAAACCACTCGCCAAACCCGCTCCAAAGCCAGCCGCCGGCTAGATCTCGGCTCATTGCGAAGCCGATGTCAGCGGCCACGCTTGTCGACCAACCTGCCTCTGGATGAAATTCCGCTCCACGAAGTCGACCAGCTGACTTCTGAGGCTGAGTCGCTCGCGATAGCATGCTGGCTCCGCTTTCCCTGCAGTGCAAAGATCGCGCCCTGCGGGTCGATGCACCTGATGATCCAGCTCCCTTCAGGCACTTCAATCGGACCCTCGAGTATCTGGCCGCCACAGCTCTTCACGCGCGCGACGGCCGCATCGATGTCTTCAACATTGAAATAGTAGAGCCAGTAGGGGATCGGCTCGGCTGCACGCTTGGTGAATATTCCACCGATGGTCTCTTCGCCGGACGAGAAAAGCTGATAGGTGTCCGTCGGACCAAGTTCGGTGTCCGCCTTCTGCCAGCCGAACAACTCACTGTAAAAGGTAAACGCGGTCGCCCAGTCCTCGGCGAGCAGTTCGTGCCAGCCCACCCGCCCCAATGCATCCAGTTCGATGGGCTGCGGCTGACTTGGTTGCATCCTCTCGATCAGAGCAACAATCGCTTTTTGCGGGTCGGCAACGACGGCAATACGACCGATGTTGCTGTTTGTCGGCGGGACGTAGATCGCCCCACCAAGACGCGTAATCCGCTCGGCGCTCGCCTCCACGTCATCGACGCCGACATAGCCCATCCATCTCGGCGTCGCGCCCATTTTCTTAGCGTCTTCGGGCAGCGGCATGAGTCCGCCTAGCCTGGCCGTTCCAGCAGAAAACAAGGTGTAGGGCAGTTCGGAGGTCGAGGCGTCCTGCGCGCGCCAGCCCAGGACCTCAGCGTAGAACGCTTGGGCGGCCGCCACGTCCGTGGTCATCAGCTCGTACCAGGCAAAACGTCCAGGGGCATTGAGCAGCGTCGAGTTGTTTTGGCGCATAATCGTGGACCAAGTCCTCTCAACCGAATAATGGCGGGATAGTGCAACTGCAAGGCCGCCAGCGCGGCCGAACCAAGGCAGCTTCGATGCAAGACGCAACAGTTTAACTGTTTCACGACCAGCGACGAGAGTTGCTGCGAGGCGCGCCGGCGCCGCTGACAAAACCGTTCATGAAGGTTAAACCATGGGCTCGCATCAGATCAGCGTGCCCAACCGGGTTGCGTGGTACACCTCCTGAGCGTAGCATCAGCGAGCGGAACTCTAGGACCGTCTCTAGGACCGTCAACGCAGGGAGGGAGCGAGCATGGCACGGGTGAAGCAAGCTTCGAAGCGAAAGCGTGCGATCAAAAGCGTACCGGTGTTAGGGGCAGCCGGATTGAGTTTTTCAATGCTAGGGGGCGCATCCGCCGCGGTAGCGCCGGTACAGGATCAGCCGCGGACGCCAAATCTTGCACCGGGTCACGAGGTCACTCTCGGTGAGGAGGAAATCTCCGACGTCAGCCTGGCGACATTCTATGTCTTTGACAAGGAGAGCAGCGAGGCTGCGCGCAACGGCGTACAAGTCGCGCGCGCTTGCGGTGGCTGCAGAGGATGCAGAGGCTGCAGAGGTTGCCGCGGCTGCAGAGGTTGCGGATGCGGTGGAGGCTGCGGAGGCTACGGAGGTTGTTGCTTATCCTGGGGAGCTTGCCGCTGGTGCTAGACCGGATCGGCATCCCGTCACATTGACAAACGCAAGTACGACGCAGGTCATCATGGCCGGGTCCGACAAAATCGACCCGGCCGATCCATGTTGGTTGGGCTACGCGTGCTGAAGCGATGACAGGCGACCGCATTAAGTTAGCGCGAGATATCAGCAAGGACGTTCCGCAGTTCGCGCCCAATTTCACCGTCTATGTGCTGCCGCCCGACGTGGTCTGCCTTTATTCCGAGGACCGGAAGTTCTTTCTTCACGGGGAGCTTTATTGCGCCCTCGCCTCCGCGATAGCACAGGGTAGACGGACTTTTCGGGAACTCATTCGCGAACTCGAACCGTTTTTTCCCTCCGAGAAAATCGAGGAAGCACTCAAGCGGCTGGTCGAGCGGCGCTACATCTTGCCCGCATCGCGCGGTTCGGCCGATGCCGTGGCCGGCTACTGGGCGAGCCTTGGGTTGCCGCCCGAGATCGCCCAAGAAAACCTGGGCAAGTGCCGGGTGCGCATTCAATCGCTCGACGTGCAAGGGGAGAGTGAACTCGGCGAGGCCCTCAGTAATCTCGGCGTTCGCGTCGTAAGCCGCTCCCCCGACCTGACGGTCACGCTGGTGAGCGACTATCTCGAACGGCGGCTGGCCGAATTGAACCGGCAGCATGTGTCGGACCGTTCGCGCTGGCTGCTCGTGCAGCCTTCCGGGGCGTTTCCCCTGGTCGGGCCGGTGTTCAGCCCCGGCGAGAGCGCCTGTTGGACTTGCCTTTTCGATCGGATGATACGAAATCGGGAGGTCAAGGGTTTTCTCGATCGCGGACCGGCGCGCGCGCTCGCAATATCGCCTCTTGCACGCAACGCCGTCGGGCAAAGCGCGATCCAGCTAGCTGCGCTCGAAATCGCAAAAGCGATTGCCACCGACTTTCGCACTGAACTGCGTGATCACATTGTCAGCCTGGACCTGTTGGGCTCCACCATCGCGAAGCATTACGTCGCCTTTCGCCCGCAGTGTTCGACCTGCGGCCGCAAGAAACTGCGGGACCCGCGCCGCTCGCCGGAGCCGGTCGAACTCGGACCGGGCGACAAGCTGTTCATGACCAGCGGTGGATACCGTACCGTCTCGTCCCGGACAACGGTCGCACGTTTCCGCAAGCATGTGAGCCCCCTCACCGGCGTGGTCACGCGGCTCGAGCGGATCGAAGCCGATTTACCCATGAACACCAATTATTATGCGGCACATAATTTTTCCGCCCCAGCCCAGAACGTCGATCAACTCAGGGCGGGGCTGACCGGTGGCAGCTTCGGCAAAGGCTCCACCGCCGAGCAGGGCGAAGCCAGCGCGCTGATGGAGGCGATCGAGCGCTATTCTGGAATTTTTCAAGGAGACGAGATCAGGGTCACTCGCCGGTTCACGGATTTCCCGTCAGGCGATGCGATCCATCCCAACGATGTGCTGTTGTTCAGCGACGCCCAATCACAGCCGCACCAACCGGAGCCAGAGGAACAACACACCCAAATGGCCCCGCCTGCGTTTGATCGATCCGCCAGGATCGAGTGGTCACCGGTGTGGTCGCTGCGCGACCGGCGCTTCAAATATCTTCCGACTACCCTGCTGTATTTTTTCTACAGCGGCCCTGCCGCGTTTCATGCCGACTCCAACGGCTGCGCCGCCGGCAATACCGTTGAAGAGGCAATCGTTCAGGGTTTCCTCGAATTGGTGGAACGGGATTCATACGCGATCTGGTGGTACAACCGACTGCAAGTGCCGGAAGTTGATTTAGAGGAGTTCGACGACTCCTACGTTCGCGATCTGCAGACCCAACTCGCCGATTCAGGACGACGGCTTTGGGTGCTCGATGTTACCAGCGACCTCGGGGTTCCGACTTTCGTCGCGATTCTGCACTGGATGCAAAACGGCCAGGAAAATGTCGAATTCGGTTCTGGGGCGCACTTCGATAACCGAATTGCCGTGCTGCGCGCATTGACCGAGTTGAACCAATTCCTGTCGATTGGACTGATGGGAGGCGGCAGCGGCGAGAAATCGAGCCTCGATGGCACCACTCCGTTGTACCTCAAGGAGCATCCCTTCCTGGTGCCGAGCGGCAGGCCGGCGATGAATCCGCGCGCGCTTTCGAAATTCGGGCCTCTGGACAACACGCGCGAGCAGGTCGACGCTTGCGTCAATATCGCTTCGCGAGCCGGGCTCGATTTTCTCGTCCTCAATCAAACCCGCCCCGATGTCGGCGTGCCGGTCGTCAGGGTGATCTCCCCGGGATTGCGGCATTTCTATCGCCGCTTCGCGCCGGGACGGCTTTACGATATTCCGATAAAATTGGGACTTCTTGACCGCCCCTTGCTGGAAAGCGAACTCACTCCGTTTCTCCCGCACACCTGAGGGTTAGGCTTGCGCGCTCCGGCAAAAAAGAGAGTCTCGCGATCCACGCCACCGACCATTTCCGCCCGGCTGAGCGCTCGCATCACGCTTCAGACGCATGCCGATGGCAGTATCCTCGCCTGCTTCGACGGTCATTCGGTTGGGCTGGGAAAATACAGCGCCGCTACGTGCAAGCGCGCGCAGGAGTTACGCTCGGGGCTGCCACTCGCTTCTTTTGAGACGAGCGGACGCGCCGCCGACCAGGAACTCGATCTGCTGGTTCGGCGACTGGCCCGGCACGGTCTGATGGAGTACCGCCTCGGCCGCTCACGCGACGAGGTCGTTATCGAACCGCAGGTTGCGGATTATTGGCCGCGAATAGCAAGGTTCGATGATTCCGAGACCCTGGTCCTGTCGCGGTTCGCCTATTTGCGCCGGCGCGGAAATGACATGGTACTGGAATCAGCGCGCGCCGGGGCGTTGCTTAGAATTTGCAACCCGAAGATCACGACCGCTCTGGCGAGATTGGCCGCACCGCAGAGAATCAGCCGCTTCAGGCGGCAAGACGGCTTTCCAGGACTCGAACTACTGTGTTTGTTGGTGGATTGCCAAATCCTTTTCAAGGTCAACGCTGCCGCTGGGACTGGCCTGCGATTGGACGAGGGCGACGATGACCTCGTGCCTTGGGACTTTCACGATCTTCTGTTTCACACCCGCAGCACCGAAGGCAGGCAAGCCAACCCGCTGGGCGGACTTTATCCTTTTGTCGGCCTGATCGATCCTCCACCTGCGGTGCGGCCGCGCTGGCCCGGAAAAAACATCGATCTGCGCGCGCTCTCGGAAGCGCCTCAGCATACGGTCTCGCCGGTCGCCCGGCTGCTGGATGAACGTCACTCGACGCGCGATTTCGACGACCAGCGGCCGATTACGCTCGTTGAACTATCGCGCTTTCTCGATAGCACCGCGCGTGTCCGGTCGAAATGGACAAGCAGCCTTGAACTTGGCGACGACAGTCCTGAGGTGTCGTACGCTGCCCGGCCCTATCCGTCGGGAGGCGGCGCCTACGAACTCGAACTCTATTTGGCCGTCGCCAATTGCGACGGACTTGAACGAGGGTTTTATCACTACGATGCCGACGGGCACGCGCTGGTGCCGATCGCGGTGCGCGCGCCGCAGCTCGAAGCGGTGTTGGCGGGAGCCGAATTCGCCATGGGCGCGACCGCCGCGCCCCAAATTCTGATCATTATCGCTGCGCGCTTTAGCCGTGTCTCATGGAAGTATAGCTCGGTCGCCTACTCGCTCATTTTGAAAGACGTCGGGGTATTGATCCAGACGCTCTACATGATCGCTACCGATATGGGACTAGGTGGATGTGCGATCGGCACCAATAATATCGACCTTTTCGCCAAGATGACCGGGATCGAATTCCACGTTGAGGGTCCGGTAGGTCAGTTTGCGCTCGGTCGCGGCGCAACAACTCCGGCCTAGCGGCCACGTCTGGTTGTTCTACGAAGCGCTGCGGGAGTTCTCGAGGAAATCAGTTCGGACGACGGGGGACGATCCCGATCGGCGTGAAGGTATATACGGCTTCACCGCGCTGGTTGTATGCGGTCCATTTGATCTTCGCGATTCCTTGCGGTTTGGTGCGCGACGGAATGAGCTCTACCACCTCGCCTTCAACATGGAGCACGTCGCCCGGCCGCACCGGCATCATCCACCGCAGGTCATCGACACCAAGCCCCATGAGTGGATGCGGTCCGAATGGCCGGATTTTAACTGTAAGCGCCATCGAAATGGCCGCGGTGTGCCAACCCGATGCCGCGAGGCCCTTGAACACTGTTTTCTGGGCAGCGGCTTCCTCCAACTGGAATGGCTGGGGATCGAACTCGGCAGCAAACCGCTTGATGTCTTCCTTGCTGACGGCAATTTCGCCGCTCTTGAAGCGCATCCCCAACGTCAGGTCCTCGAACCACTCAATCATTTCTCCGTTCGCCTCTCGCCTCGCAGCGTCGCAGTGTGGGCACCGCCCGAAAGAAGACGTACAGCGGCGTCTACTTCGGTACTGCCGGCACCACGACGGTTGGGTTTGCTAATAGGTCATCGGCAGAATTCGTTGCACTATCGCGCCGAGGCAGATGAGCACGACCAGCAACTTGAGTAGATTTGCCAGCCGCCGGTCTGTGGCGAACTTCTCGATTGCCCAAAAGCAGATGGCGCCCACGACGATGATGGTCAAAATGGATATCAAAAGTAAAACCATAGCAATCTCCTATCGCCGAGCATGTGCTGAATTTAACTGGCAGATGCTCGGCATAAACACACCGAAGTCGAATTTGGCTCGTCAGTTATGGACTAGCATCTTGGATATTCACAATGAGAAATGCAGGTTGGAACGAGTCGCGAATCGCCCGCGCCAAATATTACCCATGTCTCCGGTATAAAGCCTAATCCCATGTGTCCGGAACGGGCCCCTGCAAAAGACAAACCTCCTGAAAACGGGGTGACATGACTTTCACATCTTGGCACTTCGGGATGTTCGTTGCGGTTGTTTTTGGCGGGTATTATCTCCCAGCCCTCCGAACGTATCAGGTCCAATGGCTGGTTATCGCAAGCCTCTTCTTTTACGGCCGGGGCCAGCCTGAACTTCTGCCGCTTCTTGCGCTCGCTGTTGTTGGAACCTACCTTTTTCTGGCTTTGGCTTTACGGAACCGCCGAGTATGGCTTCCGGCCGGCATCGTCTTCAATCTCGCGCTGTTGGCGTTTTTTAAATACAAATTCCTATTCATTGAAACCACCAACTTGGCCGGCGTTGGCTGGGTCAATTTCCTGCTGAGCTTGCCGCTGCCGATC
>Ga0209474_10003138_pt1 | contig 14683 bp, 20 predicted proteins | sample GraSoiAngelo_145_FD_185902 | JGI IMG/M metagenome (GOLD analysis project Ga0209474, IMG submission 185902) | Grasslands soil microbial communities from the Angelo Coastal Reserve, California, USA - 14_1009_05_20cm (SPAdes) (version 2) | ecosystem: Environmental > Terrestrial > Soil > Grasslands...
CAGCGTACTGGTCATGAACACCTCGTCCGCCGCGGCCAGCGCCTCCGGACCGTGCGGCTCCTCGCGCAGAATCATCCCCTGCGCGCGGGCGATGTCGATGAACAGGGCACGGGTGACTCCCTCCAGCATCCCGAGCGAAAGAGGCGGTGTCACCAGCACGCCGCGCTGGACGAAGAAGACGTTGGAGGTGGTGCCTTCCGTGACCCGCCCCGCGAGATCCAGCAGGATGGCGTCGTCCGCGCCCGCCTCCTGCGCCTCGCGAAGCGCGAGGATGTTGTTCAGGTAGTTGCCGGTCTTGAGCGCCGGATCGAGCGCCTGGGGAGGATTGCGCCGCGTCCTGGCGATCGCCATCTGCAGGCCCCGCTCGTATTGCTCTTCCGGCGGCGCCGCGAGCGGCCGCACGATCACGATCAGCCGGTTCTGGCCGCGCGCGAGGAAAGGAGAAAGACCGAACTCGCCGGCGCCGCGCGTGATGACGATCCGCACGTACGATTCGGGGTTGCCGGCGGCCTCGAGCGTGCGCTGCAGCTCGCGAACGATCGACGCGCGCGGCGGCAGCGTCAGATCGATCCGCTGCGCCGTCTTCTCCATCCGTGCCAGGTGCCGATCGAGCTCGAACGGGCGCCCGGAATAGGTGCGCACCACCTCGTAGACGCTGTCGCCGTAGAGGAAACCGCGGTCAAAGACCGGCACGACCGCCTGGTCCGGCGGGACCAGTCTTCCTTCCACGTTGCAGAGGACGGGCACCGGACGGTGGTACCGCCCCCTGCCGGCCTGCGCAACAATCGTTCAATGCCGTCGCCGTTGGGCCGCAAACGCGGTGCAGGAGCGGCGGCGATGGGATACAACCTCATGTGAGCCGCTAGCTCAGCTGGTAGAGCACCGGCCTTTTAAGCCGAGGGTCGTGGGTTCGATCCCCACGCGGCTCACTCTGGAAGACTCGATTTCCGCTCGGCGAACCTATCGGCGAAATCCCGTTATTCGAAGTCCGTTGGCGAGTCTGGTCGTTGCACGTGATCGAACATGCGTCTGACCTGTGCGACGGTGACGCGTCCCGGCGAGAGGGGCGGGAGCGCATCTCGCGCGAAGAATGAGACCTCGCTGGTCTCGTTGCTGGGGCGCGCCGTGCCGCCGGTGATCTGGCAGATGAAGAACATCTTGTAGATGGACGCGGGATGCCGTGAGACATGCCCCTGCTTGCGGTAGTCCCAAATTGCCGCGAGCTTGAGTGCGGAGACGGTGAAGCCCGACTCCTCTTCGAACTCCCGCACGACGCACTCGGCTGCGGACTGGTTCACGTCGGCCCATCCCCCGGCAGGGTCCAGAGACCATCGCTGACCTCGCGCACCATGAGAATCCGTCCATCGACGAACGCCGCGCCGCGGACGTCGATTTTCGGTGTTGCGTACCCGAGGTCCTGACGAAAGAGCTCGAGAATCTTCTCGCGATCCGCGCCACTTCCCTCCGCCATCAGCGACGCAGCGAGCTCGCGGACGCGCTCATAGCGCTCCCGATCGAAGCCGTTGTCCGTGTAGGCGAGCCCAGTCTGCGCTATGGCCTGCAGCTCGCGCGCGATCATCAGCCAGGTCGGTTCGGACATGTTACCCGGATTGTGGCTGCGCGCGAGGGATCGCACAACATGCGAGCATCACGCGCAAGTGCCCAGGCGGCCTTGGTCGCAAAGGGCCTGCTCGATACCCGCAACGGTGCTCGCGGTGACCGCCCGGTGACTTGGGCGTGCTGAATGAGGACCGAGCCAAGGAGGCCCGATGCTGTACGTCCTCTTCGTCATCCATTGGATCGCGAGACCGCAACGAGCGGTCTACTCGGCGCTGGCAGCCGCATGACGCTCGCATGGCTCGCGGCCATCACCTGCCTCGCTCTTCTCGCGTTTCTCCTTTTCCAACGAGCGCCCGTCAGGGATCCCCAAGCGCTGACGCGTCTGGCGCTGCTGCACGGCGTCCAGCGAATCCGGGGTGAGTCCGAGCAGAGCCTGCGCAACCGCACCATCGCCGCGGGGCGGTGGCCGTACAGCCGGCCGGAACCGCAGTTTGTCTGGTGGGCGCGGGCTTGGCGACGGATGATCCGGGCGCTGCACCGCAGGTAAGGCTGTGGCGCCGGGGGGGCTGTGACAGTCGGCCGCAAGCGCGCAACGTGTCGGGCTCTCGCGAGCCAGTCAGGTTATTGGTGGGAGGCGCTGATTCGCGCGGAGTCAAAACATGGGTACCGCAAAAGAGTTGAAGGACCTGGTGCAAGAGGCGATCGACAAGGGCGCCACGACGGTCGAGGACGTCCACCAGGCGATCGCGCGCATGCCGCTCGACGTGCTGGAACGAATCTCGCCGCACCTGCCGCTCGCGAAGACTGTTGGCGACGTGCAGAAGATGACCATCGGGACGATCTACGACGCGATCCGGTTGGTCAACAAGACCGCCGGTGACATCGCCGACCAGCTTCTTGCCGCCGGAAAAAAGCCGGCGCAAACGCCCCGGGCGCGCTCGTCCTAGCAGGGTCGGTCAGGCCCCGCCGGGCAAACCCAGCGTCACATCGGCGCGGGCGTCCGGCGATTCGGGAGCGCCCACCGCTTCTTTCGGCTAGGATGTGGATGACGCCGCCTCCTTTCACCCGACCTCGCTCGCGCGCGGAGAGCTGAATCGGCCGCCCGGCGCCATCGAGGAGACGGCATGAAGCGAATGATCCCCATCGTCGATCTCGCCACCGGCGCGATCACGGATCGGCTCAGCAACACCCTCACGTTCGACGTGCCGGAGGATTTCGACCGCTCCACCGTGGCAGCGGCGGTCGACGCGCGCTCGCGCGTGCAATACCGGTCGGTCAACGGAAAGAGCGTGGTTTCACCGGCGTTCCAGCGCCCGCTGTCTTGGCGCGTTCACGGCGAGGAGTGTTTCGTCTGCGACGAGCGGCCGGCGGGGCTTCCGGAGACGCGCACCTATACGCTCTCGGCGGTCGAATGACCGCCGACCGCAGCCGGGAGATGGCATGGACGACTTCGTCCCGGCCGATCTGAATCGCGATCTGCATCTGCTAGACGAGCTGCTGGGGGACACGCGTTCCCGCTACCACCGGCGCCTGACGCCGTTCGCCGCCTCCGAGCAGCTGATCCTCATCGATCGGAAAATCCGCGATGCGCGCGTGCAGGCACCCTCGCCGGAGCTCCAGCTCGAGATCCGGAGACTGACCGCGCGCCTGCGCGCGCTCGATCCACACTGACTCCGGTTAGACTGCCCGCATGCCCACCGGTGCCGTCCGGGATTTCCCGCCGTCCGATCGCTCGCCGTCACGCCTGATCGGGAGCGAACTGATCGCGCTCGCCGCCTCGTCGCTGCTCTATCCCTTCGGCATCGGGGCGAGCCGCAAGCGCACCGCGCGGCGCGCAGAGCAGCGAACCGTCGTGCTCGTCCATGGCTACCTGGGGAACCGCTCGTCGTTCTATCCCCTCGCCGCGTATCTCAAGGCGCACGGCGTGGGCTCCCTTCTCTCCTTCAGCTATTCGGCCGCGCACGGCATCGAGCGCGCGGCCTTGGAACTGCGCGAGTCGCTCCGCCAGCGGGTCCGGGGTGGCCGCATCGACCTCGTCTGCCACAGCCTGGGAGGCCTCATCGCCCGGACCTGGCTCCAACTCCTCGGCGGAGCCCGCCGGGTGGACCGCTGCATCCTGCTCGGCACCCCGCAACGCGGCACCTACAATGCCTACTGGCTCCTCTCCCGCGTCGGCCGCGAGTTGCGCCCCGACTCGGCCCTCATCGAGCGCCTGCACGCCACGCGCGGCGCAGCGAAGTCCGTGCGGTTCTCGTCGATCGTCGCGGGCTCCGACAACATCGTCATCCCCCGCGTCTTCTGTGCCGCGGACGAGGACTTCGTCCGGGTACCCGACCTGGGGCACATGGGCCTTCTCTTCTCGCCGAAGGTGTTCCGCGAGGTCCTCGATCGCCTGGCGGCGGCGCGGGCTTGAGATGGCGAGCGGCAACGCCGCCGCGTCCGCGCCCGAGCAAGTTGATCCGATCAGCGCGGGCGAGCGTCGTCGAATGCCTCGCGCCAGGAATTGCCCTGCCCCTCGATCGAGTAGAACGATCCGGCAATTCCGTTGCCGACGATGCAGCAATAGCGCGCCAGCCGGCCGCGCTGCTTTCGCGCCGGAAGGGGCGGACGGAATTTGATCGTTCCGCTCGGGCCCCATCGCCGGATCGCTTCGGCCAGCGCTTCCGTCTGCGTCATGTCCTTCATCGGCGTACCTTTCTACCACGGGAGCGGCAGTGCCGTCCTGCAGGGACGCCGGAATCAGGGCTCGGCTGGCCGCGATGGCGACCGGACTGCATCGAGCGACCACCGATCCCAAGCGCGCGTGGCGATCAGCGCCGCATAGAGGAGCGCATAGACCATCTGTTGGGTGAGCGTGTCCCAGCGCTGCAGGAGAGCCGTGCCGAAGACGAGCGCCACGAGCATCAGCGCCCCGGCTGCCAGCGCGATCCGCTGGAACAGGCCGACCGCAATGAGAGCGCCCACTGCTGCCTCCGCGAACGGCAGCACGAGGCCGAAGGCGTGCACCAGCGCCGAGGGGAGGATCGTCGGCTGGAAGTCCCGGGCCATTCCGTCGGCGAAGGCGGTCAGCTTCGGCACGCGCACGAGACCGTGCACGATGAGGTTGATCCCGAGCGTCAGGCGAAGCAGGGCGCGGGCCACAGCGCGGTCATCCATGGACCGGTCTTATCGGTAGGTGATGTCCGCCGCCACTCATCACGCTCAGCGAGCGCCGCGACGGAGCTTCGAGGGATCGACGCGGGCTTCGTCATCATCGCCGTCTGCGGCCGGCGGACGGAGGTCTCCGCGAGAAGCGCTGCGGGCAACTCCAGGAGAAATACCGCTGCCGCGGTCGAGACTGCCTTCTTGATCATGTCAGCTGCTCCGTTTTCTCGGACGAACGTCGCGCAGAACTTCGAGCACTTCATCTCGCACGAGACGCGCGAGGCAGTGACGGACGAGGACCTGAACGCTTGGTATGACCGCCGCGGCTACGAGGCGGACGACAAGTGCGCCTGGTCGCCGGCGCCGTTCATCGACCCCTGCACCGGCTATGCGTACCAGTACGAGTGGTCCAACGCGAACTCCGGCTGCGTGAAGACGCGGTAGCTGCGGAAGGGAATTGACGGCGCAGCCGCTCGGGCGCAGAAGCACGCGCAATGAGGCGCCTGCTGCTCGCCGCCTTCGTGCTCGCCTGCGCGCCCCGGGGCCACTGGCCTCCGCGGCCCGCGGAGCATCCACCGACGCCGACCGAGCTCCAGATCTACGAGCTGACGGTGCGCGCCCCTTCCGCTGAAGAGCGCGCGCAGTTCGCCGAGGCGCTGCGGTCACGGGGATTCGCGGTCGTCGATCACGAGCCATTCAAGGGACATCTCGAAGTGACGCTGACGCACGAGGCCGACTCGCTGGTGGCGACGTTGCGCAGCGACGGCTGGTTCGTGGACGAAGCGGTGGGAAAGGACGTCGAGTCTCTGGCGGCTACCCTCGCCGTCTCGCAGCGGCTGACGGACTTCATCCGCAACAGCGGTCTTCCCCAGCAGCACATGGTGCCGGAGAACTGACCGCCCCAACAGCGTTTCGTTCGCGAGATGGTGGCCGGCGAGCGCGCGCTTGACTTCGCACCGTCGGACGAGGTGTACCATGCGCCCGCCGCACTGCTGGTCATCCACCTCTGACGCGAGCACACGCATGAGAGCGCTCTACGCCGCAGCGATGTTTACGCTGTGCACCTTGCTTCTCCCGCGCGCCGCCGGCGCGCAGACCGTAGTGCTGAAGCTCGGCCACGTCGGATCGCCGGGATCGCTCTTCGACCTGTCCGCGACCGAGTTCGCCAAGCGCGTGAAGGAGAAGACCGGCGGCAAGGTCGTCATCCAGGTGTACGGCGCAAGCCAGCTCGGTGACGACACCGAGCTGCTGCAGAAGGTGAAGCTGGGCACCGTGGACTTCGCGCTGCCCTCGACGGTGATGTCTTCCGTCGTCCCCGCGTTCGGGCTCTTCGAGATGCCTTACCTGGTGAAAGACCGCGAGCACATGAAGCGGATCGACAAGGAGATCGTCTGGCCGACGCTGGTCCCGATCGCGGAGAAGGCGGGCTACAGGATCCTCGCCACCTGGGAGAACGGCTTCCGCCAGATCACGAACAACCAGCGCCCGATCAAGGCCCCCGAGGACCTCAAAGGCATCAAGCTGCGGGTCCCGAAGGGCAAGTGGCGGGTGAAGATGTTCCAGTCCTACGGCGCGAGCCCCTCGGCGATGGGCCTGTCGGAAGTGTTCGTCGCCCTGCAGACAGGCGTAATGGACGGGGAGGAAAACCCGCTCACGCAGATCTACACCTCGAAATTCCAGGAGGTGCAGAAGTATCTCTCGATGACGGACCACGTCTACACGCCGGCGTACCTGGTCTGCTCCCCGCGCAAGTTCGACGCGCTCCCCGAAGCCGTGCGCAAGCAGATCCAGCAGACGGCGCAGGAGACACAGCCCTTCGTCCACGAGACCGGCGCGAAGATGGATGACGAGCTCCTCGGCAAGCTGAAGCAAGCGGGAATGCAGGTGAACCAGGCCGACAAGCAGGCTTTCCAGAAGGCGAGCAAGCCTGTCTACGACGACTTCTCCACGGAAGTGCCGAACGGCAAGGAGATGGTCGAGAAGGCGATCGCGCTCGGATCCGGAAAGTGACGGCCCGAGCGATCTGGCGCCGTTCCATCGAGCGGATCCTGGAGGCGATCACCGGCGCGCTACTGGTGGTTCTCGCTGTCGAGGTGCTCGCCGGCATCGCTTTCCGCGCCGCGAGGCGGCCTCTCGCCTGGTACGACGAGGTCGCCTCGGTCCTGCTCGCCTGGATCACCTACTACGGGGGCGCGCTGGCCGCCCTGAAGCGATCGCACATCGCGTTTCCGGGGCTGGTGAACGCGATGCCGCGGGCAGGACGCTTCGTCGCGCTCGCGATCCGAGAGACGGCAGTCCTCGGTTTCTTCCTTGTGCTCGCCTGGCAGGGAACCTCGATCCTGCACGCGCTCGCCGGCGAAACGCTGGTGACCGTGAACATTCCCATATCCCTGACACAGTCGGTGATTCCCATCGGCGCCGCGCTGTTCGTGGTCGCCGAGTTGCTCAACCTGCCCGACCGCCTCTCCTGGGCAATGGGACGAAACGTGGTCGTCAGCCCGCAGCAAGACACGGCGAAGGAGCTGTCGCACTGATGGCCATCTTCGTCCTCTTCGGCGCCGTGATGGTGCTGGTCCTTCTGAACGTTCCGATCGCCATCGCGCTCGGAGTCGTCGCTCTCGTCGCCATCCTCCATACCGGCGGTCTCGCGGCGCTCCCGAACGTGCCGTTGGTCATGTACACGGGCTCGACCAGTTTCCCACTGATCGCCATCCCCCTCTTCATCCTCGCAGGCGCGATCATGAACGCGTCGGGCATCTCGCGCAGGCTGATCGCGCTCTCTTCCGCGGTGTTCGGATTCGTCCGCGGCGCGCTCGCCCAGGTCACGATCGTGACGTCGATGTTCTTCGCCGAGATCTCCGGCTCCGCCGTCGCCGATGCGGCGGCGCTCGGAACCATCCTGATCCCGGCGATGAAGAGCAAGGGATACTCGAAAGAGTTCTCGGCGGCCGTGCTCTCCTCGGCCTCGACGCTGGCGGTGATCATCCCGCCGTCGATTCCGATGATCCTCTATGCGGCGATGGCCGACACCTCGGTGGTGAAGCTGTTCGTGGCTGGAATCGTTCCCGGGGTCCTCGGCGGCCTGCTGATGATGGTCATCTCGTACCGCTTCGCCCGCGTCTACAACCTGCCGGTCGAAGAGAAGTTCCAGCTCCGGCGGGTCTGGGCGGCCTTCAAGGAGGCATCCTGGTCGCTCGTCTTGCCCGCGCTGATCCTCGGTGGAATCTTCGGCGGCGTCGTCACCGCGACCGAAGGCGCCGCTCTCGCGGTGCTCGCGGCCATCGTCATCGGCACGGTGATCTATCGCGAGCTGAACCTCAAAGCCCTCTACAGCGCGATGATCGACGGCGTCGTCCAGACCGCCGTGGTGATGCTGCTCGTCGCCGCGTCGGCCCTGCTCGGCGTCCATCTCACCGAGATCCAGGCGCCGCAGAAGCTTGCGGCCGCTGCCGCCGTCCTGAGCAACAGCAGGTGGATCGTGTTGATGCTGCTCAACCTGCTCTTCCTCCTGCTCGGGCTGTTCCTTCACTCCGCGGCAGCCATCATCCTCGTGATCCCGGTGGTGATGCCGCTGGTGCAGGCGGTGGGGATCGATCCCGTCCATTTCGGGATCATCGTCACCATCAATCTCGGTATCGGGCAACAGACCCCGCCGGTCGCCAGCGTGCTCACGGTGGCCTGTTCGATTGCGCGCGCCGATATCTGGGAGGTGACGAAGGTCAACCTCTGGTTCATCGGCGTGCTGATTCTGGTGCTGCTGCTGTCGACGTACTTGCCGGTGGTGCCACTCGCGCTCGTCCGGCTGTTTTACGGGGGTTAGCGCCGGCCGCCGAAGGGCGGTTTAGGCGCTACGCAGTTGCTGGTTGTTTCCGCGAAGGCGGAAACAACCTTACGCCGCGCGATCGAAATCCGGCGGAGAGCCCGCCTCGGGGTGGGCCGGCTGGGTCGGGCGGCGGCGGGTCTTGCGAGTCACCGCGGTCGCCAGGATGGCGAAGTAGAGGAACCCGACGAACGAGCAGCCGGCGATCTCGAGAATACTGAGCACGGGTAGACCCCCGAACAGGTATGCGGCGAGTGTGCCGCGTTGCTGTAAGCAAAAGCACCGCTGCGGGTGGGCTCGCTAGGCGTTGCGCTCGCACCGCAGGACAGGGTGGCGGTGCTGCGCGCTCCTTTGGCTGGGAAGGGGTAGGATTACGTCCACTCGCGCTCTAGCGATTTTCCGGAGGAAACATGCCGCTGTCGGGAGATGAGTGCCGCCGGCTGATCGATGCAGCCCACGGCCGCGCCGGGCAGATCGGCATCCGCGTGACCGTGGCCGTCGTGGACGAAGGCGGTCTGCTCCTCGCGCTCGCGCGCATGGATGGCGCGCCGCCGATCTCCGCGCAGATCGCGGAGGCGAAGGCGAGCGGCGCCGCGCTCTGGCACCGCGAAGGTGCCTCTCTCGCGCAGGTGGCGCAGGACCGGCCGGCTTTCTTCGAGGCGGTGGGAAGGTTGGCGCGGGTCCCCATCATTCCCGGGCTGGGCTCCACGTTGGTGCGGCGCAAGGACGCGGTGCTCGGCGCCGTGGGAGTGAGCGGCGGCAAGCCGGAGCAGGACCTGGATTGCGCGGAGGCCGGGCTGCGCGCGATCTGATCAGCGAAAGCCGAGCAACGCGCCTGCGATCAGCGCGGCGACGATCAGGATCACGCGCCCGACACCGGCGAGCCGCGAGGCGGGCTCCGGCTGCGAAATCCGCGGCAGATCCGTGTTGCTCATCATGGCCTCCCGATCGAGGCCTACGAAACGCCGGGGTGCGACGACAAGGCTTTGCTGTGGCCCGGGCGGGGAGGCTGTCGAACGAGAGGCGTGAAGCGGCTACCCCTGCCCCTCCGGCACCGTCGCGGCGAGATGCTCCATGGCGGCCCTCACGCCGCCCGGCCGATGCGGTACACCGGCGAGGTCGAGCCCCATCTCCACTCCGGAGAGCGTCCCGCAGAGGGTGAGGTCATTGAACGCGCCCAGATGTCCGATCCGGAAGATCTTCCCCTTCAGCTTTCCCAGGCCCTGGCCCAAAGACATGTCGAAGCGATCGAGCACGATGGCGCGCAGCTTGTCCGCATCATGGCCGCTGGGCATGCGGATGCCGGTGAGCGATGCCGAGTGCTCGCGCTCGTCGGCGCAGTTGACTTCCAGTCCCCAGGCGCGAACCGCCCGGCGCGTGGCCTCGCCGTGGCGGAAGTGACGCCGGAACACGTTCTCCAGACCTTCCTCCTCCAGCATGGCGATCGACTCGCGCAGGCCGAACAGCAGATTCGTCGCAGGCGTATACGGGAAGAAACCGCTCTCGTTCGCCCGCAGCATCGCGGCCCAGTCCCAGTACGAGCGGCGGAGCCCCGCCTCCCGGGATGCCGCCAGCGCTTTCTGCGAGACGGCGTTGAACGACAGCCCGGGCGGGAGCATCAGCCCCTTCTGCGACCCTGCGACGGTCACGTCGACCTTCCATTCGTCGTGGCGATAGTCGATCGACGCCAGCGACGAGATGGTATCGACCAGCAAGAGTGCCGGGTGCCCTGCGCGGTCCATCGCGGCCCGGACCTCCGGAACGCGGGTGGTCACGCCGGTGGAAGTCTCGTTGTGTACCACGCAGACGGCACGGATCTTCTGCTGCGGGTCCGCGCGCAATTTGTCCTCGACCGCCTTCGGATCGACGCCGTGGCGCCAATCGCCGGGGATGAGCTCGACTTGCAGGCCGAGCCGCCGCGCCATCTCCTCCCAGAGCGTGGCGAAGTGGCCGGTCTCGAACATCAGGAGGCGGTCCCCCGGGGAAAGCGTGTTCGAGAGCGCCGCCTCCCACGCCCCCGTTCCCGACGCCGGGTATACGATCACCGGCTGCTTGGTGCGGAAGACGCGCTGCAGTCCCGCCAGCACTTCTTTTGCCAGCTTTGCGAACTCAGGACCGCGATGATCGACGGTCGGCCGATCGATCGCGCGGAGCACGCGGTCCGGCACGTTGGTGGGCCCGGGGATCTGCAAGAAGTGGCGGCCGCTGGGAAATGCCATCGAGACTCCTACTTGCCGGTCCAGCGGGGCTTGCGCTTGGCGAGGAAGGATTCCACGCCCTCGCGAAAGTCCGCGCTCATGTAGTTGCGCACCACGAATTCGTCTCCACCGCCGGGCGGTGCCCAATGGCGCACCACGCGGTTCAGCGCCTCCTTCGCCGCGCGCAGCGTAAGCGGCGCGTGCTCAAGAAGCGTGCGCGCCATCTCCACCGCCCGCGTGTACAGGCCCTCCTCGCTGGTGATCTCGTTCAGCAGCCCGGCGGAGCGCATCTCCTGCGCATCCATCAGCCGGGCGAGGAAGAGGATGTCCTTGGTGCGGGCGACGCCGATCAGGGCGGCGAGGCGAGCGTGGTTTCGCATCGAGAGCGTGTTGCCGAGCGTGCGCGCGATGGGAAAGCCGAACCTGGCGGAGGGGGCGCCGAGCCGCAGATCGCAGGCCGCCGCGATGCCCGCGCCGCCGCCGGTGCACGCGCCCTGGATGGCGGCGATGACGGGTACATCATCGCCTCGTAACCTACGGCGTCCTGGGGCGTCTTGAAGCTGCGGAACTGTGCGATGTCGGTCCCGGAGACGAACGCCTTGTCGCCTGCTCCGCGCAGGATCAACACCTTCATCCGCGGATCGGGCGCCCGGCAGATCTCGCCCAGGCGCTGGTACATCCCGAACGTCATCGCGTTGCGCGCCTCGGGGCGGTTGAAGGTGAGCCAGGCGATGCCGTCGTCGCCGATCTGGAACAGGATCTCTTCCGCGCTCATGCAGGCTCCCGGATCACGCCCGCCCTCGCGAGCTTGTCGATCTCCTCACCCGAATAACCCAGCTCCGCGAGGACCTCGGCGGAGTGCTCGCCGAGGAGCGGGCCCGCCCGGACCATTCGCGCCGGCGTCCCGGACAGACGCATCGGGGAGGCGATCTGCTTCACGGGTCCCAGCTTGCCGTGCGGCGCGTCGGGAAAAAACCCGCGCGCGAGCAGGTGCGGATCGTTGAAGACCTGGTCGTACGTCTGCAGCATTCCGCAGGGCACCCCAGCGCGATCGAGCGCTTCCACCCAGTGCCGCGCGGGGCGCGTCGAGCTCACATCCTCGATCAGCGGGATCAGCTCGCGGCGGTTCTGGTGCCGCAGGTGGTTCTTGGCGAATCGCGGGTCCCGCTTCAGCTCGGCGAGGCCGAACACGTCGCAGCACGCTTCCCAGTTGCGCGCGCTCGTCGCGCCGAGCGTGAAGAAGCCGTCGGATGCGCGCAGCGCCTGGTAAGGGGCGGAGGTCTGGTGCGCCGAGCCAAGCGGCTTGGGCACCTCCCCCGTGGCGAAGTAGCGACCCGCTTCCCATACCGCGAGGGAGACGCCTGCCTCGAAGAGGCAGACGTCGATGAACTGCCCACGCCCGGTCCGCTCCCGCGCGCGGAGCGCGGCGACGGCGGCGAGCGCGCCGTAGAGCGCGCAGGTGAGATCGGTCAGGGGAACGCCCACCTTCACCGGAGCGTTCCCGCCCTCTTCGCCGGTGATCGACATCAGGCCGCTCATCCCCTGCGCCATGATGTCGAGCCCGGGCCGCTGCGCGTAGGGACCGTCCTGACCCCAACCCGACGCGGCCACGTAGATCAGCCGCGGATTCAGCTCGGAGAGCCGGCGGTAGTCGAGCTCGAGGTCGGCCATGGTCCCCGGGCGAAGGTTCTCCACCACGATGTCGGCGCGCTCGATCAAGCGGCGGAACACTTCCTTTCCCCGGGGAAGCTTGAGGTCCAGGGCGAGGGAGCGCTTGTTGCGATTGAGCCGGATGAAGCTCGAGGATTCACCCTCGAGAAACGGAGCGGTGGCACGCACCTGGTCGCCGCCATCGGGATTCTCGATCTTCACCACCTCGGCGCCGAGATCGGCGAGTTGGAGCGTGCAGAATGGCGCGGCCATGAAGTTGCCGACTTCGACCACGCGCACGCCGTCCAGCGCGGACTCGGACATGGCGCTCCTTTACACCGGCGCGCCTCACGAGCACCATCACGATTCGGCCGCGGTCGTTCACGGTCCGATGGCGATACCCCACGGCAGTTTCCCCACTGCGATCCGCTGCACGATCTTCCCGCTTTCCACGTCGATGACGGATACGTCGTCGGAAGGCCCGTTCGCGGTGTACAGGCGGTCCTGGTCCGGGCTCAGGGCGATTCCCCAAGGGCGCGTGCCCACCGACTCGAACGTCCGCACCACCTTCCCGGCGCGGACGTCGATGCAGGCCACGGCGCCGCCGCGGCCGGTGGAAACGTAGAGGCGCGAGCCGTCGCGCGACATCGCCAGCCCCATCGGCTTCGCACCCTGCCCCTCGATGCGGATCCGGCCGCTGCGCCGGCGGGTGCGCGCGTCGATCACGTCTACGGCGCCGCCTTGCTCCGCGCTGACGAATGCGCGCTTGCCGTCCGGGGTGAACACCACGCCGCGCGGGCGAGCGGCCACCGCGGGCCGCGCCAGCAACCTGAATGTGGCCGCGTCGATGACGTCGACCTCGTTGTTCTCCTCGCTGGTCACGTAGATGGCGCGGCCATCCGGCGAAACCGTCACTCCCTCGGGCTGCGCACCGACTTTGACCGAGCGCACGATCCGGGCGGCTTCGATGTCGACCACGGTCAACGCCGAGGCGTCCTCGTTGGAGACGTAGAGGAGCTTGCCGTCCGCGCTGAGATCGAACGATTCTGGATCCGGACCTCCGGGGAGCCGCCCGGTGACTTCGCCGCGGCCGAGGTCGACGACCGCGATTCCGTCCTGCGCCCGGTCGGCAGGCGGCAGGTCCTCCTCGCGCTGGCCGGGGCCTGCTCGCGGCGACCCGCTGACGGCGACGTAGAGCTTGCCTCCGGTTCCGAGCTTGATTCCCCGAGGCCGTTTTCCCACGGCGATGCGCGCGACGACCGCATCGTTCTCGATGACCGACACGTCATCGGAGGCTTCATTGCTGACGTACACCCGGTGCGGCAGGGCGAGGAGCAGTGCGGCGAGGATCGACACGCGCTCTCCTTTGGCTTCGATGGATCGGTCGTGTCAATGCCGCAGGCAGAGTATGTTGCCGCGCATGCTGATCCTCCTCGCTGCCTTGGCCGCCGCCTCGCCGGTCGACGGCCTCGACCAGATCTACCCGCAGCTGGACGCGCTGTACGTCGACCTGCACAAGAATCCCGAGCTGTCGACGAAGGAGCAGCGGACGTCCGCGCGCATGGCGGACGAGCTGCGCAAGCTCGGCTACGAAGTGACGGCGGGCGTCGGCGGCACCGGCGTCGTCGGCGTGCTCCGCAACGGGAAGGGCCCGACCGTGCTTCTGCGCACCGAGCTGGACGCTCTGCCGGTCGAGGAGAAGACGGGATTGCCGTACGCGAGCACGGCGACAGGCATGAACCCCGCGGGGCAAACGGTTCCGGTGATGCACGCTTGCGGCCACGACGCCCACATGGCGGGCTGGACGGGCGCCGCTGCGCTCCTCGCCCGGATGAAGGACCGCTGGCGCGGGACGGTGCTGATGATCGGCCAGCCGGCGGAGGAGACGGTCCAAGGGGCGCGCGCGATGATCGCGGACGGCCTCTTCAAGCGGTTCCCGAAGCCGGACTTCGCGGTAGCCGTCCACGACAGCTCGGATCTGCCCTCGGGCAAGGTCTATTACGTGCCCGGGTACGGGATGGCGAGCGTCGACTCGGTGGACCTGACCATCTTCGGCCGCGGCGGCCACGGCGCCAAGCCCGACAAGACAGTGGATCCGGTGGTGATCGCGGCGCGCACGGTGCTCGCCATCCAGACGCTGGTGTCGCGGGAGAAAGATCCGCTGGAGCCGGCCGTCGTCACCGTCGGCTCGATCCACGGCGGGACGAAGTACAACATCATCCCGGACGAGGTGAAGCTCCAGCTCACGGTCCGGGCGTACAACCCCGAAGTTCGCAAGCTGCTGCTGGAAGGCATCGAGCGCATCGCCAAG
>Ga0209474_10003140_pt1 | contig 14678 bp, 14 predicted proteins | sample GraSoiAngelo_145_FD_185902 | JGI IMG/M metagenome (GOLD analysis project Ga0209474, IMG submission 185902) | Grasslands soil microbial communities from the Angelo Coastal Reserve, California, USA - 14_1009_05_20cm (SPAdes) (version 2) | ecosystem: Environmental > Terrestrial > Soil > Grasslands...
CACGACCTCGCCGCTCGCGCGCTTTGCAAGTTCGCGCACCACTTGATCGCGGCCATTCAACAGGGCGTAATCGGCGTTCTCGATCGCGCGCGCCTTGAGGTCTATATATCTCTGGAGCGTTTTGTGACGGTCGAGGTGGTCCGGCGTGATGTTGAGGATCACACCGACGTGCAGCTTCGGCCTTTCGACTGACTCGAGCTGGAAGCTAGAGAGCTCGAGCACGACCCAGTGCTCGGGGGTGATCTCATCCACGCGGTCGAGCACCGTGTCGCCGATGTTGCCCCCCACGATGACTGGGCGGTCGCCGGCCGACAAAACCACGCCGGTGAGCGCAGTCGTGGTCGTCTTGCCGTTGGTCCCGGTGATTCCGACCACCGTTCCCTTGCACGCCTTCAGAAACAGGTCGATCTCGCTCGAGACCCGGATGCCTTTCGCGCGGGCTTCGTTGAGCAGCTCGGAATCCCACGGCACGCCTGGGCTCGCGTAAACCACATCGACACCCTCGAGAGCGCTGGCGTCGTAGCCGCCCAGACGTAGCTCGACGCTCGGCGGCATCTGCTCGAGCGTCGACGCGGACCTTCTCGCCCTGCGCGGTGAGGTGAAAGGCCAGCGCCACGCCGCTGCGCGCCGCCCCAACCACGAGCGCGCTCAAGCCAACAGCTTCACGAGAGCGATCGCGGCGAGCGCTGAGAGGAGCCCCGCGCCCCAGAACGACAGCGCGATGCGATTCTCAGACCAACCCTCGTGGTGGAACGTGTAGTGGATCGGGGTCATGGTGAAAACGCGGCGTCCGCCGCTGGCTTTGAAGTAAGCGACCTGAATGATGACAGACAGGGTCTCCAGCACAAACACGAGAGCCACGATCGGAAGCAGCAGAAGCACGCCTTGCTGAATGGCCATCGCGGCCAGCGCAAAGCCGATGGCGAGCGAACCGGTATCGCCCATGAAGACCCGCGCGGGATACCTGTTGAAGACGAGGAACGCAACCAGGGCACCGCACAAAGTCATCGCGACGGCCTTCTCGCCGGCGGGCGCACCAGGCAGAAGCAACGCGATCGTTGCGATCGCGATCACGGCCAGCCCGCCCGCGAGCCCGTCCATGCCGTCCGTGATGTTCACCGCGTTGGCCGTGGCGACGATGGCCGCGACCGCAAGCGGAAAGACCACCCATGGCGTGGCGGGCAGAAAAAGCTGCGGCCCGCCCTGCACCGTGGCCAGCCAGGCGATGGGAATCGCGAGCACGAGCTGGATCGGAAGCTTGAGCCGGGCGGGGATCCCGCGCGTGCCCACCCGCAGCTTGCTCCGGTCATCGGCGAACCCGATCAATCCACCCGCGACCAGCCCCGCCATGGCGGGTAGCGTCCCGTTGTGTCCAGCCAGCGCAGCGAGCAGACCACCGACGATCGCCAGCGCAACGAAAACAATGCCGCCTCCGGTCGGCGTGCCGGCCTTCTTCTGGTGCGAGTCGGGCAGCTCTTCCTGGATCACTTGGCCCGCTTTCAGCCGGCGAAGCGTCCGGATGGCCTGCGGATAGATGAGCAGCGCGAGGGCGAAGGCGATGACGAACGTGCCCAGGTCGAAAATCAAGTCGCGGTCAGCTCCCGAACGAGTTCGTCGAGCTTCACGCCGTGCGATGCCTTGACCAGGACCCGGTCGCCGGGCGCGGCGGTGCGGCGCACCCACTCCCCCGCCGCCGCGCGGTCCGGAACAACCTCCGCGCCGGCCGCTTCCGCCATCTCGCGCGCGTGGTCGCCCTGGATGACGCAAACCGCGTCGAAGACTTCCGCCGCGCGCAACCCGACGCGTCTATGCGCGTCCGCCGACAGGGCGCCGAGCTCGCGCATCTCACCCAGAACCGCCAGCAGGCGGCCGCGCTTGGGCGCGTCGGCCATGGTGTCGAAGGCCGCGAGCATGGACTCCGGGCTCGCGTTGTAAGCGTCGTCGATGATCGTGTATCCGGCGCGGGTGCTCACTTCTTGCAACCGGTGCTCGATCTGCACCTCGGCGAGCGCCTCCGCTCCCGCGGCCAGGCTCACCCCGGCGAACTCGCACGCCGCGAGGGCGGCCGCCGCGTTGACCGCCTGGTGGCGCCCGTCGAGCGACAGCCGCACGGCGACGCCGCCGACCGAGAACTGCGAGCCGCCGCCGCTCAGCGCCTCGTATCCTTCGACGCGGTAATCGCCTCTCTCCTGGCCGAAGCTCGTCACGCGCGCAGAGGTCATTTGCGCGAGCAGGGGGAAGAACTCGTTGTCCGCGTTCAGCACGGCGAGTCCCTCCGCCGGCAGCGCCGCGACCAGCTCGCCCTTGGCGCGAGCCAGCTCCTCGCGCGAGTTGAAGAACTCGAGGTGCACGACCCCGACGTTGGTCACGACCCCGATCACAGGTCTGGCGAGCGCGGCCAGGCGGGCGATATCGCCCGCGCGCTGCATCCCCATCTCGAGCACCAACGCGGAGTGATGCGCTTCGAGGCTCAGGATCGTCAGGGGCACGCCCGTCTCGGTGTTGAGGTTGCCCTGCGTGCGGAGCACGTTGAAATGACGCGAGAGGATCGCCGCCACCATCTCCTTCGTCGAGGTCTTGCCGTTGCTGCCGGTGACCGCGACGACCAGGGGCTGCACCCGCCGCAGCGCGTGCGACGCCACCGCATAGAGCGCCTTCCACGTGTCCGGTACGAGGACCTCCACGATCCCGGTCGGGATCTCGGTCTTGTGGTCCACCACCACCGCCGCGGCGCCACGGGCGATCGCATCGCCGACGAATTGATGCCCGTCTTTCTCCGAGCCGCTGAGCGCGAAGAAGACTCCCCCGGACCTCACCTCGCGCGAGTCGGTATGAAAGGTCGAGAACGTCTCGCCGACCTGCGTGCCGCCGACTTCGCCGCCGCCGGTCGCCTCGAGGATCTCGAGGAGGCTCAGCCTCATGCCTAAAGTGTCGCGGCTCCGGGGTCCGCGGCATGTTTCGCGGGATGGGCGGCCGGGCGAAACCTCCGGATAGTCCGGACTTTGCGGCCTCTACCCTCGCGAGATCCTCGGATAGTCCGGACTATCCGGGAGCTAGTGCGGGTCAGGTGTTATGTGCCAGTCCACCACGAGCGACTGGGCGATCGTCTTCCAGATCGGCTCGGCGGTCATGTAGCCGTCGTTCAAGGTCCAGTCCCGGTCGGCGCCGGGGTAATGCGGCTTGCGGATCACGACCAGCATCGTGAACTTTGGATGCTGCGCCGGAAGAAAGCCGACGAATGAAGCCCAGACGTCCTGGGTGTACTGGCCGTTGACGGGGATCTGCGAGGTACCCGTCTTGCCCGCCTGATCGAGCTCGAAACCTTTGATCCGCGAGGTCCACCCCGAGCCGTGCTGCACGACCTGCTGCATCATCGCGGTCATCTTGGCCGCGGTCTGAGGACTGATCGCCTGCCGCTGCGGCTGCAGCAGCACGGGGTTGATATGCGTTCCGACACGCTCCACGACGTGGGGCGGCGCGTACTTGCCGCCGTTGGCGACGACATTGATGGCGGCCAGCATCTGGACCATGTTCACGTCGATGCCCTGTCCGAACGATGCTGTCGCGTACTGCGAATCGCTCATCTTGTCGGCGGCCGGTGGCAGAAGGCAGTTCTCGTCGGCGACGTCGATGCCGCTTGGCTTGGTGAGTCCGAATGCCTGCAGGTTGCTGTAGAAGGCTGGGTGGCCTTCAGCCTGCATCGCCTTCATCGCGCCGACGTTGAGCGAGTGCGCCAGCACGTACGTGTAGTCGACGTTGCCGTGATTGCGCCGGTCCCAGTCGTAGATGCGATAACCGCCGACGCTGAGAACACCGGGGTCGTTGATCACGGTGTCGGGCGTGATCGCACCGGCGTTGATGGCGCCCGATAGCGTCACGACCTTCATCACCGAACCGGGCTCGTACACGGAGCCGACGATGTTGTCCTTGAACAGGGCCGGATCGGTGTGGTTGAAGTCGTTCGCGTTGTAGCTCGGATAGTCGGCCCAGGCGACGATGCCGCCGGTGTTCGGGTCCATGATCAACACGCTTCCGCTCTCGGCGTTGTCTCGCTTGACGCCGTCGGCGAGCGCCTGCTCTGCCGCGTACTGGATGTTCGCGTCGAGCGAAAGCACAAGGTCCTGGCCGTTGATCGGGTCCTGGTGGGTGTGCGTCCCGAGGACGATCTCTCGGTTGGCGAGGTCGCGGTAGCTCGAGATAAAGCCGGGCGTGCCTCCGAGAGCCTGCTGGTAGTTCTGCTCCACGCCGTATTTGCCGTCGCCGTTCCAGTCGACGAAACCGAGCACGTTCGCCGCGAGCGTGGAGCCGGTGGCGATGCCCGGGAGATAGGAGCGCTGCGTCTCCTCCTGCAAGCCGACGCCGGGCAGCTTCAGAGGCCGCAGCTGATCGGCCTTCGTTTTGGCGAAGCGCCTCTGGATGTAGGCGAACTTGGTGTTCGACGCCAGCGTCGTCATCACCTTGGCCTTGTCGACGCCCAGCACCGACGACAGCCCCGTCGCGACTCGGTCGCGGTCGCCGGCGGCGACCTGGTCAGGCGAGACGAACGCTGAGTAGACGGTCGTGTTGACGACCAGCTGCTTCAGGTTGCGATCGAAGATCGCGCCGCGCAGCGCCGGCAGCTGGACGAACTCGCGGTACTGGGCCTGAGCCTGCATCGCGAGACGGCCGTGCTGGACTACTTGCCAGTACGCGAGCCGAGACCAGACCATGCCGGCCAGGACGGCGGCGACCACGAGCATGGAGATGACGCGCAGGCGTGCCGAACCAACACGTTCGACACGCTTGGGGCGCCTCGTACCGAGCGCCCTGGTGCTCACTTAGTGCTTGGTGGCCGCCATGACGTCGCGCGTGCCGCCGACTGCGTTCACGACTGTCGCGACGGCGCGCATCCACAGCGGCGTAGCGTCGGCCGGCGAGGCGCCCAGCGGCGTCGTGAGGTCGATCGCGACCGGGGACCCGGCGACGTAGCTGGACGGGACCACGCGCTGCATCCCGCTCTGGGCCGCCTGCTGCTGGACCATCGCGGGCGCGTGCATCGTGACCTCTTGATAGCGGAGCTGGTCCTGTTCGGCGATCAGCTGGCGCTGCTGGTCCTGGAGCCGGCTCATGTCATACGACGCCTGCGTGATCTGCGCCGCGAGGGCGAGGTAGAACAGCAGGGCGATCACGACCGCGCCGACGCCCACGTAGGCGTGGCCGAACATGTTCAGCCGCAGCCTCTCGGCTGCGACCGCGCCAGCGACCTGGACGAAGCCACGTGTGCGCCGCCGCCGCCGCGGCTGCGCGGTGACGTGCGGCGTCGCGCCGGCCGTGCCGAGGCGCCGTCGGGCCAATATGCGGGTCGATGTCAAGACGTGAACTTCATCCTTTGCTGGGTTTGGCCAAAAATGCCTGGTGGCCGGAGGGGTTGGGCCGGCCACCAGGGCTTGTGAATTCAGATTTTTTCCGCGACCCGGAGGCGGGCGGACCGGGCGCGGGGGTTGGCGGCCACCTCTTGGTCTGAGGGCCGCACGGGATGCCGGGTGACGATGCGGAGGGCTGCCCGGTGGCCGCAGGTGCAGACTGGCTGCTGGGGTGGGCAGATACAGTCTTTTGACTCGACGTTGAAGAATGACTTGACCAAGCGGTCTTCCAGGGAATGGAAGCTGATCGTCGCCATACGACCACCGGGCTTTAGTGTCAAAAGAGCTGCTCTGAGTCCTTCCTCGATCTCGCCGAGCTCATCGTTGACCGCGATCCGTACGCCCTGAAAGGTCCGGGTCGCGACGTTGATGTCGCGGGGCCAGGCCCGGCGCGGGATCGCGGCTTCGACGGCTTGCGCCAGGTCGCGCGTGGTGCGGAGCGGGCGCCGCGCCACGATGAACTCTGCGATCCGGCGGGCCCATCGTTCCTCGCCGTACTGCCGCAAGATGCGCTCGATCTCCGCGGCGTCGTACTCATTGACGATCTTCGCTGCGGTGAGCTTCAAGTCGGGGTCCATGCGCATGTCGAGTGGGCCTTCGACGCGGAAGCTGAACCCGCGACTCTGGTCGTCGATCTGCGTGCTGGAAAGGCCGAAGTCGAAGAGGACCAGGTCCGCTGGGCTGAAACCGCTTTGGGTAGCTATCGCGCCAAGCTCGGAAAACCGTCCGTGAACGACCACCACCGCATTGCCAAACTGGGCCAGCGAGTCCCGACCCGCCTGGACCGCCGAGGGATCGCGGTCGATCCCGAGCAGCCGGCCGCCGGGTGTGATCCTCTCCAGGATCTGGCGGGCGTGGCCCGCCTGCCCGAGGGTGCAGTCGATCGCGACCGCCCCCGATCGGGGCTGGAGCAGCTCTATTACCTCTTGTGAAAGTGCTGGTATGTGTGGGCTAATGCCCTGAAATTACCCTGTCAGCGAATTCGGTGAAGCGTCCTTGCGCGTCGGCGCTGTAGCTGTCCCATCGGGCCTCGGGCCAGATTTCCACCCTCGGCCCCGCTCCGATCACCACGACCGTCGACGGGGTCTCGATCCCCGCCAGTCGACGCTGTTCGGGAAGCAGGCTGATCCGTCCCTGGCCATCCGGCTCGAACGGATCGGAGAGTGGATAGAGGGTTCGCGCCAGGGCGCGCTGGTCCGGTCCCTGCAGCGGGCTGCGCAGCTCCTCGCCGAGCGCCGCCCACAGGTCCGGGGGGTAGATCGCGAGCACCTGGTCCTGGCTCACTGATACGAAACTTCCCTCGCGGAGCTGTTTCCGAAACGGAGCCGGGATCGCCAGCCGCCCTTTGTCGTCCACCTTTACCCGATGCGCCCCGGTGAACACTCATCTGGCCTCCCAGAAGTTGAGGCGGCGTCGCTCGCGGCGGGCGCACAGGCTGCAGCCGCAGCCGTGCAGCTCCAGCGGCAGGCGGTTGCCGTGCTTGTCGAAACGGTGGTTGACGCCGAGGTTTACCAGGTCATCGTTCAGGTCATCGCGGCTGCGGGGAGAAGTGGCGTAGAGAAGGTGTATGGCGTGCCTTACCTGGACGTAGGGTGCGACGTATGGTTCGATGTCTGCCGGATTCACCACTTCTCCCCACTGATCACCGCGATTCGCCGCGGAATGTATCAACGCCGGTTAAGCCTGTCAATACCTTTACCACAAGATCTAGACCGGTCGAAATGGCCCTTTACGGGGTCGCCCCCGCTATGTTGTGCCTGAAAGACATCAAGGCCCTAGATATTGGGTCAGAATGTGACAGTCGCGAACATTAGTTTGGTAGCGGAGAAGCCTGGCGACCTTAGGTCGCTTACTTCTGTTTGCACCCCCACTACCCGCTGCGCTTGAGCAGCCCGAGGCGCTTGGCCCGCCTTTCGGCCCACGTGAAGACCGCAAAACCAGCCGGGATCAACACCGCGCCCATGGCCAGGAGAACGGCCGCAGTCGGCAGCTGGTCGGCCGCGGTGGCGCCCTGAAGCAAGCTGGTTCGCATGCCGGCCAGGGCGTAGGTCAGCGGGCTCACGAAGCCTGCGAGCTGGAGCGGCCATGGGAGGACGCTCAGCGGGTAGTAGACCCCCGACACGAGGAGCAGGAAACCCTGGACGGCGAACGACATCTGCTCGCCCTTCTGAGGTGAAAGCAGCGGTAGCACCGAGGTGAGGATCGCCAGTCCGATCAGCGGTGCCATCGATGCGGCGAGGACAACCACGGCGCCCCCTATGTCGGCGTGCGAGAAGTCGAGGTCGAAGATCGCGACCGCGACGATCAGCACGATGAACGTGCGGGCCAGACCGTAGACGATTGCGAAGAGGCAGATCCCCATCAGGTGCGTCATGCGTCGCACCGGAGCCATGAACGTGTATTCGATCGTCCCCTCCCACCGCTCCCATGCGATCGCGTAGGCGGCTTCCATGAAGACGAGCGACAGGTAGCCCCACAGCAGCGCGCCGATCAGCAAGTAGAGCTGCGTCTTGCGCAGGTCGAAAGAGCCGCCGCCTGCGCCCAACGAGCCGAGGCCGGAGGCCAGAAAGCCGATCGACAGCACGCTGACGACGCTGTAGAAGAGCCACACCACCTCCCAGACCCAGTAGCGCTTGTAGACGTACAGCTGCCGCTCGGCAAAGCCGAACAAGGCGCTCATCTCAGAGCCGCGCACCCCGATCACAGAGCCACCTCCTCGGCCTCCTCGGCCTCCAGTGTCTTGCCGGTCAGGTGCATGAAGACGGCTTCGAGCGTGCCGGCGCCGTGGCGCGCGCACAGCTCCTCCGGCGAGCCGTCGGCGAGGACGCGGCCGCCGTCGAGCATCAGCACGCGGTCGCACAGCGCGGCCGCTTCGTCCATGTCGTGCGTGCAGACGAGGACCGTGATCTGGCGCTCCGCGCGCAACGTCTCCAGCACGACCTGGACTTCCTTCTTGGAGCGCGGGTCGAGACCGGTCGTCGGTTCGTCCATCAGCAACAGCGACGGCGCCGTCAGGAAGCTGCGCGCGATCGCGACCTTCTGCTGCTGCCCGCGCGACAGCTGTTTCATCGGCTGGTCGATGACGTCCTTCGGCATGCCGAGCACCTCCAGGATCTCGACCACGCGCCGGCGGGTCCCGCGTGAGTTGTTCCCGTACAGGCGTGAGGCGTAGACCATGTTCTCCCACGGGCTGAGCTCCTTGAAGAAGGCGGCCTCGACCGAAACTCGATTGACGTGGCGGCGCACCTGAAGCGCGTCGGTCACGACATCCCATCCGAACACCTTCGCCGTGCCGACGTCTGGTGTCAGCAGGGTGCCGAGGATGCGGATCAGCGTCGATTTGCCGCTTCCGTTGGGCCCGAGGATGCCGGTGACTCCGCCGGCATCGACCCGCAGGTCCAGCTCGTGGAGCGCCACCTTTTCCTTCCATTCGCGGCGCCACCAGGGCGCGCCCGCTTCGCGCTCGCGACGGCGAAACGCTTTTCTCACCCCCTGGATCTCGATCGCCGGCTTGCTCATGGCTGACTCCTAAAAACCTCGAAATGGCAAACAAAAAGGACCGTGGCGGTGCCCAACAACCGCACGGTCCTGGTTTGACTTTCTGGCTTCTAGAGTTCGGTTACCAGACCAGCGTCAATGCGCGGTTAAGGGCAGGCGTGCATCACCCGTTTCGGTGAAGACGACCAATCCGATGCCTGCCATGAACCGGCTCCTTTCGAAGGTGGGCACACCCGGGCGGGTGTGCAGGCCAGCTAGATTACCCCTGCTCAGGCTCAACCGTCAAGGCCGAGCTGCGAGATGACGAACGCCATCACGAAAGCTTCCTCGCGCCACGACTCGTAACGTCCCGACGGACCCATGTGACCGGCGCCCATCTGCGTCTTCAGCACGATCGGGCGGTCCCCACGGTTGACCGTCCGCAGCCGGGCGACCCACTTCGCGGGTTCCCAATAAGAGACGCGCGGGTCGTTCAGCCCGCCCATCACGAGCAGCGCCGGATACTCGACCGATCGCAGGTTGTCGTATGGCGAGTAGCCCTTGATGTAGCGATAGAACTCGGGCTGGGCCGGGTTGCCCCACTCGTCGTATTCGTTGACTGTGAGCGGCAGCTTGTCGTCGAGCATGGTGGTGAGCGCGTCCACGAAGGGAACCTGGGCCACCGCGCATGCGAACAGGTCAGGGCGCTGGTTCAACACGGCGCCGATGAGGAGTCCGCCGGCGCTGCGACCCCGGATCGCGAGCCGCTGGGGAACCGTATAACCCTGGGCGAGCAGTTGCTCGGCGCATGCGATGAAGTCGTCGAAGGTGTTGCGCTTGTGGAGCAGCTTGCCGTTCTCGTACCACTCCCTCCCCATCTCGCCTCCACCACGCACGTGGGCGATCGCGAAGACGAAACCGCGGTCGAGAAGGCTGAGGCGGGCCGGGTCGAACATGGGGTCGTTCGAGAGCTCGTACGCCCCGTAGCCGTATAGCAGCAGCCCCTCCGCCGGCTTCGCCGGCACCTCCCCATAAATGGGGAGGAGTGACTTCTTGTAGACAAGCGAGATTGGCACCCGCGTCTTATCGGGAGCTGTGGCCCACAGCCGTTCGCTGACGTAGTCCTCGCGGTTGTAGCCGCCGCGAACGGGCTGCTCCTTGACGATGGTCCGTGCGCGCGTGTCCATCTCGTAGTCGACCGCGGACCAGGGCGCCGTCAGCGACGTGTAGAAGAAGCGCATCACGCTGCTGTCGTAGTTCGGGTTCGAGCCTGGGAATGCCGTATAGGCCGCGTCGGGCTGATCGACCAGGTGCAGCGCCCCCGTCGTGCTGTCCAGCACCTCGAGGCGCTGTAGGCCGTCGGACCTCTCCCCGAGCACGACATGGCCTTTGTGCACGTCGATGAAGTTGAGCCGCACGCCCGGCCGCTCCGGCACGACCTGAGTCCACGAAGCCCTGCCCGGGCTCGAGACCGGCGCGGCCATCAGCCTGAAGTTGGTCGCACCATCGTTGGTGAGGATCAGGAAACGATCCTCCTGGTGGTCGACCGAATATTCGATATCGTGCCGCCGAGGCTCAATGAGCTCAGGCGTTTGCTCCGGCTCGTCGCTGCGGAAAAAGCGGCACTCGCTCGTCACCTGGCTCGAGCTGGTGATGAAGATGAAGCGCTCGCTCTTGGAGAGCTCGACGTTCAGCTCGAAGCGCTCGTCGTCCTCCTGGAGGACCAGGACATCGTCGCCGGCCGGCGCTCCGAGCCGGTGACGCCAGACCTGGTACGGACGCATCGCCTCATCAGGCCTGACGTAGAAGAATGTCTTGCTGTCAGCCGACCATGCGGCGCCGTAGTAGACGCCGTGCACCACGTCATCCAGGTCGCGGCCCGTGGTGAGGTCGCGAAAGCGGAGCTCGTGCTTCTCGGAGCCGTTGAAGTCGGCCGCGTAAGCCGCGAGGTTCTCGTCGGGGCTGTGTTCGACATAGCCCAGCTCGAAATAGTCATGTCCACGCGCGAGCTCGTTCGCGTCGAGGATGACCTCTTCTGGTGCGTCCATCGAACCCCGGCGCCGGCAGTGGATCTCGTAGTCGAGGCCCTCGACCGTCCGCGTGTAGCTCCACCAGCCTTTGAAAAGGACCGGGGCGGAGGTGTCAGTCTCCTGGACCCGGCCGATGATCTCGTGATAGAGCCTGTCCTGGAGGTCGGCCGCGTCGCCCATGACCCCGTCGGCGTACGCGTTCTCGGCCTCCAGGTAGGCGACCACCTCAGGGTTCTGCTTCTCCCGCAGCCAGTAGAACGGGTCGATCCTGCGGTCTCCGTGCGCCTCGAGCAGATGCGGGCGCTCGGGCGCGGCCGGGGGCCGAGCGGGTGTTACTTTCACCCGCTCCACTCTAGAGAAGGCTTCAGACGCCGCCAGCCAGCTTGAAGGCCTTGCGGGTAATCGACTTGAGGAAGGCCGCCTCGGCGTCCGCGGGCGTGCGCAGGTTCACGAATCGGGTGTCCTTGCCGCTGCCCTGCAGTTTGCCCCTGCCGTCCTCGAGCTCGCGACCGCGATAAAACCAGATGTTCACGTGGTCCGGCAACGTGCCGATGCCAACCACGTTCTTGCCACCGGTCGCGAAGCGGACGTGCTTCCACACCATCCGGCTGGAGCGCGGAGCCTCCATCGCGTAAACGATCTCCTCGGCTCCAGGCGCGATCTCTCGCACCATGCGGATCGCGGCCTGCAGGGTCGGGCGGACAGCTGTTGGAACTTTCTTCACCTGCTCGGCGACCGTGGTCATCACTTACCTCCTTACCAACGGCGAAGGTCCTGCAGCGAGGGGACGAAGTAGTAAGAGCCGGTGAGCGCGCGCGCGAAGAAGGTCAGACGATCACGCACGCCATCGGTCTTCCCGGCCATGTTCTCCAGCATCGCGACGAGACGGCGCTGTTCGGCGCTGAACCCGACGAACATCGTCCCGTGGTCGGTCACGGTGCCGTAGGGCATGTTGCGGCGAAAGATCTTTCCGAACTGGTCCTGGTCGGTCCGCGCCGCGTGCGAATCGGCCGGTCGGTCATCCAGCTCGACGCTGTCGGGCTTCGTGCGCCCGATCACCTTCTCCTGTTCCGGGATCGGCTGTGACTCCCAGGCGACTGCATCGTGCGTCCATTTCTGAAGCAGGAGGATCGAACCTCCCGCGCCGGGACTGCCCTCAGGGATGAGTGCGATGTCAGGCGCGTCGATGAGGCTGGGATTCTCCGTTCCATCGATGAATCCAGTGAGGTCGCGGTCGTGGTGGTACGGCCAACTCGAGGTCTCTTCGGCCACCTGCGCCACCGTGTCCAGCGCCGCGATCGCCTGCCTTGCCACGTCGAAGACGACGTCGTAAGCGCTGCCGGAGATCCACAGCACGGCGTCGTGCTGGGTGGTCGGCATCCGATAGTCGCCCGGTCCCACGACGTCATGATTGAAATCCTCGACCCCACGTGGTGAGGCATCGGCAGCGACCTTTCGCCACAGCTCCGGCCGAAACCCGGCCACGAGGTTGACGCCGCCCATCGTGGTACGTGGCTCGCGCAGGCTGGTGATTGCCTTGACGAGCTGGGTCGCCTCCACCCCACTCCGCACCGCGAACTCGACGTAGCTGTGCGACGCCGTGCCGAGGGCGAAGATGCCGGCCTGCGGGCTGATCGCGGTGGCGTTGATAAGGCTGATGGTAAGCCCGGCTATCTGGCGGAGCGGTTGATCAGCAGGGTCCCCGCGACGCCGGCCAACGCAAGGATCTCGACCGCGACTCCATACCAGAGCGCGGCGTCGTGAAGGCCGACGCGAGTCACTGCGTAACCCGCTACCACCGCGGGAATGGAAAAGGACAGATAGGCGACGAGGAAGATGGCTGCGAGTAGCGCGCCGCGTCCCGTGGCCGAGGCCAGACCGACCAGGCTCCGGAGCACGCCCAGCCACGCGACGCCAAATCCCACGCCCGTCGCCGCTGTCCCGATAAAGAACAACACTGGAGCCTTGAGAGCCACGGCCGCGACGGTCAACGCCAGTCCCACAGCCTGGGCGATCGCGCCCGACCTCATTGCGCGGCCGGCAGGCCACGCCCGGACCGCGATGATCGATAGGGCGCCAACACCTGCCAGGAGGGCGATCGCGATGCCGCCGAGAATCCGATTGGACGACACCGCCAGCTGCAGCGCAAGGCTGGGCCCGAGCGAAAGGTAGAAACCGCCGACGCCCCAACCCGCGATGAGACTGGGCAGGGCGGCGACGAAGGCTGGTCTGACGGCCGGTTCGACGCCCACACGCGGCGTCAGATTGAGTGCTCTCCGCGTCGTCGCAGGCTCCGGGATCAGCGCGATGGCCGCGGCGGCCACCCCGAAGCCGGCCAGCATGAGCCAGTAGACGAGATGCAGCGGATCCGGGCCGTACTGCACGATCGCTGCGGACACCAGCGCGCCGAGCGCCAGACCGAGAATCGGTGTGGCGCTGTTTACCGTCGAAGCCAGCGTCGGATGCTCGGGAGGCTGCAAGTCGACGGACGCCGCCGAGAGCGCACTGGTTACGACGCCAGTGGCGATTCCCTGCGTGATGCGAGCGGCGAAGAGCCACTCCACGCTGGAGGCGAGGACGAACATCAGCATGCCCACAAGCTGGATCGCAAGGCCGGCCAGGATCACGGGCCGGCGCCCGACCGAATCGGACAGCGACCCGGTGATCAGCAGCGCCACCAACAGCGCGATCGCGTAGACGGCGAACACTTCGGTCAGCGAGATGGCCGAGAAGTGCCACTTGGCGGCATAAACGGCGTACAGGGGCGAAGGCGCGGCGGCCGCGAACAGAAACAGCCCGAAGGTCGCCGCCACGATCCAGAAGGCCTGCCAGCGACCGACCCTTGCCTGCGCCCGAGCTACGCCGACAGTCAAGCCCGCGCCCGCTCCAGATCTACGCGATCGCCGCGCATCGGCACCCCGTCCTCAATCAACAGATTCCGCTGCCGCTCTCCTTTCGGAATGGTGCCGTCGGCGCGAACAACACGAAACCACGGTAGGTCATCGTGCGTGGTGGCCAGGACGCGGCCCACCAGGCGCGGCGCGACCGGGTCGATGTCGCCGTAGGTCTGGACGTGACCGCGGGGAATGTCCCGAATCCTTTCGACGATCGCCTCCACGCGAGCCTCATGGCGTTGACGCTTGATCGAGCCGGCCACAGCGCCGGAGCTTACCGACTGCTACCAGGTCAAGGTCGACTCGACGGGCGATTCGGCCGCCGGCCGCGCATCGGGCGGGGACGCCGGCCAGAGCGCGCGGGGGTTCGGCCCGCAGCCGGCGCAATCGTGTGCGCGGTGTCTTCGAGATATTGCCAATCGCCGACACGGGCGAACGCCGACGCGTCCACATTGCGCAGCGCAGGCGCGCCCTGGCGACGCAGCTTCGCCCACTTCTCGTGGTCGTCGGCGGTGATAAAGGTGAGGGCGCGGCCTGTATTTCCGTTGCGAGCGGTGCGGCCGATGCGGTGAGTCATTGCCTCGGCGGTGTCGGGCAGCTCGTAGTTGATGACCAGGCCCACGTGGCTCAGGTCGAGCCCGCGCGCGGCGACGTTCGTGGCCACGAGCACGTCAGCACGCTGGTTGCGAAACGATTCCATGACCTTGTCGCGCGCGTTCTGCGCCATGTTGCCCTGTAGCTCTACCGATTTGTGGCCCAGCCGCAGCAGCTCCTTGTTCAGCTTGCGCACGCCATGCTTGGTGCGGCCAAACACGATCGCGTCGCGATGCCGGCGGAGGATGTCGCTGAGCACGCGCAGCTTCAGACCAGCGTCG
>Ga0209474_10003143_pt1 | contig 14669 bp, 13 predicted proteins | sample GraSoiAngelo_145_FD_185902 | JGI IMG/M metagenome (GOLD analysis project Ga0209474, IMG submission 185902) | Grasslands soil microbial communities from the Angelo Coastal Reserve, California, USA - 14_1009_05_20cm (SPAdes) (version 2) | ecosystem: Environmental > Terrestrial > Soil > Grasslands...
GCAGGAGCAGCTTGCGCATGGCTCGAGCCAATCCGCAGTCGGGAGTCGGCAGTCCGCGCTATCCGAGGCCGCGACTATTTGGGACTGAACGGATGCTTCGCCGTCTTCGAGCCGGAGATCACCTCGTCGACGGTCGGCTTCTTGCCGAGCGCGCGCTGGATCGACTCCTTCGTCGCCTGGTAGTTGAAATCGTAAATCTTCTTGTCGTCGCTCGCATCCCAGTGGATGAACACACCGACCATCACGCAGTAGTCGTCGGCCTTGTCCTTCGGGATGACGCCGCTCGCGACCGAATCGACGACGGCGCGCGCCACGGCCGCCTGCGCCGGGCCGAACATCTGCACGGCCTGCTTCGCGCCCTTGATCGTGACCTTGTTGAACAGCAGCGTGTCGGGCTTCGCGGGAAGGTTCGGCGCGACGACGGCGAGGAGCGTCGTGAAGCCGTCCTTGTTGTTCGTGAGCGCGTTGCAGAACGCCGCACCGGCGGGCCCTGTCTTCGAGCCGATGACGAGATCGATGTGCGCGACTTCGTTGCCGTCGCCGACCAGGGACTCGCCGAGAAAGAAATCCGCCATGTCGAACAACTCCCTTCAACGTTTGAAAACGAACGCCGGAGTATAACGCAGTCAAGCATCGAGGATGTCGAGGCACCGCCGCAGGCTCTCGATCGGATCGCGGCCCGGCGACGGGCGGTACTCGTGCGCGATGTAGCCGGCGAACCCGAGCTCGGCGATCGTCTGCGCGACGAAGCGCCAGTTCAGCTCCTGCGTCTCGTCGAGCTCGTGCCGGCCGGGCACGCCCGCCGCGTGGAAGTGGGCGATGAGCGGAAAGTACTTCCGGATGTTCGCGCAGACGTCGCCTTCCATGATCTGCACATGGTAGATGTCGAACAGGATCTTCACGCGCGGCGACTCGACGCGGCGGCAGACGTCGGCGCCCCACTCGAGCCGATCGAAGATCGCGTCGGCGCGGCCGAACTCCGGATCGAGGTACTTGCTGTTGACGACCTCGATGCAGATCGTGACGCCCTTGTCCTCGGCGTGCGCCTTCACGCGCCGCAGCAGCGCGGCGCAGCGGTCCTTCCCTTCCTCGTAGCCGATGCCGCGCCGCTCGCCGCCGACCGTGATGATGTTCGGCCAGAGGTTCGCGGCGCACAGGTCGATCTCCTCGTGCATCGCCTTCTCGATTGCGTCGTGCAGCTCGGGGCGGATCAGGCCGTCGCGAATCGTCACGCCCATGGCCGGCGCCATCGTGCACACGAGCCCGTACTTCTTGAGCGTCGGCCAGTCGGCCGGGCCCACGAGATCGAAGCCGCTCGCGCCGAGCCTCGCCGCCTCGCGGCACATGTCGTCGAACGACAGCTTCGTGTCGCGCCCGAAGTTGACGCGCATCAGCGCCTGCTTGATTCGTCCCTTGCGGCGCGCGGGCGCGGGCGCCGGCTGCGCGCGCGCGCCGGCGGCGGCGGCGACGCCCGCGGCGGCGACGGTCGCGAGAAATGTTCGTCGGCGCATACGGTCAGTGCGAGTGCTGCTGGTAGTGCAGCCGCAGGAGATCTTTGCCGTAGTCGTTGCCGTTCGGCGTGCGGACGACGGTGTGGACGTGCTCCGGGTTCGGCGCGTTGGGATCGGCCGCCAGGTGCTTCAGGTTCGCCGGCTGCTGGTGATCGAACTCGATCAGGATGACCGGGCTGTGGATGCGGTAGTAGAAGACGCTGCCAGGCTCCGTGCGCCCGATCCACGCGAACCACGTGCGATCGAGGTGCGCCTTCACCTCGTCCATCTTCACGCGCGCGTGCCCGTCGTCCATGTTGTCGACGTACAGCGCGACGAGATCGACGAGCTGTTTGCGCTGCGCGGCGCTCAGCTCCGCCGCGCGCACGCCGGCATAGTCGAGGACGACGTTGTCCTGCCACGCTTCGGTGAGATTCTCGTTGCCGGTCTTCGAGAACTTGAGAATCGCCTTCCTGCGCTGCGCGGCGTCGAGCGCGTTGACCATCGCGAGGCCGTCGCGCTGCTCCACCTGCAGCACCGAGGTGCCCTTGTATTTTCCCGACCGCGCGATCGCCGGCTCCGAGCCGGCGAAGAACGGCGTCATCACGACCTGATCGCCGAGCACGAAGTAGTTGATCACCGCGTGATGGCCGTCGAGCTGCCAGCCCCACGGCTCGCCCGCCGACGGCGCGCCCATGACGGTGATGAAGTACTGAAACTCGCCGTACTCGTCGAAGTTGTCGTCGTTCAGCTCGCCGAGCGTCTCGTTGAGGCGCATGATGTCGCGCGTCTGCTTCAGCCCCTTCGCGCTGAGCGACGCGCGCAGCAGCGCGAACGCGAGGTCGCGCTGCGCCGGCGTCATCTCGAGAAAGCTGACGCCCTGCCGCACGTAGAAGCTCTGGTTCATCCACTTGCGCCACTCGACGTCGTCGGCCGCGAAGGTCGTCTTCGCGCGCTGCACGTTCGTGAGGCCGGCGAGCAACGCCTCGGCGGCCGCGCGCACCGGCGCCGTCGACACGCCTGTCGAGCGGATCGCGAACAGGCCGCGCTCGATCTCGCCGTTGGCGGTGATCCCCTTGAACGGCTGCGCGAGGCCGGGCCCCTCGGCGGCGAGCGACAGACGCAGGAGCTCGTCGGGCCCGCGCTTGCGCGGCGCGCGCGCGCCCTGCGAGTGCAGCGTCGACTGAAGCCCGATGCCGGCGACGAAGACGGCGACGAGCGATCCGGCGAGCGTCACGCGCGACACGAACACCTCCTCGCGGCGGTCACCGCTTGACCGGCTTCGCAAACACGTCGATGGCCGCGACGTCGATCCATCCGCCTGGCCCGTGGCCGCTGCCCGGCGTGAGATCGACGAATCCGATCTCGTCCACTTTGCTCAGGTCCGGCTTCTCGACGATCGTGCCCTTCGTGACGACGGCGTTGATGTCGAGGCGCAGCCAGCGGACGTCGGCGAGCGAGAACTCGCTCTGCAGCCAGTCGATCGTCGATCCGTCGGTGTGATCGCCGACGAGCCACGTGCCGTCGGCGAGCTTGACGATCGGCCGGACCAGATGGAATCCCGACGTCTTCGTCACCCAGCGGATGCGCGCGAGGCCGGTGAGATCGCCGTAGTTGTTCTTGTCGCGCAGCGCCACCGCGCACGGCGTCGCGCACAGGCCGGTCCACAGATGGACCGGATTGTTCTCGTCCTGCGCGCTGCCGGTCAGCAGCACTTCCTTGCCGTACAGCTTCAGCTCGAGACCGGCATTCGACAGGGCTGCCGCGGGGTCGACGGGATGCTCGCCGCCGGCCGGCGTCTGTTTCCATTCCTCGCGGAAGAAGAGCGGCGGCCGCGTGACGCGCGGCGCCGCGCCGCGTCCGCGCGCCGGCTCCTGCGCGCCGACGGGCGACGACGCGATCGACGCGGCCAGCATCGCCGTCGCAAGAATCACCTTCGCATCGCGTCGCATGATCGCTCCTTCGACGTGCGCTACTGCCGCAGCGCGTAGACGAACATCGCGCTGCCGGCCGCAATCGCGACGTACTGCCGGCCGCCGACCGCGTACGACATCGGACCGGCCGAGACCTGGCCGCCGACGTTGCCCTTCCACAACTGCGCGCCGGTGCGCCCGTCGAGCGCGAAGAAGTAGCCCTCGCGGCCGCCGGCGAACACGAGGTCCGACGCGGTCGTGAGGATGCCGCTGTCGGTCACATCGCTCATCTTGAACTGCCACTTCAGCTCGCCGCTCTTCGCGTCGAACGCCTGAATCGCGCCCCAGCCCTCCTGCGGCGTCCGCGTGTTGACGTTGCCCGGTCCGGTCCGCAGCGCCGGCACCGTCATCGTCGGGAAGCGGCCGACGTACTGGTTGCCTTCCTTGTACTCGACGGGCCCTTTCGTGTAGGTCGAGTACGTGTCCATCCACGTGGGGATGTAAAAGAAGCCGACGCGCGGGTTGTACGACGGCGAGTACCAATTCGTGGCGCCCTGATTGTTCGGGTAGACGAGCGTGCCTTCGGGCGTGGCGTTCAGCGTGCGCTTCGGCACGCCCTTCTCGTCGATCCCCTCGGCCCAGTTCACGCGGACGAACGGCTTGCCGCGCAGGAACTCGCCGGTGGCGCGATCGAGCACGTACCAGAATCCGTTGCGGTTCGCCCACAACATCACCTTGCGCGGACGCCCCTGCCATTCGATGTCGGCGAGCACCGGCACCTGTGTGGAGTCGTAGTCGAACTCGTCGTGCGGCGTGAACTGGTAGTGCCACTTGAGCCGCCCGGTGTCCGGATCGAGCGCGACGACCGAATCGGTGTAGAGGTTCGCGCCCGGCCGCGAATCCGCGTTCCAGTCGGGCCCGGGATTACCCGTGCCGAAGTACAGCAGGTTGAGCGCCGGATCGTACGAGCCGGTCACCCAGATCGATCCGCCGCCGTGCTGCCAGGCGTCGCTGCCGGTCGGCCAGGTGTCGTGCCCCGGGTCGCCCGGTCCCGGCACGGTGTTGAAGCGCCACGCTTCCCTGCCGGTCTTCGCGTCGAACGCCGCGATGAACCCGCGGATGCCGTACTCGCCGCCGGCGGGGCCGATGATCACCTTGTCCTTGATGACGAGCGGCGCGACGGTCAGCGAATATCCCTGCTCCGGCTTCGACACCGCGACGTCCCAGATCGGCTTGCCGATCTTCGCGTCGATCGCGATCAGATGGCCGTCGATCGTCCCCATGAACAGCGAATCGCCGAGGATCGCGAGCCCGCGGTTGATGCGGCCGCAGCAGACGCGCGCGAGCGGCGACAGCCGCGGCGAGTACATCCAGAACATCCGCCCGGTCGCGGCGTCGAGCGCGACGACGTGGTTCGGTGAGAGCGTCGTGTACATCACGCCGTCGACGACGAGCGGCGTCGCCTCGAATTTCTCCGCGGGCTCGGCGGGCGTGCGCGTCTGGAAGACCCACTGCAGCTCGAGGTCCTTCGCGTTGCCCGGCGTGATCTGCGTCAGCAGGCTGTGGCGATGGCCGTCGAGGCTGCCCGAGTAGGTGAGCCAGTTGTGCGGCTCGCGATCGGCGTGCAGGATCCGATCGAAGGTGACGCCGCCAGGCTGCGCCTGCACGGCGGCGCCGGCGAGCGCCGCGGCGACAACGGCGGCCCGAAGTCTCATGGACGGTATCCTTTCAACGTCACGAGATACGCGACGAGGTCGGCGATCTCCTCGGGGGACAGCGTCCCGCGGTACGACGGCATCGGCGACGTCTTCACGAACGACACGTCGCGCAGCTCCGCGCGCGGCAGCGAGACGAGCCGCTCGTTCGAGTCGATCAGCTGAATCGTGAAGGTGTCCTGATTGAGCAGGCGGCCGCTGATCTTCGATCCGCTGCGCGTGACGACGTCGACGTAACGATTGCCCGGCCGCACGTTCGCGCTCGGATCGACGAGCTTCTCCTGCAGCTCGCCGGCTGGACGAATCGTGCCGATCTCGCTGAGGTCGGGCGCGACGCGCGGGCCGGTGCCGTTCACGCGGTGGCAGGTGGCGCACTGCCCCTTGCCCTCGAAGGTCGCGCGGCCCCTCGCCGCGTCGCCGCGCGCGACGCTGATGCCCCCGCGCCCGGACGCGGCCGCCGGCGACGAGGTCCGCAGGAACGCGACGATCGATCCCGCCTGCGTCTCGTTGAAGCTCGTTGGCGGCATCGTCGTGCCGGGGATGCCTGCCTGGATGATGCGCACGATCTCGGCGTCGGTCGTCGCGCGGCGGAACTGGCCGCGCTGGAGCTCGATGCCGGGCACCATGTCGCCGTTCTGGCCGTGGCAGCCGGCGCAGCTCGCCTGATACAACCGCGCGCCGTTCTCGATGTCCGCCTGCGTGTAGCTGTGCTCCTGCGCCGCGGCGGCCACGGCGCCGGCGGCGATCATCAGCAGCGCGATCGCTCTCGTCATAGGATTTCCCGCCGCGAATTGTAATGTAGTCTTACGTCCATGACGCTGCGAAAGCTCGGTTCGGGCGGGCTGACCGTGTCGGCCATCGGGCTCGGCTGCATGGGGATGTCGCAGAGCTACGGCCCCGGCGACGACGAGGAGTCGACGCGCACGCTGCACCGCGCGCTGGATCTCGGCGTGACGCTCGTCGACACGGCCGACGCCTACGGCAAGGGCGCCAACGAGATCCTGGTCGGCCGCGCGATTCGCGATCGCCGCAGCCAGGTCGTGCTCGCGACCAAGTTCGGCCTCGTGCCGCCGCCAGGCGGCGGGCCCGCAAGCGAAGTGGACGGACGCCCGGAGCGCGTGCGCGGCTGCTGCGAGGCGAGCCTCCAGCGGCTCGGCGTCGACACGATCGATCTCTTTTATCTGCACCGCGTCGATCCGAACGTGCCGATCGAGGACACCGTCGGCGCGATGGCGGATCTGGTGCGCGACGGAAAGGTGCGGTTCCTCGGCCTATCCGAGGCCGGACCCTCGTCGCTCCGCCGCGCGCACGCGACGCATCCGATCGCCGCCGTGCAGAGCGAGTACTCGCTGTGGACGCGCGAGCCGGAGCGGACGGTCTTTGCGACGTGCCGCGAGCTCGGGATCGGACTTGTCGCGTTCAGCCCGCTCGGCCGCGGCTTCTTCGGCCGCGCGCTGCGCGACACGGCGCAGCTTGCGGCGAACGACGTCCGCCGGAAGCTGCCGCGGTTCGAGGGCGACAATCTGCAGCGCAACCTGTCGCTCTACGAGCGGCTCGAGGAGATCGCGCGCGCGAAGGGATGCACGACGGCGCAGCTCGCGCTCGCGTGGATTCTCGCCAAGGGCGAGGACATCGTGCCGATTCCCGGCACGAAGCAGCGGCGGTATCTGGAGCAGAACGTCGAGGCCGCGTCGATCGCGCTCGCGAGCGCGGAGATCGCGGCGCTCGATGCGGCGTTTCCGATCGGCGCGGCGGCGGGGACGCGGTATCCGGCGGACAGCATGCGGCTGCTCGAAACGGAACGGGGATTGGGGATTGGGGATTAGGGATTGGGGGACCCAATCCCAAATCCCCAATCCCCGACGATCGTCAGAAATTGAACGTCACGTTCAGACGCGCGAAACGCGGACCCAGAATCGTCGTCGGGTTCAGCCACGTGCCGCCGTTCGCCCGCGTGTAGTCGTACTGCGTCTCGTACACCGTGCCGTAGTTCGCGTTGAGAATGTTCTGCAGGTCCATGCCGACATCGAGCCGGCGGCCGCTGAACCGCAGCACCTTCGCAAAGCGCATGTCGAGCTGATTGCGGCGGCCGTCGCCGTACGTGCGCAGCGCATTGTCGACGAGCGGCACCAGCGTGTTGCCGTTCGGGAGGCCGCCCGGCGGCAGCCGGCCGAGCAGGCTCTGCACGACCGTGTTCGGCACGTTCCAGTTCGCGGCGGTCGGCGCGGTGGCCGGCGTGGTCGGCTGGATGCCGATGAAGATCGTCGGGTTCACCGCCTGGAAGATCATCGGCGGCTGCGAGCGAATCGTCGCGCTCACCTGCACGTCGATCCTCGGGATCGTGTAGGTCGCCAGGCCGCGCAGCGTCGTCTCCACCGGATCCACTTCACGGCAGAAGCGCGGGTCGGGGCTGTCCACGTTCAGGATCGTCGCGCACGTGTCGTTGATCGCGCGCCCGGTCGTCGAGCCGAACTGCAGCGTCGTGCCTCGGCTCAGGCGCGCCGTCACCGTGGCGTCGACGCCGTGCCAGTAGTTGATCCGCGCCGGGCCGTAATCGGTCTCGAACGTGACGTAGTTGTCGGCGGGCCGCGCCGCCGCCGCGGCCGTCAGCGTGTACATCGTGATCGGGTAGCCGCCGCCGCCGGGCAGCCGCGGATCGCTCGGCGCCGCGATCGTCCACGGCTGATAGTCGTTCGGGCCGACGGCCAGGTTGTCGGTCACGGTGAAGTGGTTCCACGACCGCCGGTTGTAACCGAGATCCAGCGACACGCGCGGCGCGAGCTCCTGCTGCAGGTTGATGCCCCACTGCGAGTCGGACGGACGGATGCCCCAGCCGTGCAGCAGCGCCGGGTTGACGCGCGTCGAGGTGCCGGTCTTGCCGAAGTTCAGCGAGTTGCCGGTGAGCGCGCCACACACGTCGCCGCCCGGCACGGTCTGCGCATTCGGGTTCAGGATGTCGCAGTCGACGACGTAGTTGCCGTTCGTGTCGGTCCAGCTGCGGTTGATCGCCGTCAGGTTGTAGCCGACGATGCCGTTGGCCGGATTGTTCTGCGTGTAGATGGTGTCGTTGGTCGCCGGACCCAGGAAGCGACCGTAATTGAACTTCAGCGCCGTCTTGCCGTTGCCGAAGACGTCGTAGGCGACGCCGACACGCGGCGAAATATCGCGGTACGCGCTGACGCCGTCGGTCCGCTGCAGGATGACCGGCTGCGGGTTGAACGGCGAAGTGACCGTCGTGCCGTTGTGCTCGGCGGGGCTGAAGCTCGAAACCTGATCGTAGCGCAGCGCGCCCTGCAGCGTCAGCCGCTCGCGCGTCCACGTGTCCTGCGCGAACAGCGCGGTCATCTTCGTGCGATCCGCGGTCTGGAACTGCGGCAGCCGGTAGGTGAACTGATTCGGCACGTGGTTGTTGAAGCGATACAGCAGCTGCGACTGGTTCGTGTCGAACTCGGAATCGGCGATGAGATACGCGCCCTGATAGCCGACCTTCATGTTGTGCGCGCCGGTGATGTACGACGCGGACGCGCGCCAGTTGTTCGGGTTGCCGAAGTTGGCCGAGTACGTGGACAGCCCGCGATAGGTGAAGTTCGCGGGGTGTCCGTCAATCGCCGACTGCTCGGTGACCGGGATGAGATTCAGGATGCCGTCGGGCGGCACCTGGCCCGGCCCGCCGGCGTGGCGGTACGCGAACCGCGAGTAGCCGGCCTCGAGCAACAGCTTGTTGGACACTGTCGACGTCCACGTCGCCTGCGTCACCCAGTACGGGAAATCGTAGTACCCGGTGTTGGACTCGGGCGACTGCGTCGTGGAGCCGAGCGCGATCCAGTCGGCGCCGCGCGTGCGGCATCCCGATCCGTTCGGCGTCAGCGTCGAACCCTCGCAGCGCGACTGAGTCTCGTGCGAAAACATCACGCGATTCTTCGGCGTCACCTGCGCGGTGCCGCGCGCCGCCCAGATGTGCCGACCCTGCACGAGACGCGGCTCGATGCTGTCGTCCCTCGTGTAGTCCCAATGCGACGGATCGCCGGCGAACTTGTTGACGCCGATGCCCGACACGCCGGAGGTCGTGTCGTAGCTGCGGTAGGTCGCGAAGAACCAGAGGCGATCGTGCTTGATCGGGCCGCCGAACGAGGCGCTCGCGTCGTAGGCGCTCTTGATGCCGGGCCCGCGCGTGATGCCCTGGCTCCGCAGCGTGTCGTCGATGTTGTCGCCGCGCGACCAGTCGCCGGCGGTGTTGAAGAACGCCTGCCCCGAGAATTTGTTGCCGCCCGACTTCTGCACGATGTTCATCGTCGGGCCGCCGGTCTCGTTCTCGCCGAGCCCGCCCGAGACGACCATCACGACCTCTTCGGCGTTGTTCGTGTCGTAGGTCAGCGAGGAGACGCCGCCGCCGTTGAAGGCGGCGGCGACCGTCATCCCGTTGATCGACATGCGGCCTTCGTTGGTGCGGCCGCCGTGCGCGCTGAAGAACGTCATCGTCGGCGTCGCCGCGAGGCCGTTGTTGTCGACGGTGACGCCAGGCATGGCGTTCAGAATCGATCCGTAGGCGCGCGTTGCCGGCAGCGCCTCGATCGAGGCCGCGTTGATCACCGTCTCGCGGCGCGTGTTCTGCACGTCGACCACCGGCGACGCGCCGGTGACCGTCACCGTCTCCTGCACGGCGCCGACCTTCAGCTCGAAGGGAATCGTCAGCGTCGCCGAGCCGGCCACGTCGATGTTGTCGCGGACGATCGTCGCAAACCCGGGCAGCGACACCGTTACGGTATAGGTGCCGGGCCGCAGATCCACGATCCGGTACAGGCCCGCGCTGTCGGTGACGGCCGACCGCGTTTTCTCGATGAGCGCCGGGCTGGCTGCTTCGACGGTCACGCCCGGCAGCACGGCCCCGGACGTGTCTTTCACCGTCCCGGTGATCGTGGCCTGAGCGAGCGCCGCCGCCGGCGCCAGGACCGTACACGCGAATACGACGGCTATCCTCGCGAGACCGCGCATTGGCGACCCTCCTTCGGACGTGCGCCAAACTGACATGACAAAAGAATGCCCCACCCGTATCAGCTTTTAAACGAGCGCTCAGGGCCTGTCAAGGAACAGATCGGCCCGTTCTGTCATCTATTTGCCGCCAACTCCATCGAATCGGATCAAAAAACCCGTCATGGCTGATGGCTGAGGGCTGATGGCTATGGTCGATGGCTAATGGCTATGGTCGATGGCTAATGGCTGGCCGTTCCATCAGCCATAGCCATCAGCCATCAGCCATCAGCCATGACGGATTTCTACCGTGTCGTAGGCCGGCCGAACCTCGCCGCGTCGATCGGGACGTTGGTTTCCACCTTGCTCAGCTTCGCCGTATACCGCCCATCGAGCCACGTGAACTTGTACTCGAACGGAAACTTGACGCCGCCGACATCGCGGTAGTCGGCGTAGTCGATCTGCGTCGGCATGCGGCCAATCGGCGAAGGGCCATAGCGGACGGTGCGCGAGAGCAGGGCCGTCTTCGGATCGAAGTAGAGCGTCGCCATGAAGCCGCGCTGACCGCTGCCCTGGACGACGAGGAAGTCGCGGTCGCCGATGCTGCGCGTCGTCGCGCCGCGCCAGTTCGACAGCGCCTGCTTGATCTGCCCCGGGAAGGCGATCTGCGCCTCGAAGCGCGCGCCGTCCAGCTCGCTGCCGATCAACTCGTACTCGCCGAGCAGCCCGCGCGGCGTTTTGATCCAGCCGGTCCGCCCGTCGAACGACCAGCTGCTCGTGGGCCGCTGCGTGTCTTTGTAGGAGATGAGGATCGCGCGCTGGTTCGGCGCCTTCGCGAAGAGGGTGAAGTCGGCGTTGCCGCCCAGCTCGCCGTAGCCGATGGCGGAGCCGGTGGCCACGAAGCTCGTGATCCGCGCGAGGCGATCGGCGCCGCCGATCGCGGCGGTGTACTTGTCGAGGATCTCCTCGGCCGCCGGCAGCCCGTTGTCCTGCCGCACGGCGTCGTCGAGCTCCACGTTCGGCGCGTCGTACCACGAGTCGAGCGCGATCGTCGTCGCCGGGGTGATGCGGCAGTGATGGCACGTGTAGCAGGTGACGCGCTGCACGCCGCCGAAATTCGTGCGGTTGATCCCGGCGACCATTTCGACCATGCGGCGCGTCATGACCTTGCGCGGCGTGTCGATCACGAAGTCGGCCTTGTCGGTGCCGGCATTCGGGTGGCAGTCGGCGCAGTCGAGCCCGAGGTTCGCCGAGATGAGCCCCATGCTCGCGATGAAATCGTCGACGCTCAACTCCTTCAGCGTGCTCGTCGTCACGTTCTTGAACGCCTCGCCCGCTTTCTTGCCGGCGACCGGCGAGGCAATCTGCGTGTCGTGCGCTGCGAGCGCCAGAGCGGTCAGCCAGACGCACGCCGACCCGACGAGTGCGAGCTTCATCCGCCACGGACGTGTCATGTGGACATCCCCTCAGATGATTGCGGTGCGGCTTTCAGGCCTCGCCTCTGGCGACCCTGAAAGGGTCGCCCTACGTCGCGCAATTCGAAAACGCACTCTAACTGAGATGACAGATCAATTCCAACGGTATAGAGTAAGGCGCTCGGGAGGACGTCGATGCGAGTGGCAATCGGTCGCGTGACGCGTGCGTGTGCGGCGGCTCTGCTGATCGCGGCGCCCGCGCTGGCGCAGTTCGGGCACCCGCTGAAGGGAACGTGGAGCGGCGACTGGGGGCCGACGAAAGAGAACCGCACGCACGTCGTGCTCGAGTTGAACTGGGACGGCAAGGCGATCACCGGCAACATCAACCCCGGGCCGCGCGCCGTGCCGATCAAGAAAGCTGAGCTGAGCGCCGATACGTGGGGCGTGCACATCGAGGGCGACGGAAAAGATGCTTCCGGCGCGGCCGTGCATTACGTGATCGACGGAAAGCTCGAGAACATCGGCGCCTACAACCGCGTGCTGTCCGGCACATGGGTCGAAGGCGCCAGGAAGGGCGACTTCCGCGTCGTACGGAACTGACGACTGACGATCGTCATGGCTGAGGGCTGATGGCTAATGGCTATGGCTGATGGGCCACCGACCATCAGCCATCAGCCATCAGCCATGACGGCTACGGCCTTTTTCCGAATATCGGCTGCCCGAAATCGTCGGTCAGCCGCTGCAAGTACTTGTTGTTCTCCTGGCAGATGTATTCGGTGAGCTCGCCGCTCGGATTCCACTGGATGTTCCACCGCACCGTGAACGGTTTCGTGTAGGCACCCGGATCGTCGTAGGTCGCCTCGTAGGCGAGCGTGTTCTTGCTCGGCCGGGAGAACCGCTCGACGACGTGGAGCATGTCGGTGTGCGGATGGCCGAAGTAGTCCATCCACGTCGCCTCGTTGAACCCCACGACATCGACGACGAGCGTATCGCCTTCCCAGCGGCCGACCGAGTGCCCGAGATAGGTCGGGTTGAGGTCGTCGCCCTGCGGATGCGAACGGCCGTCCATGTAAATCTCGCGCCAGATGTGCGTGGCGCCCTCGAAGATCATGATGACCCGCTTCTGCTCGGGCAGCTGGATGATCTCCATCGGGTACGGCGTCGCCATCAGACGCGGACCGCCGGGCGGCAGGCAGTAACCTTCCGGGTCGTACTTCGAGTTGTTCGACGCGTTGTAGTTGTAGACCGCGGCCGCCCACGGCTGGAACGGCACCTGCGGCTCCGCTTTCGCGCCCCCGCGTCCGCCGCCGCCGCCTGTCCCCTCGCCGCCGCCGAGCGGGGCGTCGCCGCGGCCGGGCGCTCCGGGGGCGCCGCCGCGCCGGCCGAACGTCGGCGGATGCTTCTCCACGTACGTCTTGCCGTCGTCCTCGACGACGCGCTCGCCCATGTTGGTGATGTAGGGAACGTTCCAGACGCCCTTCTCGCCGGGCACGCGTCCGAGATTCACGGTGCCGTCGGGAAGGCGCGGCGTGGGCTGCGGCGGTCCGGACATGCCGCGTCCGCGGCCGCCGCCCGAAGGCTGGGCGCCGGGCTGCTGCGCGCCGGCGCCGACGAAGATCGTGAAGAAGACGGCGGCGATCGCGGCGATCGCCGCGGCGCGCAGAAGGGCTCGCACGGCGGACCCAGGTCAGCGCTGCTGCGGCGTTTCGGTCTGGCTCGTCGCGGCAAAGAGGCGTTTGCCGGTCGCCGCGAGCGTGACCGCGCGCGCGTTGCCGACGTGCGCGCCGTCCTTGGCCTGCGAGCCTTCGACCGTCACCTCGTCGCCGACGTGCAGCGTGTTGCGCGTCCAGCCCTGGCGCATCAGGCCGTTGGGGCTGCCCATCTCCATGCCCCAGTTGATGACCTTCCCGTCAGCCTCGCTGACGTCCATGTAGAAGTACGTGTGCGGGTTCGCCCACTCGATCTTGGTGACGATGCCCTTGAGGGCGAGCGGCTTGGAGGCGTCGAACTCCGCCGCGAACGAGTGATGGGCGATGACACCCGGTGTCGCGAGCACGAAACCCAGGACCGCCGAGAACGCTGCGATCTTCGCTTTCATGAACGGCCTCCAAAGGTCGGCACACTCCGCTTGTGCGCGTCCGCACGCTATTGTGGGAACTTCGGGCTGATATGTCAATGACCCGGACGCGCCCACGTGATCACTTTTTCAGCTGATCGAGCTGGCGCTTCGCAATCTGGTTGTTCGGATCGAGCTCGAGCGCCTTCTCGTAGCTCTTGACCGCGCTCGCCGTGTCGCTCTTCTTCGCGTAGGCCTGGCCGAGTGCGGCGTAGGTCGCCGAGGACCGCGGGTAGAACTCCACGTTCAGCTGCAGCAGCGCGATCGCGTCGTCGGGCTTGTTGGCGTTGATGAGCGGCGTCGCGGCGGCGACGAGCGCCGGCTCGCTGAAGTCGTAGCTCTGGCCGCCGTAGTATTTGGTGCGCAGGTCGCGGTACTGCTGGATGGCGGCCGGCATCCCGCTCTTCGACGCCGTGTCGGTGAGGACGTCGGGCAGCAGCTTGGGGATCGCGACACCGCGATGGCACGTCGCGCAGCGCATGCGCGTCACCTCGCTTGCCGGCTTGCCCGTCACCTCGGGCAGCTTCGCCGTGACCTCGCGCGCCATCAGGATCATCTTGCGCGCGACGTTCTTGGTCGGCTTCGCGTCGGAGGCGAAGTCGAACTGCGGCGCGGTGCCCATGTGGCAGTAGCCGCAGCCGCCCTGCTGCTGCACGCCCAGCGCCTGCACGAACCCCTGCATCGTCGCGACGAGCTCGGCGCGCGGCGTGTCCTTCGGGTAGACCTGCAGGTTGCTCATCGCCGGCGGCTGCTGCGCCGGCGCGGCCGGCGTCTGCGCCGAGGCGCTGGCTGCGAGAAGGATCAGTCCGATCGTCGCGAACAACGCTCGCCTCATGTGTACTCCTCTTCTTGATCGGGATTCTCGCACGACGGGTTTCTATTTGTCCGCCATGATTCGCATGAGCAGCGGGATCTGATCCGCGGGCGGAGAGGCCGGCAGCGACTTGATGTAGGCGAAGAGATCGGCCGCTTGCGCGTCGGTCGGCACCTTCTCGGTGTAGGGCGGCATGCGCCGCGGGCTGCGGATGAACGAGGTGAAGCGCGTCGCGGTG
>Ga0209474_10003145_pt1 | contig 14666 bp, 11 predicted proteins | sample GraSoiAngelo_145_FD_185902 | JGI IMG/M metagenome (GOLD analysis project Ga0209474, IMG submission 185902) | Grasslands soil microbial communities from the Angelo Coastal Reserve, California, USA - 14_1009_05_20cm (SPAdes) (version 2) | ecosystem: Environmental > Terrestrial > Soil > Grasslands...
GAACAGCTCAGCGGTCTTGCCGCGAATGACGGCAAGGTATTCGTCTTCTGTGGTTGCGGTGTTCTTCGCCGCGGCAAGCTGCATGACTTCGCCTTCGGCGATCGTCGCCGCGGCCGAGGAGAGAATGTCGAGCGCCCGCAGCGAGCCTACCTCGACCATCATTCGAAAAGCCTGCCCGAGGAGGAAATCGCCGACCAGAACGCTGGCTTCGTTGCCCCAGAGCATCCGGGCCGACAGCTTGCCTCGCCGCAATTCGCTTTCGTCGACCACATCGTCATGTAGTAATGTGGCGGTGTGCATGAACTCGACGGAGGCGGCGAGTTTGATGTGGCCGTCCCCGGAATAACCCGTGAGACTGGCCATCGCCAGCGTCAGCATGGGGCGAAGCCGTTTTCCGCCTGAGGAAATCAGGTGGTTGGCGACCTCGGGGATCATGGTGACTTCGGAGCCGGTCCGCGACAGAATAGTGGCGTTGACGCGGTCCATATCGGCAGCGACAAGCGCGACCAGCTCATCGATCGAAGCGCCTGCCGGGCTCTCGAAGGGTACAATAACCGCCACGCTGGTCTCCACTTTTGCCCAATGGGCATTATCCTCAGGTATAACAATAGAAAGAGCGGGGGAACGCGGCAAGGGCACGATGCGGGTGACTGGCCCGTGCAGCCGCCAATTCGGGCGACAAAGGAGAGCCGAAGTTGCGGGAATTGGTTCGTACCAACGACATAGTGCTGGTTTCGGCAGTGGGGGCGCTGCTCGATGGCGCGAATATCCATCATCTCGTGCTGGATCAGAACATGAGCATTATCGAAGGCTCCCTCGGCGTCCTGCCGCGCCGGATTCTGGTTCATGAGGATGATAACCGGGAGGCGCGCCAGATTCTTGCCGATGCCGGTCTGGCCCATGAATTGCGGGCCGATGAGTGACTCCGGTCAATTTACCGACGATGCGTTCCTCGGCGGCCAGTTGCGCCTGCGGCAACCCAAGTCGGGTCATCGCGCCGGCCATGATGCCATGCTGCTGGCCGCCTCGACACCGGCGCGTTCAGGCGATCGCGTCGTGGATTTTGGCGCTGGCGTCGGCGCCGCCGGTCTGGCGCTTGCCAGGCGCGTCGCGGGAATCGAGCTTGTACTTGTCGAAATCGATCCGGGGCTTGCGGCCTTGGCGCGGGACAACGCGGCTGCCAATGCGCTTGCGGCCGATGTTGTTGTACTCGACGTTACATCTAACGCCAGCGCCTTTGCCGCGGCGGGTCTAACTCCCGACAGCGCCGATGTCGTCCTGATGAATCCGCCGTTCAACGATTCCGAGCGGCACCGCGCCTCGCCTGATAAAGCCCGCGAGATCGCGCATATGGCGACCGCTGCGACGCTTGAGAGCTGGATTCACGCAGCCCGGCGAATTCTGAAATCCGACGGCATCCTCAGCATGATCTGGCGCGCTGAGGGGATCGCCGAGGTCCTCGCCGCGCTTGATCGCGGATTCGGCAGCGTTCGAATTCTGCCGGTCCATGCTGACAGCGCGTCCCCGGCCATTCGCGTGCTTGTTCGCGCCGCCAAGGGCGGAAAGGCGCCGACCCAAATCCACGCCGCAGTGATGCTCAAGGATGAGTCAGCATTGCCTAATAAATGGCTCCAAGAAATCCTGGCCGGGAGGGGTGTGCTGGCGCCGGGAAAACTTTAAAGAGTTCCGATCGCTCAAACTTTGTGCAGCTCTGGTTACTGCGGGAGCCGTTTCGATCGCTGTTCTGGTGCAGAAGTAAAGTGAATGGCGGTCAAAAGAGTACCGATCAGCATCATCAATAAATAAATCTTCATATCGTGCTCCGCTGTACCATTGCAGGCCGTGACCAAGGCAATGCAAAACGCGTTCCATTCGGTTCATGACAGCCGTCTCATAAAAAATGATTAAAATTTGAGGAAATTGACATGAGGGAAGAAACCAGGGATCGCGGCAGATGGCCCGGGCTACTGCTCGACAGGTTGACCGATCTAATTCCGGCACGTTTGCGGCCTGGAGCAACGATTGTACCGGTGGTGAGGCTGTCGGGCTTGATCGGCGCGGTGACCCCGCTGCGGCCTGGCATGTCGCTGGCCGGCATCGCAAGGACGCTCGAGCGGGCTTTCGCGATCAAGAATGCGAAAGCGGTCGCGGTGGTGATTAATTCGCCTGGCGGTTCCCCGGTGCAGTCGCGGCAGATTTACCTGCGGATCAGGCAGCTAGCGGCGGAAAAGAAAGTTCCAGTGCTGGTGTTCGTCGAGGACGTCGCGGCATCCGGCGGCTACATGATCGCCTGCGCTGGCGACGAGATCTATTGTGATCCGTCCTCCATCATGGGTTCGATCGGCGTGGTGGGCGGCTCTTTCGGATTCCAGGAGTTGATCAGGAAAATCGGAGTGGAGCGGCGGCTCTACACCGCGGGCGAACACAAGGCGATGCTGGATCCATTTTTGCCGGAAAACCCCGAAGATGTCGCCCGAGTGAAAGCGCTTCAGCGCGAAATTCACGGCATCTTCATTGCGCTGGTGAAACAGAGCCGGGGTGCTCGCTTGAAAGGCGCCGACGACGTGCTGTTTACCGGTGAATATTGGGCTGGAGAAACCTCCGTCTCACTCGGGTTGGCGGATGCGATCGGCGATCTTCGCTCGACCTTGCGTGCGCGGTACGGCGACAAGGTACTGATGCCGGTAATCGCACCTCCGACAGGCCTGTTGTCCGGCCTTCTTGGCCGCAAATCGGGCGGTGCGGGCACGCTTGATCAACTGGACAGCATCGCAGGCTTGCCCGATGAGCTGATTTCGGCGCTAGAGAGCAGGGCAATTTGGGCCAAATTCGGGTTTTGACCGCGGCTACCAGCGCCATTTAGTCCCGGAGAAGGCGATTGCAGGCTGACCCGGCTTGCGCGACAATGTAGAGCGCGTAACGAATGGATAACAAGGATCGATCGATGCCGCCGCTGGTCGCATTCGCGGGAGCCCTGGGCGGGCTAGCCGTGGTCCGCTGGGCCTATCGCACAGCCCTGCGCGTGAACAGGGAATTGGAAGAAGCGCGGCTCGCACGAGTAGCCGACGCCGCGCCGTCGGATATTCCGACACTGCGGCGCGATCCCGACAGCGGCGCCTACCGCCCCGGCTGATCCGCTTTATTTGGCCGCGCGAAAAAACCTGCGCTGGTCTGTCTGTGGGCAGTCCGCCCATGGCGCTTGCACTGCCTTGATTCCGCGTCCCCCCGCCGATACGGTCCGCGCGCTTGCCAAGCCCCTCAGCAAACACCGATCTGACCATGGATCCCTTGCCTCCGCATATGCGCCCGGAACGCTCGTTCCAGGGACTAATCCTGACGCTGCAGCGTTATTGGGCGGACTACGGCTGCGTGATCCTGCAGCCCTACGACATGGAAGTCGGCGCCGGCACCTTTCACCCCGCCACCACATTGCGCGCGCTCGGTCCGAAACGCTGGAACGCGGCCTATGTGCAACCCTCGCGGCGGCCAAAGGATGGCCGCTACGGCGAGAACCCCAATAGGCTGCAGCACTACTACCAGTTCCAGGTGATCCTGAAGCCGTCGCCGCCGGACATTCAGGAGCTTTATCTGAGATCGCTCGCCGCCATCGGGATCGACTCCGCGCTACACGACATCCGCTTTGTCGAGGACGATTGGGAAAGCCCGACGCTTGGCGCTTGGGGATTGGGTTGGGAATGCTGGTGCGACGGCATGGAAGTCTCACAGTTCACGTATTTCCAGCAGGTCGCGGGCGTCGAATGCGCGCCGGTCGCGGGCGAGCTCACCTATGGGCTCGAGCGGCTTGCGATGTATGTGCAGGGCGTCGATCGCGTCTATGACTTGAATTTCAACGGCAGGGATGGCGCCGAACGCGTGACCTATGGCGACGTGTTCCTGCAGGCCGAGCAGGAATATTCGCGGCACAATTTCGAACATTCCGACGCCGAGATGCTGTTCAAGCAATTCGCCATGGCCGAGGAGGCCTGCAGGAAATATCTCGAGGCAGGCTGGGTGAGCGGTCACAACCAGAAGAAACATCTGATGGCACTGCCGGCCTACGATCAGTGCATCAAGGCGAGCCACGTCTTCAACCTGCTCGACGCGCGTGGTGTGATCTCCGTGACCGAGCGGCAGAGCTACATCATGCGCGTGCGCGAACTCGCAAAAGCTTGCGGCGAAGCCTGGGTGCATACCGAAGCCGGCGGGGCGGCGGACGCTTCCTTGTGAGCGCATTTTGAACTGGACTCTTGCAAGGTCGGATCTGCTCCCCTCCACCCGCTTGCGGTGGGGCGGGGTCGGGCGTGGGGGGTGGATGACACAGAGACCGCAGCGTCCCCGGGACAAACGCGTTCCACGTGCGCGCGTACTGCGCTGTCATGCCACTGAGGCCGAGAGGAGGCTGTGGCAGCATCTGCGCCAACCTCCATTCAAGGAACATCATTTTCGACGCCAAGCCACGATCGGTCCGTATTTCGCCGACTTCGCTAGCCATCAGCGTAGGGTTGTCATCGAGGTCGATGGTGGTCAGCATTCCGGCAATCCCGCCGACGATCGACGAACGGCTCTTCTCGCCTCCAAGGGGTACCGCATTTTGCGTTTCTGGAATAACGACGTTTTGGCAAATACGTTCGGCGTTCTTTCCGCGATTGAGATAGCGATCAATGCTGATAGACCCCCCACCCCCGACCCCTCCCCGCCGCAAGCGGGGGGAGGGGAGTAGAGCAAATGCCCGATCTCCTTCTCGAACTTTTCTCCGAAGAAATTCCGGCGCGCATGCAGGCAAAGGCGGCGGACGATCTGCGCCGCATGGTCACCGACAAACTCGTCTCCGAGGGTCTCGTCTACGAGGGAGCAAAGGCATTCGCGACGCCGCGGCGGCTCTCGCTGACGGTTCACGGCATTCCCCCCCGGCAATCCGACCTGAAGGAAGAGCGCAAGGGGCCGCGCGTCGGCGGCCCTGATGCGGCGATCGCGGGTTTTCTCAAAAGCACCGGCCTTGCCTCGCTCGACCAAGCCAAAATCCAGCGTGACCCCAAAAAGGGCGACTTTTACGTGGCGCTGATCGAAAAGCCGGGCCGCGCCACGCTTGAGGTGCTCGCCGACATGTTGCCGGTCATCATCAGGACTTTCCCATGGCCGAAGTCGATGCGCTGGGGCGAGCGCTCCGCGAGACCGGGCGCGCTGCAGTGGGTTCGGCCGCTGCACTCCATCGTGGCGACCTTCGGTCTGGAAACCGAAGAGCCTGATGTCGTGAAGTTCGCAGTGGACGGCATCGCGGCCGGGCAGATCACGTTCGGCCATCGCTTCATGGCTCCGGCCCCGATTTCGGTGCGCCGCTTCGAGGATTACGCCGCGAAGCTTCTACATGCCAAGGTCGTGCTCGATCCCGAGCGCCGCAAGGACACCATCCTCACCGATGCTCAGCAGTTGGCGTTCGCGCAAGGCTTCGAACTGGTCGAGGACCAAGGTCTGCTCGATGAAGTCGCGGGGCTGGTCGAGTGGCCGGTAGTCGCGATGGGATCTTTCGAACAGGAATTTCTGTCTATTCCGCCTGAGGTGATCCGAGCCACGATCAGAAACAACATGAAATGTTTTGTGGTCAGCGACCCCGCGACCAGCAAGCTGACCAACAAATTCATTCTTACCGCCAACATCGAAGCCTCCGATGGGGGAAAGGAAATCGTTGGCGGCAACGAGCGCGTCATCCGCGCGAGGCTTTCCGATGCGAAGTTTTTCTATCAGAGCGATCTCAAGAGGAAGCTCGAAGACCGCCTGCCGAAATTCGATGGCATTGTGTTCCACGAAAAGCTGGGCACGCAGGGCGAGCGCATCAGGCGCATCGAGCGGCTGGCGGCTGAAATCGCTCCATTGGTCGGCGCCGATGTCGAAAAGGCAAAACGCGCAGCACATCTGGCGAAAGCGGACCTGCTCACCGAGGTAGTCGGTGAGTTCCCTGAGCTGCAGGGATTAATGGGGAAGTACTACGCGCTGGCGCAAGGCGAGGATGCTTCGGTCGCAGCCGCGAGCGAGGAACATTACAAGCCGCAAGGACCGAACGACCGCGTGCCGAGCGATCCGGTGAGCGTTGCGGTGGCGCTGGCGGACAAGATTGACACGCTGGTCGGCTTCTGGGCCATCGACGAAAAACCAACGGGGAGCAAGGACCCGTATGCGCTGCGTCGAGCCGCGCTGGGGGTGATCAGGATTGTCCTAGAGCGGCGGATCAAGATCAGCTTGAGAGAGATTGTTGAAAACCATTTTGCAGGTTGCTACGGAAAATCATATGTCGAGATCGCAAGCGAGATTGATAACCTGATGTTGTTCTTTGAGGATCGGCTCAAAGTTCAGTTGCGAGACCAGAAGGCACGGCATGACCTGGTCGATGCGGCGCTAAGCGCGGGATCGCTATTGCGGGGCTACCCACTTGTTTCGATCGTCGATCGCGTCGACGCGCTAGGTAAATTTCTCGAAACCGAAGACGGCAAGAATCTGCTGGCCGGCACCAAGCGCGCTGCAAATATTTTGCGGATCGAAGAGAAGAAGGATGACAAGACTTACGCGGGAGCGCCCACGGAGTCATTGTACCGGGTCTCTGAAGAGAAAGCGCTCGCAAGAGCAATAGACGAGGTGAAAAAGGAAGCCAGCGGGGCTGTCCAGCGGGAAGATTATGCCGGCGCCATGAGCGCAATTGCAAAATTGCGTGGGGCGGTTGACGCGTTCTTCGACAAAGTAAAGGTCAATGACGACGACGCTGAAATTCGTGAAAACCGTCTAAGGCTACTCAATGAAATTCGAGCTGCCACTCGTGCAGTTGCGGATTTTTCGGAGATACAGGACTAGCTTCGCGCCTTGGATTCTGCGGAGCGCGCTGCTCCGCGACACACACAAACAAGAAAGCCCCGCCCGGCGGGAGACCGGGCGAGGCCAGATGTCAGATTGCCGCTGCGACTCCGGACGTTCATTTCAAGCGGGAGGCTTACTCGACCACTTGAACGATCCGGCGCGAACGCGGTTCGACCAGGACCGTACGGCCGTTCACTACGGTGTAACGATATGGCGTGATGCCGAACGTCTGCGGCACGTCGTAATAGGTGATGCCGACGTCCGGCAACACGGCACCGACAACAACTCGCTCAGGAACGGTGTAAGTCGGCACGCGCTCGCGAACGATGTATTCGCGGAACGCCGGGCGTTGATCGACGGCGATACCCTCCGCGTCGCTAATGATCACCGGGCCGCCGCGAACTACACCCGTGGTGACCACACCCTGCGCCTGCGCCGCAAGCGGTGCGCTGACCGCGCCTGCGATTGCTGCAATGGCTAGTATTTTGTTCCTCATGTTTCCTGCTCCTTAAGGGACGATGCGCGCCGGCGACAAAGAACCAGGCGCATTCTCCTTGCCAATTCATCGCGCGCGCCATCGTTCCCTGAAACTCGCAGCCTCACACGCGGCAATTTTCGGCATTTTTTATGTGCATTGGAACCGTGCGCATCATCGGGCGTCTGCTATCGTGGAACCCTCGGGGGCGATAAAATGGTGGTCTCGATTCGATTTCCTACAAGCTTTCAGCCGGAGAAATTTCATGACCATCACGACTGGCCACATTCCTGCGATTGTGGCGCTAATCGCTGGCATTCTCATTTTGATCATGCCGCGGCTGCTGAATCTGGTCGTCGCGATCTACCTGATCTGCATCGGCCTGATCGGACTCGGGCTGCTCAAATGGCTTCACCTCTAGCATCTAAAAGCGAGCTCGGCGCTTGCGCGGAACCCGCCAAAGTGGTGTAAGGCGCGCAACTTCCCATCCTGTCGCGGATTATTTGCAGTCATGGCCAAAGCCGTAGCGAAGACGAAGAAAATCGCAGCGAAATCAAAGTCCTCTATGCCCGCTCGGGCAAAGACCGCGCCGCCGGCTACTGCGCGCAAGCCTCTGCCGAAGAGCATGGCCAAGCCGGCGCCAAAACCCGCAAGCAAAGTGGTCGCAGATAAGCCCGTCGCGGGCGCCAAGCCGGGCAAGTGGGTGTTCACGTTCGGCGATGGTCGGGCGGAAGGCAAAGCGGAGATGCGCGACTTGCTTGGCGGCAAGGGCGCCAATCTGGCCGAGATGGCAAATCTCGGTCTGCCGGTGCCTCCCGGCTTCACCATTCCGACTTCGGTCTGCACGTATTTTTATGCGCATGGCAAAACCTATCCGAAGGAGCTGAGGGCGCAGGTCGAAAAGGCGCTCGATTACGTCGGCAAGCTGACGGGCAAGGCGTTTGGGGATTCCAAAAATCCGTTGCTGGTGTCGGTGCGTTCCGGCGGCCGCGCGTCGATGCCGGGCATGATGGATACCGTGCTCAATCTCGGACTCAACGACATCACCGTTGAAGCGCTGGCTCAAATGTCAGGCGACCGGCGCTTTGCGTATGACAGCTACCGGCGCTTCATCACCATGTATTCGGACGTGGTGCTCGACTTCGAGCATTCGCACTTCGAGGATATTCTCGACACCTTCAAGGACAGCCAGGGCTATACGCTCGATACCGACTTGACCGGGGATGACTGGGTTGACCTGGTCGGCCGCTACAAGGATGCGGTGGCGCGCGAAACCGGCAAGGATTTCCCGCAGGATGCTCACGATCAATTATGGGGCGCGATCGGGGCGGTGTTTTCGTCCTGGATGAACGCGCGCGCGGTGACCTACCGGCGGCTACACGAGATTCCTGAGTCCTGGGGCACCGCGGTGAACATTCAGGCGATGGTGTTCGGCAACATGGGGGAGACATCGGCCACTGGTGTTGCGTTCACGCGCAATCCATCGACCGGCGAGAGCAGGCTATACGGCGAATTCCTGATCAACGCGCAAGGCGAAGACGTGGTGGCGGGCATTCGCACGCCACAGGACATCACCGAGTACGCGCGCAAGGAATCCGGCTCGGACAAGGCGTCGATGGAAACGGCGATGCCCGAGGCCTTCAAGGAGCTGACGCGAATCTACACTCTGCTGGAAAAGCATTATCGCGACATGCAGGACATGGAGTTCACGGTCGAGCAGGGCAAGCTCTGGATGCTGCAGACCCGCAGCGGCAAGCGTACCGCGAAAGCAGCGCTGCGGATCGCGGTCGAACTCGCCAATGAAGGCGTGATCTCGAAAAAGGAGGCGGTGACGCGAATTGATCCAGCCTCGCTCGATCAGTTGTTGCATCCCACCATCGATCCCTCGGCCAAGCGAGATGTGATCGCCACCGGTCTGCCGGCCTCGCCCGGCGCGGCGTCTGGCGAGATCGTGTTCTCTTCTGACGAGGCCGCGAAACTGCAGGCCGACGGCCGCAAGGTGATTCTGGTGCGGATCGAAACCAGCCCGGAAGATATTCACGGCATGCACGCCGCCGAAGGCATTCTGACCACCCGCGGCGGCATGACCTCTCACGCGGCGGTGGTCGCGCGTGGCATGGGCAAGCCGTGCGTCTCCGGCTGCGGCACTATTCGCGTCGATTACGGCCGAGGCACCATGAGCATCGGCTCGCGGACCTTCAAGACTGGCGATGTCATTACTATTGACGGTTCGCTAGGGCAGGTGCTGGCCGGACGGATGCCGATGATCGAGCCGAAATTATCAGGCGAATTCGGCACGCTGATGGCGTGGGCCGATTCTGTGCGCAAACTCGGCGTTCGCGTCAACGCCGATACGCCGGAGGATGCGCGCACCGCCATCAAGTTCGGCGGCGAGGGCATCGGGCTTTGCCGCACCGAGCACATGTTCTTCGAGGAAACCCGCATCCGCACCGTGCGCGAGATGATCCTGGCGGAGGACGAGCAGGCCCGCCGCGCGGCGCTATCGAAGTTGCTGCCGATGCAGCGCGCGGACTTCGTCGAGCTGTTCGAGATCATGAAGGGGCTCCCGGTGACGATCCGGTTGCTCGATCCGCCGCTCCATGAGTTCCTGCCGCACACCCAGGCCGAGATCGAGGAAGTCGCGCGTGCGATGAATACCGATCCTCGCCGGCTAGCCGATCGCGCCCGCGATCTCGCGGAATTCAATCCGATGCTCGGCTTCCGCGGCTGCCGTCTGGCGATCGCATATCCGGAGATCGCGGAGATGCAGGCGCGCGCGATCTTCGAAGCCGCTGTCGAAGCCGGCAAACGCACCGGCAAGGCGGTCGGGCTCGAAGTGATGGTGCCGCTGATTGCGACCAAGACGGAATTCGATTTGGTCAAGGCAAGGATCGACGCCACGGCGCAATCGGTGATGAAACAGACTGGAACCAAACTCAGCTATCAGGTCGGCACCATGATCGAACTGCCGCGCGCCTGTCTGATGGCCGGCGACATCGCCAAGACGGCGGAGTTCTTTTCGTTCGGCACCAACGACCTCACGCAGACTACCTACGGCATCAGCCGCGACGACGCCGCCGGATTCCTCGGTACCTACATCGCCAAGGGTATCCTGGAGATCGATCCGTTTATCTCGGTCGATCGCGATGGTGTGGGCGAGCTGGTCAAGATGGGCGTGGTGCGCGGACGCAAGACCCGCCCGGATATCAAAGTCGGGATTTGCGGCGAACATGGCGGCGATCCCGCCTCCGTCGCGTTCTGCCACAGCATCGGATTGGATTACGTCTCATGCTCGCCGTACCGCGTGCCGATCGCGCGGCTGGCAGCGGCGCAGGCGGCGCTTGGCAAAGCCGTCACCACTCAGGCCTGACCTCGGCCTCTTCTTCATCATTTTCGTTGACCGGATATTTACCAGATTAGTCGAGAGCCTGTTTACCAACTTTTTCGATGCGGCCAGACCGAAGCCGCGTATTACTTGCCTGTGGCGGGCGTGCAACGCCAATTAACTCCCTCGCAACCTAAATTCGATATCACCAAAAAAGATCGAATTGCACGGATGCACTGAGTTCGATCAAGTGTAGCGTTGCGTGAGCGTATCGATGTCAGTAGTGCGTAACCGGCCGAACGGCGCGCGTTCCGCGTCTTTCGGTCTTGGTCTCTGCGTTTTCGCATTGATCCCGACAGAAATCGGATACCAGGATATTGCCTCGCTGTTGGCCCGGCAGCCGGGCGTCGCCGAGCGCTGGCAGAAGCGGGTGTTTTCCTCTGCCAGCACCATTCAGTTGGCCACCTACAGCTTCGGCCGTCCGATCGGAACCTCAATTCCGCGTCCGGCTACTCATGTTCTGGCCAGTCTCGATAATCAGGGCATCGACATCATGGGGTCTGTGACGCGCAATCCGCTAGTGCAGCCTCCGCCGCGCTATCAGTCGGCCGACTTTCCCACAGTCAATCGTGCGTTAAAGGGCGACCGCCTTGCCGTCACTCCGGCAGAGGCCGCGGCCCCGGCCAATGTCGCACCTCCGCTTGAGGATCCTTCGACATCCAATGCCTCGGTGGCAGGGGCAAAGACCGCCTTTGCCCCACCGCTCAAACATCCGCCGCTCGATCCCGAACTTCAGGCCGCGCTGATTGCGCCGCCGCTTGCGCAATACGACCTTTCCATATCGCTCGAAGCCCAGCCGCTCGAAGACCTCAAATCCACGCCCGGGGCGTTGCCGCTTCCGCTCGATCCGACGCCTTCGCGAGATGGCTTCTCGGTGCAGACCGCAAACCTGTTTTTCGGAAACGCATCGCTCGGTGGGTCGGCGGAAAGCCTCGAACGCTGGCAGCCGGGTGAAGAACCGCTGATCGTATCGCCCGATCCCGATATGAAGTTCATGGCGTCGCTGCCGTCAGCTGCGGAAACTGGCGAGAGCATTGCTGCCAAGGGCGAAGTCAATTGGGACAACCAGCGCGCCAAGACCCCGGCCGAACGGCTTGGGCTTTTCGATGAGAAGGGCCGTGCCAAATCCGAGAAATGCCTTGCGGAGGCGATTTATTTCGAGGCCCGCGGCGAAGCGGTGCGTGGCCAGATCGCTGTAGCGCAGGTGGTGATGAACCGCACCTTCTCCGGCTTCTATCCGGCCACGGTCTGCGGCGTGGTCTACCAGAACAAGCATCGTCACTTCGCCTGCCAGTTCACCTTCGCCTGCGACAATGTCGCCGATGTCATTCGCGAACCCGACATGTGGGAGCGCGCCAGGAAAATCGCCAAGGCCATGCTGGACGGTCAGCTTTGGCTCCCCGAGGTAGCCAAGTCGACCCACTATCACGCCTATTGGGTGCACCCGTCCTGGGTCAATGAAATGAGGAAGACGTACAAATTCGGCGTCCACACCTTCTATCGACCGCGCGCCTGGGGTGATGGCAGCGACGCGCCGAGCTGGGGAACGCCGGCGCGGACCGCGGAAATCTCGGCAGAACTCGCCGTGCAGGCGCGCAGCTCGGCCGAGATGTCAGAATAAGCGTCCGGCACCGCCTGCTCCTCGCGCATCATCATCGGCGCGCTGCAGTTGCCCACATTCTTGAGCCTCGACAGCTACGCGCTGGCATGCCCCTGCCACTTTGCAGGGCTGCATTGCGGCACGAGATTGCGGGTTGGGCTTTCCATGCGAATGCATTAACTTCAACCGGCATTGAGTTGCCGGCGGCTTTGCACCCTCGCTCGCTCGTAGCGATTCTTCTTAATCCGCCTCAACCATCGAGGAATTGCTATGGCCGTGACTGAGGGCGATGTGCGTCTGTTTCGCGCAGTTGCGAGCTGGCGGACGCCGCTGGTGATCGTCGCTTGCGGTTGCGTCATCGCGCTGTTGAGCTTCGGACCTCGCTCGAGTCTCGGTTTTTTCATTCAGCCGATGAGCCGGGAGTTTTCATGGGGCCGCGACGTGTTTGGCCTCGCGCTCGCTCTTCAAAATCTATTGTGGGGACTAGGCCAGCCGGTAGCCGGCGCGATCGCCGATCGGTTCGGTGTTTTGCGTGTGATGTGCATCGGGGCCATCCTTTACGCGGGTGGTCTTCTCGTGATGCGCTACGCGGCGACGCCGCTCTCGCTCGACCTTGGCGCCGGCGTCCTGATCGGCTTCGGCCTGTCCGGCTGCTCGTTCAATCTGGTGCTGTCCGCGTTCAGTAAGTTGCTGCCGCCGGGGCGGCGAGGAGTGGCGCTTGGTCTCGGCACCGCGGCAGGCTCATTCGGTCAGTTCCTGTTCGCGCCGTTCGGCGTAGCGTTGATCGACAATTTCGGCTGGCCAACGGCGTTGCTGGTATTCGCAGCTCTGATGCTGCTGATCATTCCACTCTCGCTCGCGCTTGCCACCCCGGCCGCGACAACGAGAAGCGTGCCGGCTGTCGACCAGCAGTCATTCAAGACGGCTTTGGCGGAAGCGTTCGGTCATCGCTCTTATCTACTGCTCGTGCTCGGCTTTTTCACCTGCGGCTTTCAACTCGCGTTCATCACCGCGCATCTGCCGGCCTATCTGGTCGATCGCGGCATAACTGCTCAAACTGGAGGCTGGGTGATCGCGGCCATCGGCCTGTTCAACATCATTGGCTCGCTAAGCGTCGGCTGGCTGCAAAACCGGTTTCCAAAGCGCTACATCCTCTCGACAATCTATTTCGTCCGAGCGATCTCAATCGTGGCCTTCATCTCTTTCCCGGTCACGACCTTCTCCGTGCTTGCGTTCGGCGCCATTACCGGCCTGACCTGGCTCTCGACGGTGCCGCCGACTTCGGCGCTGGTTGCTCTGATGTTCGGCACGAGGTGGTTTGCGACGCTGTATGGATTTGCCTTTGTCAGTCATCAGGTCGGCGGCTTTCTCGGGGTTTGGCTCGGCGGCATCGTATTCGAGAGCTTCGGATCGTACACGCCGATCTGGTGGCTATCGGTCCTGTTCGGACTGTTGTCGGCGCTGATAAACCTGCCGATCATCGAGGCGCCGGTGATGCGCCCGGTTGCGCAGCCCGTCTAGACCGTTCACAGTTCTGCGAACAAGCAAGCGTCAAGGAGTCTGCGTTGGGAACCTTCAGGGCAATCAGAATCGACAAGGCGGAAAAAGGCACGGCAGCGGCGCTCACCCAGTTCGATGAAGCGGAACTAATGGAGGGCGACGTCACGGTCCGGGTCGAATGGTCCACGCTGAACTATAAGGACGGTCTTGCGCTCACAGGCAGAGCGCCGGTGGTGCGGCGGTTTCCGATGATCGCGGGTATCGACTTTGCTGGCGCCGTCGAGCAATCTTCAAATCCGCATTGGAAGCCCGGCGACAAGGTGATCTGCGATGGCTGGGGCATGGGGGAAACCCATCTTGGCGCATACGCGGAAAAGGCGCGTGTGAAGGGCGACTGGCTGGTGCGCCTGCCGGACGGCATGACGGCCCGAGAGGCGATGGCAATCGGCACGGCAGGGTATACCGCCATGCTCGCGGTGCTCGCGCTGGAAAAGCACGGTCTCACGCCGAAGCACGGCCCTGTGGTCGTCACCGGCGCCGCAGGTGGCGTGGGCTCGGTCGCAACCGCGGTGCTGTCGAAACTGGGTTATCACGTGATCGCTTCCACGGGCCGCATGTCGGAAGCTGCTTATCTCAGGCAAATTGGCGCGGCCGAGCTGATCGATCGCGCTGAGTTGTCGGGACCTGCCAAGCCCTTGGCTAAAGAGCGCTGGGCGGGCGGCATCGACAGCGTCGGGTCGACCACGCTGGCCAATGTTCTCTCGATGACGAAATACGGCGGGGCCGTTGCCGCCTGCGGGCTTGCCGCCGGCATGGACCTGCCATCCTCCGTAGGGCCGTTCATTTTGCGGGGCGTGTGTCTT
>Ga0209474_10003147_pt1 | contig 14663 bp, 10 predicted proteins | sample GraSoiAngelo_145_FD_185902 | JGI IMG/M metagenome (GOLD analysis project Ga0209474, IMG submission 185902) | Grasslands soil microbial communities from the Angelo Coastal Reserve, California, USA - 14_1009_05_20cm (SPAdes) (version 2) | ecosystem: Environmental > Terrestrial > Soil > Grasslands...
GTTGGGCGAAAACCTCGTAACCGCCGTCTGGACAGGAGGTTCCGCTTGTCCGCCCTCCCCAGCGCCGGTATCTTTAGGGTTCCATGTCCAAGCTTGAGAAGCAGAAGGAAAGGGCCAGAAGCCTCGAGACCAAGGACCCCCGGGGGGCCATCGAGGCGTGGCTGGAAGCGCTGAAAGCACAGGAGGCAGATGGGGAGCCGAACCCGGACCTCTCCATCTTTAATCGCATCGGCGACCTGTATCTCAAGGTCAAGGACCCCGCCCAGGCGGCCGATTACTACGACCGGGCGGTGGACAAGTACGCCGAGCTCGGCTTCCACAACAACGCCATCGCGATGTGCAACAAGGTGCTGCGCAACGCGCCCGCACGGCAGACGACCTATCTCAAGCTCGCCAAGCTGTATGCGGCCAAGGGGTTCATGGCCGAGGCCAAACAGAACTTCCTCGAGTACGCCGAGCGGATGCAGAAGGCGGGAAAGATCCAGCAGGCCTTCGCGGCGCTGAAGGAGCTCGCTGACATCTCGGCGGAGAGCGCTCATCTGCGGGAGCTGCTGGAAGAGCATCTGCGGATGTATGGGGATCCGGAGCGGCGGCCGGTCGGTAGCGCCGCGGCCCCGGCCCCTCCCAAGGTCGAGCCCCGCGTCGAGCCCACGCACAAGTCGTCGAGCCTGGTGTTCCTCGACGTCGACGAGCCGCCGGCGCCCAGGGGCGGGCACACGCCGCGGACGGCGCCGCCCCCCAAACCTCCGCCCGTGCCGGAGCCGGAGCCCGAACCCGAGCTCGAGCCGGAGCCGGTCGAGGGGTTGATCGAGCCGGTTGCGGCCGAGCCGGATGCGTCCCTCGACATCGAATCCACCAGTCTGGTGGCGGGGCTCGAGCCGACCGTGCCGTCCGATACGCTGGAGGGTTTCGAGACGACGAGCGCGGAATTCGGCGATGTGCGGGTGGACCCGGCCGACGTCCCCTCGTTGCGGGAGGATGTGAGCGTCGATGACGTCGCGCCGATGGCGGAGCTCGAGCCGACGGTGAGCGACGAGGCCAGCGCGGCGGAGGTGGAGGAGGAGCTCGAGCCGCTGCTCGACGTGGAGATCGAATTGCCCGAGCCGGCCGTCCCGAAAGCGACCCCGCGCGTGTCCCCGGTGACGCCCAAGCGGCCCGGGGCTCCGGCGGCGCCTCCCGCGCCGGCGCCGCGCCCGGCGGTCGGGCCGCCGCCGCGGGTGACGGGACCGAAGCAGCCGGCCCCGAAGTTCGAGCCGCCCCGCGCCGAGCCGGCCAAGGTGAAGCCGGTGGTGCCGAAGCGGCCGCCGGCGCCGCCGCCCGGTCGCAAGACGCTGGTGGAAGTCCCGCCCCTCGAGCTGGAGCCGGATTTCGATAGCGCGGCGACGGACGCGGCACACGAGGTCGACGATCAGCCGCTCGCGATCGACGAGACGCCCGCCGGCGACTCACCCGCCGCGTTCATCCAGACCGAGGCCGACACGTCGATCACGCCGTCGGGGCGCCGGTCCGCCGCGATCGATCTGGGCCTCGACGGCGTAGTGAACCAGGCCGCGGACCGCGGATCGCTCGTCTTCGCGAATATCGACGCCACGCCCGCGCAGCCCACGATCGAAGAGCTGGAAGCGCGGGTGGCCGACGAGCCCGACGATCCCGAGGCGCACCAGGCGCTGGGGGAGGCGTTGATCGAAGCGGGAGAGCGCGAGCGCGGCATCGAGGAGCTGGATCATGCCACGACGGGGTTCGAGAACCGCGGCAAGCTGCCCCACGCGCAGGACCTGGTGGACGAGATCCTGCGGCTCGATCCCAACAGCGTCCGGCACCGCCAGAAGCAGGTGGAGTTTGCGTTCAAGTCGGGTGACAAGGTTAAACTGATCGACGCGTACGTCGAGCTCGCGGACACCCTGCTGCGCGGCGACCTCCCCGACAAGGCGCGGGCGGTGTACCAGCGTGTCGCCGAGCACGATCCGGGGAACGCGCGCGCCACGGCGGCGCTGGCGATGCTGGCCCCGGTGGCGCCGCCTCCGCCGCCGCCGAAGGCGAAAACGCCGGCCCGCGGCGCCGAGCAGAAGACGGCGGCGCGCGATGCGAAGCTGAAGGTGCGCGACGAAGCCACCGATTCCGGGGAGTTCGTGGACCTAAGCGCGATGATCTTGGACGAGGAAATGCCCGAGCGCGACACCCGCATGAAGGTGGCCGACGAGGAGCCGACGAGCGACGAAGAGCAGGACTTCCAGGATATGCTGCAGCGCTTCAAGCAGGGGATCGACGAAAACATCGACGAGGCCGACTTCCAGGCCCATTACGACCTGGGTGTGGCGTTCAAGGAGATGGGGCTGCTCGACGAAGCGATCGCCGAGCTACAGAAGGCGCTGCGCGCACCCGAGGGGAAGCTGCGCAGCTCGGAAGCCCTGGGCGTGTGCTTCGTGGAAAAAGGCGCGCACGTGGTGGCGGAGTCGATCCTGCGGCGCGCGCTCGACTTGCCCGCCTCGGGCGATCAGGAGCGGCTCGGCATCCTCTACTGGCTGGGCCGGGCGCTCGAGGAGCAGGGCAAACGGGTCGAGGCGCGCGACCTGTATGGGCGGGTGTTCGCCGTGGACATCCGGTTCAAGGACGTTGGGGCGCGCCAAAAGGCGCTCGCCAAGGCGAAGTGACATGAGCCAACAACTCGCCCCCGCCACCCTCGGCGACATCCAGCGTCCGGTGGCCGAAGACCTGGAGCGCGTGGCGGACGAGCTGCGGCGCATCATCGCGGCCGCCTTCCCCGTCATCGCCGAAGTCAACGAGCACTTGCTGCGGATGAAGGGCAAGCTGTTCCGGCCCACCCTGCTGTTGCTCGCGAGCCGGGCGGCGGGCGCGGACGAGCCGCGCGGCGTGACGCTCGCGGCGGTGGTCGAGCTGATTCACCTCGCCACCCTGGTGCACGACGATTCCGTCGACCACTCGGTGCTGCGCCGCGGCATGCCGACCATCAACGCGCTGTTCTCCCACCAGATCGCGGTGATCATGGGCGACTACCTCTACTCGCGCGCCATCATCGAGCTGGTGCGCCTCGAGGACCTGGAGCCGCTGCGCGTGTTCGCGCGGGTGACGAACGAAATGACGGTCGGCGAAATGCGCCAGCTCGAAGCCCACGACAAGCTGTCCTATGGAGAGGAGCAATACGACGAGCTGATTCGGGCGAAAACGGCGTCGCTGCTCTCCGGCGCGTGTGAGGTCGGGGCGTTGCGCGCGCCGGCAGCGTATCGGGAGGCGCTCGCCCGGTTCGGCATGCGGCTTGGGATGGCGTTCCAGATCGCGGACGACCTGCTGGACTACACGGCGGCGGAGGCGGTGACCGGGAAGCCGTCGGGGCTGGACCTGCGGGAGCACAAGGTGACGCTGCCGCTCATCGCGGCGCTGGGCGACATGGCGCCCGAGGACCGCCGGCTCGTGGCCGAGCTGATGGGCACCCCCGAGCCGCCCGACGCGCTGGTGGCGGATGTGATCCGGCGGGTCGGCGCCGCCGGCGGCCTGGACTACGCCCGCCGGCGCGCGCTCGAGCTGGCGCAGCAGGCGGAGGCGGAGCTCGAGGTGCTCCCGACGTCGCCCGCGCGCGACTCGCTGCGCGACAGCATCGCCTACGCCGTGGAGCGGCGCAACTAAGCCGTGGCGCAAGGCCCGCGCAGGCCGCTATTTTACCTCGGAGTGCTGGCCACCGGCTTCGTGGTGGGAGGATTCCTGCACTCGCTGCTGCGCCGGTTTCTGCCGCAGGGGCCGGCGAAGGATATCTTCACCTGGGCGGTGACCCCCACGCTGGGACCGATTCACATGGACCTGCTGGTGGTGTCGATCACGCTCGGGCCGATCGGGTTCGACGTATCGCTGCTCGCACTGGTGGGCGTCGCGCTGGCGTACTACGTGGCCCGGTCGATCTTCTGACGTGAGGCGTCTATGTTCGGGGACCTGTCGTTCAGCCACATCCTGATTCTCCTGCTCGTGCTCGTGCTGGTGTTCGGCGCGAAGCGGATTCCGGAAATCGGATCCTCCCTGGGGCAGGGGATCAAGGAGTTCAAGCGGAGCCTCAAGGAGGCCACCGGCGATGATCCATCGCCGCCGCGCAGCGTGCAGCCGCCCGCCGCGTCGGGCTCCGTTTCCTCCAGTGGCGATCCGAAGCGCCTGAGCGACTAGCTCTCGCTCGCGGCCGCCGCGGGACGGAAGATCTCGTTGCGGCGGTCCACGATCGTCGCTTTCGCGCGCAGGGCGGCGAGGTACTGCTGGATGCGCGCCTGCTCGATCGGTCGGGTCAGCGTCTCCCGCTGCTGATCGCGTTGCTTCCGCCAGGCGGCCGAATCGGCGGCCGTCCGGGTGATCCCCTGCAACAGGAACAACCCCGTCTCGCCGGCGATGAGCGGACTGCGCTCGCCGGGGCGCAGCGCGAACGCCGCCCCCAGTACGACGGGGTTACGCGTGAACTCGGGCCCGGCGGTCACCCGCGTGAACGGCCCCTCCTGCTGCGTGCGCAGACCGTGCGCGCGCGCGGCGGCCGGGAGATCGCTGGCGTCGCGCAGCTCCCGCGCCACCTGCTGCGCGTGCTCCCGGGCCAACGCCTTTTTCTTCTCGTGGCGCGCCTCGTCGAGCACGCGGGCGCGCACTAGTGCCAGCGGCGGCACGCCGGCCGGCTCGAGCGAGTCGAGGCGGAACACGTAGCTGGCCCGCGGCCCGTCGATCACCGGGCTCGTTTCACCGAGGCGGGCGTCGAACGCCCAGACGCTCACGTCGGGGACGGGGCCCTCGGGGAGCACGAGCCGCTCGCCCTGCACGAGCTTGGGCGCCCGCCCGAGCGGCAGGTGGAGCGCGTGCGCGGCGCTGTCGAGTCGGTGACCATCAGTCTGATCCCCCGCTAGCCGGTCGAGCGTATCGGTGCGCGCGTCGATCGCATCGAGATGCGGTCCCTGGGGGGCGATCGCGACGAGGATATGCCGCGCGTGGACGGAGTCGCCCTTCGTCGCATCGATGCGGATCAGGTGATACCCAAAGCTCGACTGCACTGGCTCGCTCACGACGCCGACCGGCAGCGAACGGAGCCCCGCGACGAAGCGGAGGTCGAAGCCCGGTTGGTTGCGCTTGATCCAGCCCAGGTCGCCGCCTCGGGCCCCGCTCCCCGAGTCCGCCGACTCCTTCTTCGCCACGTCCTCGAACTTCGCCTTGCCGCCGGTAATCTCCGCCCGCAGGGCGCGCACGCGGCCGAGCGCGGCCGCGCTGTCCCGGGCGTCCGGGACGCGCGGCTGCGCGACGTAGCTGAGCCACGCGGCGGCCGGTCGCTTCAAGTCGCTCTTGTGGGTGTCGTAGTACTGCCGCAGCTCGGCGTCCGACACCGGCGCGAGCGAGTCGGGCACGTCCTCCGGTCGGATCGCGAGCACCGCGACCGTCACCGCTTCGTGCTGATCGCGCCAGATGCGCCAGAGCTTGGCGTCGGAGACGTACACATCCGCGGTGAGGTACTCCTGCAGCTTGCGCTGGGGGAGGTACTCGCGGTACAGCTGCTCGACCTGGCTGGTAAACTCGGGTCCCGCACTCGACAGATAGCGCTGCCACTTCGTGATGTCGAACTGGCCGTTGGTTTGAAACGTGGCCTCCTGCAGCACCTGCTGCAGGATTTGCGGGGGCGGCCCGCTGCGCGCCGCCTGGATGATTTCCGCGTCCGACACCGTGATCCCGAGCCGCCGGTAGGCGCGCTCCAGCAGGATATTGTGAATGAACTGATCAGCGACCTGGTTCTGGACCTGCTGCTCGTCCTCGCGGCTCAGACGCGCGCCCCCTTGCTGTCGCCGGTACTGCTCGAGGGCCGCCTGGTACTGCAGCTGGAACGGCTGCGACCGGACCACCTCCCCCTCGACCTTGAGCACCACATCCTTGCCACCACCCAGGATGTCGGTAACCTGACCGAGTGCCAGCCAGGCGACGAACGAGATGGCCAGCACGTAGAACACTGGCTTCACGATGGCGCGCATCGAGCGCATCATAGGGACTCAAAACTCCGAGTAGCGCACGTGGGAAGGGGCTTAAGTCTAAGAACGACAACGGGAAAACTCAAGCGATTCGAGTCGTTTCCAATTGACAGCGCGCCCGAGCAAACACTATCTTCGTCCAATTCCCACAACCACTTAGGCCGTGGCCTACACCAGCGAGATCGAAAAGCTCGAAAAGCGATGGGCCGAGAATCCCAAGGGGCGGAACTTCGCGCCCTTGGCAGACGCCTATCGCAAAGCAGGAGAACTAGATAGAGCGATCGAGCTGTGTACGGCGGGCCTCGAGCTGCACCCCGACTACGTCAGCGCCCACATCGTGTTGGGGCGCTGCCTCATGGATCAAAAGAACGACCCGGGCGCGTCCGACGTGTTCCGCAAGGTGCTGGTGCTCGACCCGGAGAACGTGCTGGCGCTCAAGATCCTGGCCGACATCGCGGAGCGCGGCCACCGCTACGCCGAAGCGGTCGATTGGCTGACCCGGCTGCTCAATGCCGACCCGATGAACGGCGATGCGGCGGAAGCGTTGACGCGGGCCAGGAGCAGAGCGGTCCAATCCGCGGGCCAATCGAGCCCCCTACCGGTTGCGGCGCCGGTCCGCGCTGCCGCGCCGGAGCAGGTGGTGCGATTGGTGCCCGAGCCGCCGCCTCCGCCGCGTCGAGACTTCGTGGTCGAGCACGAATCAGAAGCGCGCGTCGCGGACGTCGTGCCCGCCAAGGCGGCACCCCCGTCCGGCGAGATCGAGACGTACGACGGCACGCTCGATTTCAACTCGGTGGCTCATGACGCGGCCAAGGCGGAGGGGCTCGAAGTGCAGGAAGAAGTGGAGCTTAAACCGCAGGACCTGGTGGTCGAGGGATTGGCGCACACGCAATACGAGAGCGCACTCGCACCGCCGCCCGGAGTCCCGGACCCCGACGACGAGCAGCCGACGATTGACCTGCCATTGATCATGCCCGATGACGAACCTGCGCCGCCAGTCGCGGGAGCGGCGCCCCCCGTCGCGGCAGCCCAGCGGGCGCCCGCTGCTCCGGCGGGCGCCGCTCCCGCGACGCCCGCGGCGGTGACGCTCTCGGACGACGACGGCGCGGCGGACACGGCGGCGCTGTCGCGCGCCGAGCCGGTAGTCACGGAAACCATGGCGGAGCTGTATCTGCGTCAAGGACACCGGGACGAGGCGCTGCACGTCTATCAGGCGTTGCTTGCCCAGCGACCGGGGGACCAGCGGCTGCGGGCGCGGGTCGCCGGCCTGGCGTCGGGCGACTCCCGGGCGAGCGGGGCGGAGACGGGGGAGTCCGTACCGACCTTCTTACGGAGAATCCTGGCGGGCCGGCCGCCGGCTGGCCGCCCGGTCGCATCCCCCGATCCCGCGCCCTTGCCCCTGCCCGAGTCTTCGGGTTCGCTGCTCGACGGTGCGTTCGCCATCGCGCCGCCCGAGCTCGATCCGGTGCCCGAGATCGTGGCGCCCGGCGAGGCCAGCCGGCCCGCCGACGACAGCATCACGCTCGACGCCGTGTTCGGCGAGGAGAGCCCGCACAGCGCCGTGGCGACGGACGCGAGCGCGCCGCCGCCAGAGGAGCCGGCACCGGGGACTGCGCCGCCCCCGCCCGGCGGGTTCTCGTTCGACCAGTTCTTCACCCCGCCGTCCGCTCCCGCTCCCCCGGCCGGTGGCCCCCCGGGGGCCGAAGGCGGCGCGGCGCCCGCGGGTCCGGCCCGCGGCTCCGGCTCGAGGGTCCGGCCCCCGATGGAGGACGAGGGCGACCTCGATCAGTTCCAGGCCTGGCTCCGGGGCCTCAAGTCCTAGTGCCGTTCCAACGCTTCGCGCGCGAGCACGCCTTCCCAATGGCCCGCCCCTGCACGTTGGAACGGCACTAGTGCACATCGCCGTGTTGAACGGCCCGAACCTGAATCTGCTGGGCGAGCGCGAGCCGGAGCTGTACGGGCGGACGACGCTGGCGGAGATCGAAGCGCGCACGCGCGAGCGGGCGCGCGCCCTCGGCATCGACGTGTCCTGGACCCAAACGAATCACGAGGGCGAGCTGGTCGACGCGATCCAGGGGCTCAAAGGCAAGGCGGACGGGCTGGTCATCAACGCCGCGGCGTACACGCACACCAGTCTCGCCGTGCGCGACGCGTTGCTCGCGGTGCGCCTGCCGTTCGTCGAAGTGCACCTATCCAACCTGTTCGCCCGCGAGCCCGAGCGGCAGCGCTCGATGCTCGCGGATGCCGCGGTGGGCATGGTGACGGGATTCGGGGCCGAGAGCTATCGGCTGGGACTCGAGGGCCTGGTCGGGTATCTCCAGGCCCGCCATGGCCCCTGACCGGCGGCGCGCGCGGCAGGAGGCGCTCGTGCGGGCGCTCGACGCCGACGGGTTGGACGGGCTGCTCGTCACGTCGCGCGCCAACATCCGCTACCTCACCGGCTTCTCCGGCTCGGCGGCCCTCGTGGCCGTGACGCGCGGCGACGTGCTGCTCGTGACGGATTTTCGCTACGACGAGCAGGCGCGCGCCGAAGCGGGGGCGGTGGCGCGCGTCGAGGTCGAAGGCACGAGCGTGTGGGACCGGTTTTTCCGGGAGCTCGCGACGCTCGGGCCCCTCACGGAGATCGGGTACGAGGCCCACGCGCTCACGGTGCACGACGCCCGCCGCTTCGCCGAGGCCGGCAAGCCGTGGCGCTGGCGGCCGGTCACCGAGCTGGTGGAACGGCTCCGCGCGGCGAAGGACGAGGGTGAGGTGGCGGCGATCCGGGCGGCCGCCCTGCTCGCCGGTGAGGCCCTACGCCGCACGCTCGCGCAGGTGCGTCCGGGCATGACCGAGCTGGCGATTGCCGGTCTGCTCGAGGGGGCGCTGCGCCAGTTGGGGAGCGAGGGACACCCCTTTCCGACCATTGTGGCATCGGGGCCACGCAGTGCCTTGCCACACGCGCGCTCGAGCCGGCGGATCGTGGCGACGGGCGAATGGCTGCTCTTGGACTTCGGGGCGCAAGTCGACGGGTATTGCGCCGACATCACCCGCACCGTGGTCGCGGGCGCGCGGGCCAGCGAGCGGCAGCGCGCGCTGTATGGGGTGGTGTACGAGGCACAGCGACGGGCGCGCGCCGGCGTGCACGCGGGGATGAGCGGGCGGGACGCCGACGCCCTGGCCCGGGACCCGATCGCGGCGCGCGGTCTGGGCGAGGCGTTCGGGCACTCGCTCGGCCACGGGCTGGGGCTCGAGGTGCACGAGGCGCCCCGCCTGTCGAAGACCAACGGCGAGCCGCTGCCCGGCGGCGCGGTGGTCACGGTGGAGCCGGGCGTGTACCTCGCGGGGGAGGGTGGTGTGCGTATCGAGGACGATGTGCACCTCCCCCCGGACGGCGCTGCGGCGGAGCTCCTGTCGGACGGGCTGACGGACCTCGTGGAGGTCGTGTAACTTTGGACCCTATCCTGCGCGACCGGGAGACATGAAGCTCGACATCATCGCCCAGCTGGTGCAGATCCTGAAGGATGCGCCCGAGCTGGGAGCGATCGAGGTCCGCCGGGGTTTGTTCGGGTCCTGGTCGGTCGTGCGGCTGACCAAAGCCGGGCATCAGACGAACGCCGGCGGTCAGCACGTGGTCGTGACGCAGGCACCAGGCGCGGAGACGGCGTCCCCCTCCGCAGCAGCTCAGCGGGCGCCCGCTGCTGCGGGAGGGGGAGCGGGGGGTGGGGGCGTCTCCGCTCCGCCCTCGCCCCTCCTGGAGATCAAGTCGCCCATGGTGGGGACGTTTTACGCGGCCCCGGAGCCGGGGGCCGGGCCCTACGTCAAGGCGGGCAGCCGCGTGGCGCCGCGCCAGGTAGTGTGCATCATCGAGGCGATGAAGATCATGAACGAAATCGAGTCCGAGGTGGCGGGCGTAGTCCGGGAGGTGCTGGTGGAGAACTCCCAGCCCGTCGAGTTCGGACAGGCCCTTTTCCGAGTCGACCCCCATGCCTGAAGCTCCCCCCAGCAGCCCGACCTTCAATTTCAAGGCGGCCATCACCCATATGGTCCAGCGGAACGCGTCGGACCTGCTCTTGAAGGTGGGCCGACCGGCGACGATCCGGGTGAACGGCGAGTTGGTGTCGCTGGAGAGCGCGCCGCTCAAGCCCGAGGAGCTGAAGTCGCTGGCCGAGCAGATCATGACCCCGCGTCAGGTGAAGGAATTTGCCGAGCACAAGGAGGCGGACTTCGCGATCGGCGTGCCGGGGGTGGGACGGTTCCGGACCAACGTGTACCAGCAGCGCGGGACGGTGGCGTTCGCGTTCCGGGCCATTCCTTATGAAGTCAAAACGATCCGCGACTTGAACCTGCCGCCGGTACTCGAGGAGATCGGGCTGCGGCCGCGCGGTCTGGTGCTGGTGACGGGCGTGACGGGGTCGGGCAAGTCGACGGCGCTGGCGGCGATGATCAACCACATCAACACCAGCCGCCGCGTGAACATCATCACGATCGAGGATCCGATCGAGTTCCTGCACCGCGACAACCTGGCCAACATCTCGCAGCGCGAGGTGGGGAACGACACGCTGTCGTTCAACGCGGCGCTGCGTCATGTGTTGCGCCAGGCGCCCGACGTGATCCTGATCGGTGAGATCCGCGATATGGAGACGCTCGACACCGCGCTCAAGGCGGCCGACACCGGGCATCTGGTGTTCTCGACGCTCCACACGACGGACGCGACCCAGACGATCAACCGGGTGATCTCGTTCTTCCCGCCGCACCAGCACGACGAGGTGCGGCACCTGCTCTCGACGGCGTTGCAGGCGATCGTGTCGTTGCGGCTGGTGCCGCGCAAGGACGGGAAGGGGCGCGTCCCGGCGTCGGAAGTGCTGATCAACACCGCCGCGGTGCAGGAGAACATGCGCGACCTGACGAAGTCGCTGTCGATTCCGGACCTGATCGCGCAAGGCTCGGTGCAGTACGGCATGCAGAGCTTCGATCAGTCGCTGTTCCACTGGTACCAGCAGGGCATGGTGAGCTACGAGAGCGCGATTTTCTACGCCACGAACCCGAGCGAGTTTGCGCTCAAGGTTTCGGGGGTCGACTCCGGGGAGAGCCAGTCGTTTGGCGGGACCACGGCCGCGGCGGGCCTGCGCGGCGACATCACGCCTTAAATGTTCAAGAAGGTGCTGATTGCCAACCGCGGGGAGATCGCCCTGCGGGTGATCCGTGCGTGCAAGGAGCTGGCCATCGAGACGGTGGCCGTCTATTCCGAGGCGGATCGCGACAGCCTGCACACGCGCTTCGCCGATGACGACGTGTGCATCGGGCGGGCGCCGGCGCGCGACAGTTACCTGAACATTCCGCGCATCATCGCCGCGGCCGAGATCACGGGCGCGGACGCCCTGCACCCCGGCTACGGCTTTCTCGCCGAGAACGCCGAATTCGCCGACATCGTGCGTACGTCGAACATCACGTTCGTCGGCCCGACGGGCGAGCAGATCCGCCAGATGGGCGACAAGGCGGCGGCGCGCAAGCTCGCCCAGCGGCTCAAGGTGCCCACGGTGCCCGGGTCGCCGGGCCCGGTGGAGGACGCGGAGACGGGGCTCAAGCTGGCCGAGAAGCTGGGCTTCCCGGTGATCATCAAGGCGGCGGCGGGCGGGGGCGGCAAGGGAATGCGGGTGGCGCAGGACGGGGAGCAATTCCCGCAGGCGTTCTCGCTGGCCAAGCAGGAGGCGCTGGCCGCGTTCGGCTCGGATGAGGTCTACCTCGAGAAGTATCTCGCCCGGCCGCGGCACATCGAGATCCAGATCATGGGCGACACCCACGGGCGCATCATGCACCTGTGCGAGCGGGACTGCTCGGTGCAGCGGCGCCACCAGAAGCTCGTCGAGGAAGCCCCGAGCCCGGCCGTGGACGCGACGCTGCGCCAGGACATCGGCGACTCGGCGGTGCGGCTCGCCGAAGCGATCGGCTACGTGGGAGCGGGGACCATCGAGTTCCTGCTCGACGAAGACGGCTCGTTCTACTTCATGGAGATGAACACGCGCATCCAGGTGGAGCACCCCGTGACCGAGATGTGCACCAACTTCGATCTCGTGAAGGAGCAGATCCGCGTGGCCGCGGGCGAGCCGCTGTCGTTCGTGATGAACGGCAACCGGCTGCGGGGGCACGCCATCGAGTGTCGCGTGAATGCGGAAGATCCGGCGCGCAATTTTCAGCCCAGTCCGGGGACGATCACCGCCTACCACCCGCCGGGCGGGCCGGGCGTGCGCGTCGACACCCACATCTACGCGGGCTACACCGTGCCCCCGTTCTACGACTCCCTGCTCGCGAAGGTGATCGTCCACGGCAACAGCCGGGCCGAAGCGCTGGCCCGCATGCGCCAGGCGCTCGACTCGTTTATCATTGAGGGCGTGACCACGACCATTCCCTTCCTCAGTCGGGTCATGCGCCATCCCGACTTCGTCGCGGGCCGCGTGGACACCAAGTTCCTCGAGCGCGAGCCCCAGCTGCTCCAGCCACCCGCATGAAGATCGACGTCCACTTCACGCCGCTCGGCCTCGGCGCGGGGGATCTCGCCGGCCGGGGCGTCGTCGTCATCGACGTCCTGCGCGCGACGACCACGATCATCACGGCCCTGGCGAACGGCGCCAAAGCGGTGATCCCCGCCGCCACCTCCGAGGAGGCGGTCCGCCTCGCCTCGAACCTCGAGAAGGACGGCGTGCTGTTGGCCGGCGAGCGCCGCAGCGTGAGAATCGAAGGGTTCGCGCTGGGCAACTCGCCGCGGGAGATGGTGCCCGCCGTCGTGGCCGGCAAGACGATCGTACTCGCCACGACGAACGGCACGCCCGCCCTGGTCGCCGCGCAGGGCGGAGAGCCGGTGCTGGTAGGCGCCCCCGTGAACTTCAAGGCCTTGGTCGAGCGCGCCCGGGCGGTGCTGCTCGGGCCGCGCGATCTGGTGCTCATTTGCGCCGGCCGCGAGAAGCAGTTCGCCATCGAGGACGCCTATACGGCGGGGCGCGTGATCAAGGCCGTCAAGAAGGGTCTCCGCAAGCTGGCCCTGAACGACGCGGCGCGCGCCGCCCTCGCCCTCACCGACGAGCTCACCAGCTGGGCGGAGGCGCTGGAGGGCTCCGAAGCGGCGCACCAGCTGGGCGACGTGGACCTGGACGGCGACGTGGCCTTTGCCGCCCGGCCCGACCGCTTCGGCGTCGTCCCCACCTACGCGGACCGCCGCATCACATGAACGCGAAGGCGCGCCAGGAGCTGATCGGCATCGGCGCCCTCGTCATCGGGCTGTTCCTCGGACTCACGCTGCTGCGCCTCCCCATCACCGGGAGCTGGGGTGACCGCATCGGGTCGCTGCTGTGGCGGGCGCTGGGCGCCGGCTCGGCGGTGCTGCCGTTGCTGGGAATCGGGTGGGCGCTCGCCGCGTTCGAGCGCCTGGGCAGCCTCTCGTCGGCGCGGACGGCCGCGCTCGGCGTGGGACTCGTGCTGCTGCTGCCCTACGGTATCGGGACCGTCACTGGCGCCCGCTTCCCCTCGGACTATGCCCTGTGGAGCCCCACCCAGCGGCTCGTGGGCGCGGCGCCGGCGCTGGTGGCGCACGCCATCCATCAGACGGTGGGGACGGCTGGAGGCGCGCTGATCGGCGTGTTCGCGCTCTCGGCGCTGGGGATCCTCACCGTCGGCTGGCATCCGCTCGTCGCGTTGAGAACCCGGGAGACAGCCGGTATAAAGGCCCGGGGAAAGGCCGGGGAAGGGGGAAGAGCGAAGGAGCAACCGGAGGTCACGACACCAGAGGCGCCGGTTCGGATTTCCCCTTCTCCGCAAGCGCGGAAGCCAAAGCCGCCACCGCCAGCTCGACAGGCCTTTATCCCGGCCGGTGCTTTGATTCCCCCCATGGATTTATTGAACCCCGCCCCTCCGGAGGACGGCGAGGCCGGGCTCGTACAGATCGAGCAGATGGGCCAAAAACTGATCGAGACGCTGCAGACGTTCCGCGTGGAAGGCTCGATCGCCGGTCGCACGGTCGGGCCGGTCGTGACCCAGTATGAGGTGGCGCCTGGCCCGGGCGTGAAGGTGGGGCGCATCGCCTCCCTGGCCGACGATCTGGCCCTCGCGATGCGGGCGCCATCGCTGCGGATCGTGGCGCCGATTCCGGGCAAGGCCGCGGTCGGAATCGAAGTGCCCAATCCGATCCCCCGCATGGTGCACGTGCGTGAGCTGATCGAGGGCGCCGATTACCAGCGAGCGAACCGCGCCCTGCCGCTGGGTTTGGGCAAGAATCTCGAGGGCGAGCCGGTGATCGCGGACCTCGCCAAGATGCCGCACCTCCTGATCGCCGGCGTTACGGGCTCCGGCAAGTCGGTGTGCATCAACACGATCATTACGAGCCTGATCTACACGCACCCACCCGACCGGCTCAAGCTGCTGATGATCGACCCGAAGATGGTCGAGCTGTCGATGTACGAGAAGCTGCCGCACCTCGGTCTGCCGGTGGTGACCAACCACCATAAGGCCGCGAGCGTCCTCAAATGGGCGGTGTGGGAGATGGAGCGGCGCTACCGGCTGCTGCACGCGAACCACGCGCGCAACATCGTCGACTTCAATCACAAGGTCGAACAGGGGAAGAGCCTCGTCGATGCCGGGACGGGGGAGGTGGGACGGGGGACGGGTGGTTCCCTGATCGCCCCGTCCCCCGTCCCGCGTCCCCCG
>Ga0209474_10003148_pt1 | contig 14663 bp, 14 predicted proteins | sample GraSoiAngelo_145_FD_185902 | JGI IMG/M metagenome (GOLD analysis project Ga0209474, IMG submission 185902) | Grasslands soil microbial communities from the Angelo Coastal Reserve, California, USA - 14_1009_05_20cm (SPAdes) (version 2) | ecosystem: Environmental > Terrestrial > Soil > Grasslands...
CGTCACCCTCGAGCTCGAGCGTCTACCGTACGGCGCCGATCACTACCTCAAGACCAGAGAAACGCTCCCGGACCGGGCGTTCGACCACCTGCGCGACGACGCGGACGCCATCTTGCTCGGTGCGATCGGGGACCCGCGGGTACCGGGCAACGAACACGCGCGAGACATCCTCCTGGGGCTCCGGTTCCGGCTCGATCTGTACGTCAACTTTCGTCCCGTGACGCTGCTCCATCCCGACCTCACCCCGCTGCGGGGGAACGCCCGGCGTATCGACTTCGTGATCTTCCGCGAGAACACCGAAGGGGTGTATCTCGGCCGGGGGCGCATCGGCGACGATGAGTACGTCGCCGAAGAAATCAACACCGCGAAGGGCGTGGACCGCATCATCCGCGCCGCCTTCGAGTGGGCGCAGGATCACGGCAAGACCCGCGTTACGATGAGCGACAAGGCGAACGCCGTCCCAGCTCACAAGATCTGGCAGGAGACGTTCAGGCGCGTCGCCGCCGAGTTCGGCAGGATCGACGCCGAGCACCGCTACGTGGACGCATTGGCGATGGAGCTGGTACGCGAGCCGGAGCGCTTCCAGGTCATCGTGACCAACAACCTGTACGGCGACATCCTGTCCGACTTGGGCGCCGCGCTCGTCGGCGGGCTGGGGCTCGCCGCGAGCGCAAATATCCACCCCGGCCGGGGGGGAGCCGGGCTGTTCGAGCCGGTGCACGGCTCGGCTCCGCCGCTCGCCGGCAAAGCGATCGCGAACCCCATGGCGGCCGTGCTCGCCGGCGCGCTGATGCTCGAGCAGCTCGGCGCTCCCGAGGCGGCCCGCGACCTCGAGCGGGCGGTGAAGGAGACGCTCGCGGCGGGCGTGCGCACGCCGGATATCGGCGGGAAGGCCACCACCGGGGATGTGGCCCGAGCGATTGGGCGCGCGCTCTAGCGTGAGGGGGCACCGGGCATGGCTGGGCGCGGCGGCCGCGCTCGCGACCGGTAGTGCGGCACCGGCCGCGAGCCAGTCCCCCCACGCCGCGAACCCCGAACGCCCCACCTTCGCCACGCACGCCTACGCGGTGGCCCCGGGCTACGCGGAGGTCGAGCAGGGACTCGCGGCGCGCGGCACCGGCTCGCTGCGCGAGGCGACGAGCTGGGACGTCAATCTCAAGGTCGGCCTCTCGCGCCACGTGCAGCTCGGGCTGTTCGGGCCCCTGTATGCCCGCACGTCCGCCGGCTCGGGGGTGGGAGATCTGGGCGCGGCGCTCAAGGTGCGGACGGACCTGTCATCCCGCGCGGCGGTGGCGCTGGTGCCGTCGGTGACGGCGCCCACGGGCAGCGAGGCCCGCGGGCTGGGAGCGGGCCGTGCGCTCGGCGGACTCGTGGGGGTGGTCAGCGCCGATCTGCCGGGCGTGCACGTCGACATGAACGCCGGACCGCAGGGAATCGGCGCAGGTACGCCCCAGTGGTTCGTGTCCCTGGGCGGTTCGCGGACGTTCGGTCGAGCCGGCCTCGCCGTCGAGCTGTTCGAATTTACGCCCGGCGGGGCGGGCCCGCGGCTCGCGGGAGTCCTGGGCGCGGCGACGATCCGCCTGGCGGAGTGGGCCGTGGTCGATGCGGGCGGGGCGGTGGGGGCGACCGGCGGGACGCCGGACCAGCTGTTCCTGGGCATCACGACCAACCTGGGGCGGCTGTTCTGATCCGGCTCCCGCGGTGACCGTCCCGCGGGAGCTCGCCCGCGTCCTCACGCTGCGCGACCTCGTGCTGATCGTGGTCGGGACCACGATCGGGTCGGGGATCTTCACGGTGCCGGGCGCGGTGCTGCGGCAGTCGGGGGGCGACCTGGGAGTCGCGCTTGTGGTGTGGGTGGTGGGCAGTGTGCTCGCGCTGCTCGGGGCCCTTACGTTCGGCGAGCTCGGCGCCATGCTGCCCGACGCCGGCGGCAGCTACGTCTACGTGCGCGAGGCATTCGGCTCCCTCCCCGCTTTCCTTCTCGGCTGGGCGCTCTTCCTCGCGATCAACACCGTCTCGACCGCAACCCTCGCCGTCGCGTTCGCGAACTATCTGGGCGAGCTCGTCCCGCTCCCGCCGGCGGCGCACGACTTCGCCGCGGTCGCCATGATCGCCGCCGTGGCCGCCGTGAACATTCGGGGCGTCCGCCACGCGGCTTCTGTTCAGAACTGGAGCACGGGGCTGAAGGTGGCAGCGATCCTCGCGCTCGCCGCGGCCGGTTTCGCGCTCGGCGACGGCTTTCACGGCACGGGCACGCGCGCCTTCATAACGCCCCTCTCGCTCGCGTCGCTCTCGGCCGCCGGCGTGGCGCTGCTCGGCGTGCTGTGGGCGTACGAAGGGTGGCAAAACGTGACCAATTCCGCGGGGGAGGCTCGAGACCCGCAGCGCACGTTCGCGCGCGGGATTGGGCTGGGCACGGCGGCGCTCGTGGCGATCTACCTGACAGCGAACGCGGGCTACGTCGCGGCGCTCGGAGCTGCCGGAGTGGCTGCGACAGACCGGGTCGCGGCCGACGTGGTGCGCACCCTGTTCGGCTCCGATGCCGCGAGGGTCGTCACGCTCGTCATTCTCGTCTCGATTTTCAGCGCCGCGAACGGGCTCGCGCTCACAGGTCCGCGCATGTACTTCGCGATGGCGCGCGATGGGGTGTTCTTCCGGTCGCTCGCCGACGTGCATCCCCGGTTCGGTACGCCGGCCCTCGCGGTCGCTGTGAGCGCCCTGTGGGCGATGCTGCTCGCCGTGAGCGGCACGTTCGAACAGCTCTTCACGTACGTCGTGTTCGCGAGCTGGATATTCGCCGCTCTCGCCGCGGCGAGCGTCTTCGTGCTGCGGCGGCGCCGTCCCGACGCACCGCGGCCGTTTCGCGTCCCCGGCTATCCCGTGACGCCTGCTCTGTTCATCGCCGCCGCGGCGGCGATCGTGGGGAATACGATCGTGGCGCGGCCGGCGCAGGCGCTGATCGGCCTCGGCATCGTAGCCACGGGCGTGCCGGCGTATTTCACGTGGACGTGGCATCGTCGTCGTAGGCGCGAGTGAACTCGCGACCGCAGGGAGTCCTTTAGGGCGGCTCGGCGTCTGCCCCTAAATGGGCCTGACGTGGCCGCTTGAGCGGCAGGGCCGAGCCGCGGCTTCAGCCGTGAGTCCCCGACGGGAACAACGTCCATCTCAACGACATCCGGACCCCGCGCCCTACCGCCCTCCCCCGATCTCCCCGATATTCCCCTCGTCTCACGTGGAGCTTCCCCCCAATGAAGACCCAGGGTTCCAATACAGATGTGGTGTTCCTCTCGGGTGTCCGGACCGGCTTCGGCACCTTCGGGGGCACGCTGAAAGACCTCTCGGCGATCGCGCTCGGCGCCGTCGCCGCGAAGCACGCGCTCGAGCGCTCGGGCGTTCCGCCCGCCGAGGTGGGCCACAGCGTCTTCGGCAACGCCCTGCAGACGTCCCCCGACGCGATTTACTGCGCCCGCCACATCGGGCTCAAGGCGGGACTGCCGATCGAGGTCCCCGCGGTGACGGTGAACCGGCTGTGCGGCTCGGGATTCGAGGCGATCACCCAGGGCGCTCAGCTCATCCTGCTGGGTGAGGCGCGAGCAGTGCTCGCCGGCGGCACGGAGTCGATGAGCCAAGCCCCCCATGTGGTGCGCGGCGCACGCTGGGGGCTGCGGCTCGGGCCTTCGGCCCCCCTCGAAGACCTGCTCTGGGAGGCGCTCAAAGACCCGCAATGCGGCCTGTCGATGGCCGAGACCGCCGAAGGTCTCGCCGAGAAATACAAGCTGACCCGAAAGGAAGTCGACGAGGTGGCGCTGGCGTCGCAGCAACGCGCCAAGCAGGCCTGGGACGCGTGTGTGTTCCAGGACGAGGTGGTGCCGGTGGCGGTGAAGGGAAAGAAAGGGGAGCCGACCGAATATCGCGCCGACGAGCACATGCGACCAGGCACGACGCTCGAGGTGCTGCTCTCCCTCAAGCCCTATTTCAAGAAGGACGGGCTGGTCACCGCGGGAAACGCCTCCGGGATCGTGGACGGCGCCGCGGCGACCGTGATCGCGAGCGCGGACTACGCCAAGGCCCACGGCTTGAAGCCACTCGGCCGCCTCATCGCCTGGGCGGTGGTCGGGGTCGAGCCCAAGTACATGGGGATCGGTCCGGCGCCCGCGGCACGCAAGGCGCTCGAGAAGGCGGGGATGAAGCTGGAGCAGATGGATCTGGTGGAAGTGAACGAGGCGTTCGCGCCCCAGTATCTCGCGGTCGAGCGGGAGCTGGGCCTCGACCGCGCCAAGACCAACGTGCACGGCGGCGCGATTGCCATCGGCCACCCGCTCGCCGCGACCGGGACCCGCCTCACGATCCATCTGCTCCACGCCCTGCGCCGCGCGAAGCAGCGCTTCGGGCTCGGCTCCGCCTGCATCGGTGGCGGCCAGGGCGCGGCGGTGATCGTGGAAGCATTCCCGGGTTGAGGAGACCCTCATGGACGTCGTGCTCACCGCGATCCTTGGCGTCGTCGTGCTCTATGTCCTCTCCGGGCTTCGCGTGTTCAAGGAGTATGAGCGCGGGGTGCTGTTCGTGCTCGGCCGCTCGTGGGGCGCGAAGGGACCCGGGCTGAGGTTCCTGCCACCACTGCTCACCAAGATCCAGACGGTCTCGCTCCGCGTCGTCGCGTTGGACGTCCCACCGCAAGACGTGATCACGCGCGACAACATCTCGATCAAGGTGAACGCCGTCCTCTACATGCGCGTCGCCGATCCGGTGAAGGCGGTCATCGGCGTCGAGAACTTTCTCTACGCCACGAGCCAGCTGGCGCAGACCACGCTGCGCTCCGTGCTCGGCGAGACCGAGCTCGACGAGCTGCTGATGAACCGCGAGAAGATCAACAACATCCTGAAGAACATCATCGACAAGCGCGCCGAGGACTGGGGGATCGAAGTCTCCGCGGTGGAAGTGAAGGACGTGGACCTCCCACCCGAGATGAAGCGCGCGATGGCGCGGCAGGCGGAGGCGGAGCGCGAGCGACGGGCCAAGGTCATCAACGCCGAGGGCGAGCTCCAGGCCTCGGAGAAGCTCGCCCAGGCCGCTCACATCATCGGCTCGGAGCCCGCCGCGATCCAGCTGCGCTACTTGCAGACGGTGACGGAGATTTCCTCCGAGAACAACTCGACGACGTTCTTCCCGATCCCGATCGATCTGTTCAAGGGATTCCTCGAGGCGGTGGCCCGGAAGCCGGCGACGCCCGCGCTACCCGAAAAAACGTCAGGGGACACGGTACCGGCCGAGCCGACGAAGGCAAAGGCCAAGGCGTAACGATGGCGGGCGACCTCATCCGCCGAGAGGCGCTCGAGCGCATCATCCAGCGTGCGGCGGAGCTGCAAGCCGGTGAGCAGGACATCGGCGAAGGGCTGACCGAGCCCGAGCTGCTCGCGCTGGGACAGGACGTCGGGATCCCGTCGCGCTACCTGCGCCAGGCGTTGCTCGAAGAGCGGACGCGTCCTCCGGTCGAGGCGCGCGGCGGCCTGCTGGCGTGGCTGGTGGGCCCCGGACGGCTCTCCGCCCAGCGCGTGGTCGCTGGCGAGCCCGCCGCGGTCGATCGCGCGCTCGGCGCCTGGATGCAACAGGAGGAGCTGCTCCAGGTGAAGCGACACTACCCCGACCGCACCACCTGGGAGCCGAAGGTCGGCGCCTTCGCGTCGATTCAACGGGCGCTCGGCGCGGGGGGCCGCCGCTTCGCCCTCGCGCGGGCGGCCGAGGTCGCCGGCCAGGTGACGCCGCTCGAGAGTGGCTTCTGCCACGTCCAGCTGGTCGCGGACGTGCGTAATGGCCGCCGCCAGCGGCTCGGCGGCGCGGGAACGCTGCTGGGCTTGGGCACCGCGGCGACCGGCGCCCTTTGGGCGATGGGGCTGCTCGCGCCTTTCCCGTTCCTGCCGCTCCTGATCCTCAGTCCAGCCGCCGCTGCGATTCTTCGCAGCCACCGCCTACAGCACGAGCACGTCCAGATCGGGCTGGAGCAGGTGTTGGACCGGCTCGAGCGCGGAGAGATCAAGGCCGAGCATGCCCTGCCAGGCCAGAAAATGAGCCCGTTCGTCCGCATCGCGGACGAAATCCGCAAGACGTTCGAAATCAACTGAGCGAGACATGACCGACATCAAACGGGTTGGGGTGCTGGGTTGCGGGCTCATGGGAAGTGGCATCGCCCAGGTGGCGGCCACGGCGGGATACGACACGACCGTGCGGGACGTGTCCCAGCAGATCTGGGACAAGGCGCGCGCGGGAATCGAGAAATCCCTCGCCAAGTTCGTGGAAAAGGGGAAGCTCCCGGCTGCGGACCGCGACGCGGCCCTCAAGCGCCTGCATTTCACGACCGCCACACCGGACCTGAAGGCGTGCGACGTCGTGGTCGAAGCCGTGACGGAGGACCTGGAGCTCAAGAACGCCCTGTGGAGGGAGCTCGACGGCCTATGCGGCCCTGCCGCCATCTTCGCCTCGAACACCTCGAGCCTCACGATCGCGGCGATGGCGGCGGCCACGAAGCGAGGAGACCGCTTCGTCGGTCTGCATTTCTTCAATCCCGTGCCGCTCATGCCGCTCGTGGAGGTCGTTCGGACCGTAACCACCTCGGCAGAGACCTTTGAACGCACCTTCGCGTTCGCCAGGTCGCTCGGCAAGGAGCCCGTGGCCGCGAAGGACACCTCCGGCTTCATCGTCAATTTGCTGCTCGTCCCGTATCTGCTCGACGCGATCCGGGCGGTCGAGCGCGGCGTGGGGAGCGTGCCGGATATCGACAAGGCGATGCAGCTCGGGTGCGGCTATCCAATGGGGCCGCTCACCCTGCTCGACTTCGTCGGGCTGGATACGACCTACAAGATCGCCGAGATCATGTTCACCGAGTACCGCGAGCAGCGCTACGCCCCGCCGCCGCTCCTCAAACGAATGGTCCTGGCCGGGATGACTGGCCGGAAGAGCGGCAAGGGCTTCTACGACTATTCCGTCGATCCGCCCAAAGTGGTCGCCCTCGGCGTCTGACGCCCGCCCCTTCACCCTCACCCCCAAGGATCGGCATGTTCGGCTACGACTGGCCTCGTTTTCACGCGGCGGTGAACGATCTCCCCACTGCGTTGCTCCTCGTGACGGTGCTGTTCGACCTCGGCGCCTGGCTCACGAAGCGCGATTCGCTCAAATCGACGGCGTTGTGGACGCTCTGGGCCGGGGTGATCGGCGGCTGGGTAGCGGTGCTCGCCGGCCTCCAGGCCGAAGAGGCAATCGAGCACGGCGAGGCGATTCACGAGCTGATGGAGACGCACGAGACCCTCGCGCTCACCACCATGGGCATCTTCACGGCGGTGCTCGCGTGGAAGCTATTCCGCCGTTCCAAGCTCACGGGCGCCGAGGAGGCCGGCCTACGGGTGCTGAGCCTCGCGGGGCTCGTGACCATCGTCTGGACCGCTGTGCTCGGAGGAAAGTTGATGTTCGAGCACGCAGCCGGGATTCCCAACGCCACCATGCAGCGGGAAATGGAGAACCGAGAGGCGGGGCATCACCACGAGGCGGGCGAGGTCGAGGAACATGAGCACGCGGAGCCCGCCGACACGGCCAAGCGCGCCGGGCACACGCATCCCCCCGGCACACCGCCCCACAAACACTAATGCGGAATGCGGAATGCGGAGTGCGGAATCGAAAGGTAGGCGTCACGACTCGTGACGACCTTCCATTGCCATTCCGCATTCCGCACTCCGCATTCCGCATTCTCCTTCTCGTCGCCGCCTGCACGCCGGTTACGACCCGGCCGGACTTCCGGCCCGACCCGGGGGCGCTCGTGGTGACCCTCGATGCACGACCGGAGCGGATCACCGCCGCCCTCGACAGCCTGGTGCCGGCGGAGAGCCTCGAGATCGCGCATGCCAACGTGCGGGACGGCTACGTCGAGACCGCGTGGTACGACACGCAGGCCCATCGCACGCGCCGCCACGAGCGGGACATCACGAATCTGGCCGCCACGGTGAAGATCCGGTTCTGGGCCGATCCGTGGGTGCCGGGCCAGACCCGGCTCACTACCGAGCCGGTGTACCGGCCCCGCTACGATCCGTCACGCCCTGAGCGCTCCCTCGAGGCGATCGTGTCGAAGGAGCTCGAGGGCTACAAGATCGCGCAGCGGTTCGTGGACAAGCTGAAGGAGAGATTCGGCGTCCCCAAGGCCGCCCAGTAGCGGCGGCGGGCTACGCCCCCACCAAGCTCTTCACCCACTGCTCCATCACGTCGAGATCGAGCATCGCGTCGCGGCACGGCCCGTTCGGGAGCCGCATGGTGAGCCCGAGCACCGGCAGACGTCCGGCCACGTCGCGGAGCCCGGTCATCATGTCCCGCTCGCACGCCACCGCGACGACGGCGCGGGGCCGGCGTTCGCGGATGACCCGCCGCGCCAGCTGCCCTCGGGTCGCGACGAATACGGGCACCTCGTAGCGCCCGGCGATCGCCAGCACGCCGTCGAGCGCCTGCTTCGACAGGCAGCGGGGGATGAGGACCAGCAGCTCGCCCGAGCCGACCGTCCGCCCGCGCCGCTCCGCGAGCGTGTTGTATACGTCGATGGCCGCATGCTCCACCCAGTCCCGCTTCCCGAACGCCCGGGAGACGTGGGAGGTGAGGCTCATCAGGCGGAGATAGGGCCCCCGCTCGAGCCAGCCCTCGGGGAGGGCGAGCACGCCAGCATAGAAGGAAAAGACCAGTGTCCCGAACCACAACCACGTTGCTGTGGCCGCCGCCCCCAGCGCGAGCCACAGCGTGCGGGGCAGCAGTGGCCACAAGGTGCCGAGTCGCGGGCCAAGCAGGAAGATGAGGGCCGCCCCCAGCGCCATGCCGATGCCGATGGTCAGGGCGGCGAAACGGAAGAAGAGTCCCGGGGGCGCCGAGAAGTCGCCGTTCCCAGGGAGCGGCCGCCCGTCCCACTCGTCCCACTCGTGACCGAGACGGCGGTCGGTCTCGATATGGATGAGTTGGGCGCGTGGAGCGTCAGCGGTCATATGCGGGTCAAGCATCACCCACGCCGCTGGTGGTGTCAAGCGTGAATGGTGCGTGGTGGGTGGTGCGTGGTAACTTCCGTGCACGTGACAAACCACGTACCACGCACCACGCACCCGGGTTGACGCAGCCTCAGCCTGCTCTCCTGACCGATATTCGCAGCCGAGCCGCATACTCGGAAGGCGCCGGGATCTATCGGATCGTCCCGGCAGCGGTCGCCGTGCCGCGGGGCGTGGAGGAGCTGCAGGAGCTCGTGAGGTGGGCGGCAGCGACGGGCACCCGGCTCGTGCCGCGGGGTGCGGGGAGCGGGATGGCGGGCGGGAGCGTCGGGCAGGGCGTCGTCGTGGACCTGAGCCAGGGATTCCACTGGGTCGCGCCCGACTGGCCGCGCCGGAGGCTGTGGGCCGGTGCCTCCGTCACGTGGAGCGAGCTGACGGCCGCCGCGCGACCCTTCGGCCTGCGCCTCCCTCCCGACCCGTCCTCCGGCGCGTTCGCGACCTCGGGCGGCATGGTGGCCACCAACGCAGCGGGGCCGCGGTCGGTGCGATGCGGCAGCGTGCGGAGCTGGGTCGAAGCGATCGAGATCGTCGACGCCGAAGGGCAAGCTCGCCGCATCACCAGGGGAGCGGGGAGCGGGGAGCGGTTCCCTCTGTCTCCCGACCAGCAGCGGTTGATCGCGGCTCGATTTCCCAAGACGCGTAAGAATGCCGCCGGTTATGCGCTCGACCGCTATGCCGAATCACGCGACGAGCTCGATCTCCTCGTCGGGTCGGAGGGGACGCTCGCGTTCGTCACCGCGGTCGAGTGGCGGGTCGAGCCGGTCCCCGCCGATGTGGCGGGCGCTGCCTTGGGGTTCGGGGACCTGCGGCACCTGGCCGAGGCCGTCCCCTACCTCGTGGCCCTGAACCCATCGGCCGTGGAGCTCCTGGACCGGACCCTGCTCGACGTCGTGCGGGATGCAGGCGCCCCCTCCGGCCTGCCCGAGGGGCTCGAGGGACTCCTGCTGATCGAGTTCGAGCGGGAGACTCAGGCGGCGGCTCGGGGTGTGGTCGCGGACGCGGTGCGCGGCCTGCGCGCCGGCACGGTGCACGTCGCGACGGCGGTCGACCGGGTGAGCCTCGAGGAGCTGTGGGCGGTGCGCCGCCTGGCGAGCCCCGCTCTGGCCCGCCTCCCGGAGAGCCGTCGCTCCCTCCAGGTGGTCGAGGACGGGTGCGTGCCGCTCGAGCGCCTGGCCGACTATGTCGCGGGGATCCGTGCGGCGGCGGCGGGGCGCGGCATTCCGGTGGCGATCTTCGGCCACGCGGGCGACGGCCACGTCCACGTGAATGCGCTGCCCGACCTGACGGTCTCCGGCTGGCGGGGTGCGCTGGCGGCGCTCTACGCCGACGCGGCCGAGCTGCTGCTCCGATTGGGCGGGACGCCGAGCGGCGAGCACGGGGTCGGCCGGCTGCGCGCCGGGCTGTTGGAGCGCTTCTACGGCTCCGAAGTGACCGCGCTGTTCCGGGAGCTGAAGCAAGCGTACGACCCGCACTGCACGCTCAACCCTGGTGTTATAATCCCCTCGGCTGATTGGGCGCCCCTCACTGATCTCAAGGTCGGGCCGGAGGCGACGCCGATTCCCGACGACATTGCCGCCCGGCTGCGCGAGGTGGAGCGGACCGCCGGCTGGGCGACACCAAAGCTCGATCTGACAACCCCGAGCTCCTAACCCTAGCCCCTCGCACCCATGGAAGTCTTCCGCGCCCCTCGCGTCACCCTGATCGCCCGGCCCGAGTTCCTCGAGCCGGAGCACCTCCGGGTGCAATGGCAGGGCAGCGCCTCCGCCGGAGAGCGCCTCGCCGAGTTCGCCGGCCGGATCTGCTACATGAGCCAGCACAACCCGGCGAACCGGTCGACGGCCGATTACCTCGAGAACATCAAGAAGCAGGGCCACGGCTCGGTGCTGGAGCACGCGGTCTACGTGCTGCTGATCGAGGGGATCTCGCGCTCCTGCTCGCACGAGCTGGTGCGACATCGCGCGGGCTTCGGCTATTCCCAGTTGTCGCAGCGCTACGTCGACGAGTCGCACGCCGCGTTTGTCGTCCCGCCGGCGATGCTGGGCGATCCGGCGCTCGAGTCGGAGTGGGAACGAGAGATGGCGGATGCCCAGGCGGCGTACGTGCGCGCGGTCGAGGCGCTGATGCAACGCTATGCGTGGATCGCGGACAAGGTGCACCGGCGCAAGGTGGCGCGCGAGGCGGCACGCAGCGTCCTTCCCAACGCCACCGAGGTGAAGATCGTCGTGTCGGCGAACGCGCGCGCGTGGCGCACGATGCTCGAGCTGCGGACCAGCGAGGGCGCGGAGCTCGAGATCCGGCGGATGGCGATCGCGTGCCTTCGTGTCCTCGAGCGCGAGGCGCCCGCGCTGTTCGCCGATTTCGAGATTTATCGCGCCGACGACAACCACGACGCCGCGCGCGTCGCGTACCACAAAGTCTGAAAGCGTGAGAGGTGAGACGTGAGATGTGTCGCGCGTCGACCTCTCACCTCTTACCGGTCACCGTTTTTCGCTATTGCGCATCGCTTCGGTGTTCCTTATTGTCTACTCGACAACGCGTTTCGATTCACAGACCGCCCGAGCGGCCTTTTTTGTAGGAGGTTACCCGAGACCACATGCGAATCGGTCTCGCATACAACGAAAAACCCGATTCCGCGCCCGACGCTGAATCCGACGGTACCGGTGACGCGTTCGCCGAGTGGGACGACCCATCTACCATCACGGCGGTGGAGCAGGCGCTCGGTCTCTTCGGCACCGTCATCCGGCTCGAAGCCGATCAGTTCTTTCCTCAAAAGGTCGTCCTCGCACGCCCCGATCTCGTCTTCAACATGGCGGAGGGGCTGCACGGCCAGAGCCGCGAAGCCCTCGTCCCCGCAATCTGCGAGTACCTGAACATCCCGTACACGGGCTCGGACCCGCTCACGCTGGCGCTGTCGCTGCACAAGGGTCGGACCAAGGAGACGCTCGCCTACCGCGGCGTGCCCACGGCTCCGTTCACCTGCATCGAGGCGGTGGAGCAGGTCGAGCCCATGGCGCTGCCCTACCCGGTCTTCGTCAAGCCGGTCGCCGAGGGGTCGGGGAAGGGCGTGTTCGCGACCAACCTGTGCGCGAATGTCGCGGCGCTGCGCCAGCGGGCCCGGTTCCTGCTCGAGCGCTACGCCGAGCCCGTGCTGGTCGAGACCTACCTCCCGGGTCCCGAGTTTACCGTCGCGATCCTCGGGAACGGCCCCCAGGCCTACTGTCTCCCGGTGATCGGGTTCGATTTCTCGGCGCTTCCCGAGGGCGCGGCGCCGGTGTACGGCTACGAGGCGAAGTGGGTGTGGGACCGCCCCGAGGCCCCGCTCGCGATCTTCCAGTGCCCCGCGGCCGTGCCGGTGGCGCTGTGCCGCGAGATCGAGCGCACCGCGCTCGACGCGTACCACGCCCTCGGCTGCCGCGACTGGTGCCGCGTGGACCTTCGGGTGGACCGGTTCGGCGTGCCGAACGTCCTGGAGCTGAACCCCCTGCCGGGCGTTATCCCCGATCCGGCCATGAACTCCTGCTTCCCCAAGGCGGCGCGCGCTGCCGGGTTCGGCTACGACGAGCTGATCCAGGAGGTGGTCCGCCTCGCGTGGCGCCGGCTGACCGGACAGGCGCTCGCCGAGCCGGGGAAACGTACGGGGATAGGGGCGCAGCATGCCGCGCCCCTGCAGACGGCCGCGGCCTCCGCATGAAGATCGCCATCCTGTTCGACCCCGGGGCCGAAGACTGGACGCCGGAGGACATCCGGGGCGTGATGAAGGCCGTGGACGAGATCGGCGCGATCTTCGCGTCGATGGGCCACGAGATCCGCAAGGTCCCGGTGCGCCACGACATGCGCTGGTTCCAGGTGGCCCGCCGGGCGGATCTCGTGTTCAACCTCTGCGAAGGCGTCCACGGGAAGAGCGAGTGGGAAGAGCACGTCGTGGGAACGCTCGAATTCGCCGGGATCCCCCTCACGGGTGCGAGCCTCTGGACCCTCGCGGCGTGCCGTCGCAAACCCATCGCGAACGCCTTGCTCCAACAGGCGGGGCTCCCCGTTCCCCGTTGGACCGTGGCACAGGGCAAAATCGAGGACGACTTCCCGCTGCCCGCCATCGTCAAGCCGGCGGCGGAGGACGCGAGCGCGGGGCTCGACCGCGGCTCCGTCGTGAGCGACCGCAAGTCGCTGCGCGCCCGCGTCGCGGCCATGACGGAGCAGTTCGACGAAGTGCTCGTCCAGGAGTACGTGGGCGGCCGCGAGTTCAACGTCGGCTTCGTCGGGAGCCGCGTGCTGCCGATCGCGGAGATCGACTTCAGCCGCATGCCCGAGGGCGCCTGGCCCATCCTCACGTACGCCGGAAAGTGGGAGATCGGCTCCGCCGACGACCTCGGCTCGGTGCCCGTTTGCCCGGCCGGCATCCCGCAGAAGCTCGGCGACCGCCTCGTCCGGGTCGCCGAGCTCGCCTGGCGGACCATGCAGGGAAAGGGCTACGGCCGCGTCGATCTCCGCGTCGACGACCAGGGGCGGCCCTGGGTGCTCGAGGTCAACCCCAATCCAGATCTGAACGACGACGCCGGGCTCTCCCGCATGGCGAAGGTCGCCGGCTGGGACTATGCGGAGCTGGTGCGCCGGATCGCGGAGGTCGCGCTCCGCGAGGCACAGGGCGCCAAGGCGGCGCGTGAGCTGCTCGCTCCGTCCCGTCGGCCGCGCGCAACGCGGACCGCTTGAGCGGCTCACGGCGGCCACCGGTCTGTTCCGGCCGGACGAGGTCGCCATTGCCGTGGAGCTGCTCGACGACGCGCTCGCGGGCGACGACGACTATCGCTTCCTCGGTGCGTACGCGGGCGATCAGCTCATGGGCTACGCCTGCTGGGGCCCCACACCCGGTACCACCGGGACCTTCGACCTCTACTGGATCGTCGTCGATCCCGCGCGGCAGGGCACCGGATTGGGCACCGCGCTCCTGAGGGCGGTCGAGGAGAGGCTCACGACGGACAACGGACGACTGATCGTCGTTGAGACCTCGTCGCGCGCCGACTACGCCTCCACGCGCGCTTTCTACGAGCGACGCGGGTACACCCAGGCGGCCCGGCTCCCCGGCTACTACGCCCCCGGCGACGACCTGGTGATCTATCTCAAGGATCTGACGCATGGAGCCCTGGCAACAGCTACTGCGTAAGCAGAGCATCGCCTCGCTCGACGCGCTCGTCGCCAAGTTCGGCGCCGAACACGTTCCCGACCTCGCGCGACTGCGACAGGCGGCGGAGAATTTCGAGTTCCGCATCTCCCCCGCGATGGTAGACCTCATCAAGTCGCCGGGCGATCCCATCTGGCGCCAGTACGTGCCCGATCTGCAGGAGCTCGAGGTGCACGACGGCCTCGTGGACTCACTGGCCGAGGATGCCCACTCGCCCGTCCCGAACATCACGCACCGCTATCCCGACCGCGCGCTGTTCCTCGTGTCGCCAGTGTGCGCCGCGTATTGCCGGTTCTGCACGCGCCGACGCAAGGTGGGCGACCCCAAGAAGATCCCCATGGCCGAGCTCGAGTCGGCATTCCGCTACCTCGAGGAGCACGTCGAGATCCGCGACGTAATTATGTCGGGCGGGGATCCCCTGCTCC
>Ga0209474_10003149_pt1 | contig 14658 bp, 12 predicted proteins | sample GraSoiAngelo_145_FD_185902 | JGI IMG/M metagenome (GOLD analysis project Ga0209474, IMG submission 185902) | Grasslands soil microbial communities from the Angelo Coastal Reserve, California, USA - 14_1009_05_20cm (SPAdes) (version 2) | ecosystem: Environmental > Terrestrial > Soil > Grasslands...
TTCGAGCGTGTCGGCGCGATGGCGACGCTGTTCGTCGACGACTACCCGGCGGTCTTCCGCCACCTGCTCGAGCGCGGCATCTACCTGGCGCCGAGCCAGAACGAGGCGATGTTCCTCTCGACCGCCCACGGTGACGAGGAGATCGACCGCACGATCCAGGCGGTCGCGGATTTCTTCGCGTGAGCAAGCTCGTCTACTCGGCGATCGCCTCACTGGACGGCTACGTCGCCGACGAGCAGGGCAACTTCGACTGGGCGGCCCCCGACGAGGAAGTGCACGCTTTCGTGAACGAGCTCGAGCGGCCGATCGGCACGTACCTCTACGGCCGCCGGATGTACGAGACGATGGTCGTCTGGGAGACCCTGGATCTCGCCGGCGAGCCCGACGTGGTCCGCGACTACGCGGAGATCTGGCGCGGGACGGACAAGATCGTCTTCTCGCGGACGTTGACGGAGCCGGCGAGCGCGCGGACGCGGATCGAGCGTGACGTCGACCCCGAGGCAGTCAGCCGGCTGAAGGCGGAGGCGGAACGCGATCTCAGCGTGGGCGGCTCCGAGCTCGCCGCCCAGGCGCTCGACGCCGGTCTGGTCGACGAGCTCCACCTCTTCTTGATGCCGGTGCTAGTGGGCGGCGGCACACGGGCGCTCAGCCAGACGGCCCAAGTCGAGCTCAAGCTCGTGGACGAACACCGCTTCACCCAGGGCACGGTTCACCTGCATTACCGGGCCACGTAGTACTGAGGGGATTGCCTTCTGTGAGATAGTCCTTTCCGGCAGGCAATCAGCGAGGAAGGGGTCACAACATTCGCAGGGGCATTCTAATCGTGCTGTTCTCGGTCCCTCTAGTGATGGTCGGAGCGACGGGCGCATTTTCGGCTAAGCATTCGGCGGCGCACGCCCAGGTTTCCGCCCGTCCCTGGTGTGCTGACGCGATCGGATGGAAGAAGGCTCGCTCGCGCCTAGGACGCATCGTCAAGGTCAAGGCACGCGTCGTGAGTTCCTACTACGCACAAAGCTCGAACGGGCAACCGACATTCATCGACCTGGGCCGTAAGTACCCGAATTCCGGCCGGTTGACGTTGCTCATCTGGGGTCGCAACCGCACGAACTTCCCGGCCGCCCCGGAGCGCATGTTCAAGGCAAGGAAGACCCTGTGTGCCCGCGGCCGCGTGACGCTCTACAGCGGCGTCTCCGAGATCCAGCTCGGTCACTGGAACGCCGGTGGTCGAATGATCGTCCCGTGAGCCGGGCTCTCACCAGTCGCGGTCGGCGGCGTGACCCTTGTCACGCCGCCCGGGCCAGGCGTCGGCGAGGCGGCGGCGCGACTCGAGGAGGTGCTCCGGGAGCACCTTGACGTCCGCGAGGACGGGCATGAAGTTCGTGTCGCCGGCCCAGCGGGGGACGACGTGCAGGTGGACGTGGTCGACGATGCCGGCGCCGGCGATCCGGCCGAGGTTCCAGCCGAGGTTGTAGCCCTGCGGTGCGTAGGTCTCGGCCAATGCCACCATCCCACGCTCGCCTAGGCGGTGCACCTCGAGCGCCTCCTCGTCCGTCAGCGCGGCGAAGTCGCCGAGATGCCGGTTCGGCGCGACCATCAGATGCCCCGACGCGTACGGGAACTTGTTCAGCAGTACGAAGGCGTGCTGGCCGCGGTGGACGACCAGCGTGTCCTCGTCATCGGCCGCCGCCGCTCGGCAGAAGACGCAGCCGTCGTCATCGTCGGCGGTCTCGATGTACTCGAGCCGCCAAGGCGCCCAGAGCTGCTTCATCCGACCGGGTCGTGCGAAAGGGCGGCGTAGGGAATCGCCGTCGCCGGGTCCCGGTAGATCGCCCGATAGAAGACCGGCTTCGCCGGCGGTAGGTCGGTGAGCGAGAAGGAGCCGTCGGAGCCGAGCGGCGCGCTCCCGACGAGCGCGCGCGGGAAGCCCGGCCGCTCGCGGTAGACGAGGACCTTGCCTCCGCGCACAACGCGGACGCGGCCGCCGACGGTTACGCGTCCGTCGTCAAGCTGGACGGCGTCCACCGCCGTTCGCACGGTGAGGGGACGAGGCGCGTGGTACCAGGCCAGGCCGGCCGGCCCGGCGAGGAGCAGGTCGCGCCCGCCGCCGGCGGTCCGTCTCAGCCCGGCAAGCCAGCCGTCGAGCTCCACGTGGCGACCGCGGGCGACGACCTCGCCGGCCCAGTCGATGCCGTTCCCGGGCAGGTCGAGGTCGGCGGCTGCCCGCCATTCGTTCACCGCCACCTCGGGGCCCGAAGCGGAGGCGACGAGTGCGGTCGTGAAGGCGCGGTCGTCGACGAAGGTCGAGCTGATCTCGTGTCCGTGCACCGCGACCGTCACCGGGAACTCGCCCGTGCCGAGCAGCGCCTCGCACCAGGCCGCGTAGACGGTCCCGCCCGAGCCGACCGTCGCGAGGAGGCGCCCGACCGGGTAGTCGCCGATCCCGCCGTCGAGAAACTGGCCGGTCCACGACTTGCGGTGCGGGTACCACTCGATTGTTCCGACCGCTCCGTCGATCCCGTACGACTCGATCACGTGCAGCCGGCCGTGCGAGACGAGCGGCACCGCCGGCGGCGCGACGTAGCTCCGCGGGAAGCCCTCGCTCGTGACTCGCGCAGAGCCGAGGCGTCCGAGCCCGTCAGCCCGGGCTAGGTAGAGCGTGCTCTTGCGAGAGGTCTGGTGCCAGCGCGTGTACGCGATCACCGGCAGTCCGCGGCCGTCGAGGAGCAGGCCGGGCCAGCCGAGGCTGATACCGGCGGGAAGCCGGGAGACGAGTGAGCTCGAGACCCAGCCGGGCCCGGAGGCGCGGGCCACCACGAGGGTCCGCGCGTCGGCGCGCTCAACCAGGGCCACAGGCCCTGCGCGGCCGACCGCGAAGCCCACCAGCACCGACCCCGGCGAGACTGCGGCCGCCTTCGAGGTGCGCCAGCGGCCCGGCGCCGTGCGCTCGGAGACTTCGAGCGAGCGGCCGCGCACGAAGGCGACATACGGCTTGCCGCTCCGTCCGAGCGCGAGCATGCCGTCCTGCACGTGGCGCGCGACCAGCTCGGCCTGCGCGTTGCCGGCGACCACGAAGGCCAAGGCGAGCACCGCTGCCACCCCGAGCGGCTTCACGCTCGCGAGCCTACGCGAGAACCGGCGTCAGAACCAGCGTTTTGCGCGGAAGAACGCGATCAGCGAGACCGAGATCGCGATCATCGAGCCGCAGATGATCCAGAACGCGCGCGCCGTCCCGAAGCCGGGGAAGCGGACGTTCATCCCGAACAGGCCGGTGATCAGCGTCAGCGGCAGCAGGATCACGCTGACCAGCGTGAGCACGAGCAGGATCCGGTTCTGGCGGTGCGAGATGACCGACTCGTTCGTGTCCTCGAGCGCCTCGACGACTTCCTTGTAGTTGTCGAGCATGTCCCAGATCCGCTCGGAGGCGTCGACGATGTCGTCGAAGTAGAGCTCGAGCTCCTCCGGCAGGAACCGCTCGACTCGCCGCTCGAGCAGCCGCAGCGTCGAGCGCTCCGGCTTGATGATCTTGCGGTAGGAGATGATCTCCTGCTTGACGTTCGAGATGTCGCGGACGACGTCCTCGGCCCGCTCCTCGAACAGCGCGTCTTCGAGCGAGTCCAGCTTGTGCCCGATCTTGTCGAGGATCGGGAAGCAGTAGTCGAAGAGGTCGTCGAGCACCTCGTAGAGCAGCCGGCCCGAGCCCTTGGAGAAGAGCTGCGCGCGGAGCTCCGCGTCCTCCTCGCAGCGGCGGAAGAGGCGCGTCACCGGCAGCAGCTCGACCGCCGGCAGCGTCACCAGGTAGTCCTGGCCGATGAAGGCGTCGAGCTCGCCTGCATTCAGGCGCTGGATGGTCTTGTCGTAGACCGGGAAGTGGAGGACGACGAACAGGTAGCCCTCGTCGGCGTACTCGTCGATCTTCGGCCGCTGGCGCTTCGAGAGCACATCCTCGATGTCGAGCGGATGCCAGCCGAAGCGGTCGGCCAGCAGCATGGCCTCTTCGGTTGTCGGGCCGTCGATGTGGATCCAGGTCAGCCCGTCGGCGTGGAGCTCTGCGATCCGCGGCTCAGGCCGAGGTGGCGCCTCCCGGATGGGCACACGTGGCCGCTGGCGCTTGATGCGTGGCAGGCTTGGCACGGGTACTGAGGGGGTCGTCGGGTCGCATATCCAAGTTCGCCATCTTAGCGGCAAAGCCTTGCAGCGACCCCGCGCGTCATCGCTGCTGCCGATTGATTGGAACGGTGAAACCGGTGCGGGCTCTCGAGCGCGCACCGGTCCTCTTGCGGTCGGACGACGGACCTCGTACCCTGTCGCCCGGGGCATGGCGAATCTTTTTGGCTACATCGATCCAGGCAGCGGCAGCCTCTTCCTGCAGGCGCTCGCAGGCGGCGTCGCGGCCGTCGGCGTCTTCTTGAAGGTCTACTGGCGCCGCCTGAAGCGCTTTCTTCACATCGGTAAGCCCGAGGACGAGAGCTCCGAGAGCTCGCCGAGCTGACGCCGCGCGACGTGACGGACGCGGCGGGCACGCTTTCGGGTCTCGAGCCGGGATCCTTTCGCGACCCTGACAGCCGCGTCTTCACGAGCGACGGCCGCGTCCTGCGCCTCCTGAGCGAGCAGGGGCTCGCCGACTGGCGGCAGCTCGCCTCGTCGCCGCTCTTCCAGGAACTGGTCGGCGAGGGCCGGCTGGTCGCGACCGAGGAGCTCGTGGAGCGGGCGGCCTTCCCGGATGCGATCCACGGCGGGGTCGCGGGCGTGCTCGAGCACGACGTGATCCCGTTCGTCTCGTACCCCTACGAGTGGAGCTTCGAGATGTTGCGCGACGCGGCGCTGCTCCAGCTCGGCATCCTTCGCCGGGCGCTCGAGTCCGGGATGGTGCTCAAGGACTCGACGCCCTACAACGTCCAGTTCCGCGGCGCGGCACCGGTGTTCATCGACGTCGGCTCGTTCGAGCCCCTCCGCGAGGGCGAGCCCTGGGCCGGCTACCGCCAGTTCTGCATGCTCTTCCTCTACCCGCTGCTCCTGCAGGCCTGGAAGGACGTGCCCTTCCAGCCATGGCTGCGCGGAAGCCTGAACGGGATCACCCCGCAGGAGATCCGGAACCTGCTCTCGCTGCGCGACCGCTTCCGCCGCGGGACGCTGACGCATGTCGTCCTCCACGCCAGGCTCGAGCAGCGCTACGAGGAGAAGGAGGCCGACGCCAAAGACGAGCTCAAGAAGGCCGGCTTCAAGCACGAGCTGATCGTGGCCAACGTCAAGGGGCTCGAAAAGCTGATCCGCAGGCTGGAGTGGAAGCAGGGGAGCACCGTCTGGACGGACTACGGGCTCGAGACGACGTACTCGGCCGACGACGCGGAGCGCAAGGCCCGCTTCGTCACCCATGCGGCGGCGAGCGAGCTGCCCCATCTGGTGTGGGACATCGGCTGCAACGAGGGCGTGCACTCGCGGATCGCCGCGGACTACGCCGACCACGTGGTCGCGATGGACGCCGACGCCGCGGTCGTCGACCGGCTCTACCGCAAGCTCCGGGACGAGAACGACCGCAAGATCCTGCCGCTGAACGTCAACATCGTCGACCCGCCGCCCGCTCTCGGCTGGAGCGGCAGCGAGCGCCAGCACCTGCCCAAGCGCGGCCGCCCGGACCTGACGCTTTGCCTGGCGCTGATCCACCACGTCTCGATCGGCGGGAACGTGCCGGTCGCGGAGTTCCTCGAGTGGCTGCGAGTCAACACGGGCTCGCTCGTGATCGAGTGGGTTGCGCCGGAGGACCCGATGGCCCACCGCCTGCTCGCGCGCAAGGGGCCCGGCGAGCACCCGGACTACCGCACAGACTGGTTCGAGCGCTGCCTCGCCGAGCGGTTCGACGTCGTTCGGTCCGAGGTGCTCGCCGAGGGCAAGCGGACGCTCTACCTTGCCCGTTCCAAGGCCTGAGCCCGGCCTGCTCCGCACGGCGCTCGTCCACGCCGCGCGGCTGACAGTTCTCTCGTGCTTCGCGCTCGCGGAGCCGCTGCTCGACATCCTCGGACGGAACCCGGAGTTCTTCTCGGTGCGGCGCTCGACGAGCACGCAGATCGTCTTGTTCGCGCTCTTCGTCGTCTTCGTGCCGCCGGCGGTGCTGATCGCGGCCGAGCTGCTCGTCCGCGTGTTCAGCCGACGCGCCGCCGACGTGCTGCACGTGTTCTTCGTCGCCGGCCTCGTCGCGGTGATCGTGCTGCACGCGTTGACCAACCGGGCATCCCTCTCGGGCGCATCCGCGCTCGTTGTGGCCGCAGCCGTCGGGGTGCTGGGCGCGATGCTCTACCGGCTCTCCTCGCCGGTCGGCTCCTTCCTGACCGTGCTCGCGCCGGTGCCGTTCATCTTCCTGGCGCTGTTCCTGTTCGACTCCGACGCCTCGAAGCTCGTCTTCGTCAAGCACCCGCACGTCGCCGAGCAGCGGATCCATTCGACCACGCCGGTCGTGCTGATCGTCTTCGACGAGTTCGCGCCGATCGCGCTGATGAACCGCGACGAAGGGATCGACGCCGCGCGCTACCCGAACTTCGCTGCGCTCGCGCGCCGGTCGACCTGGTACCACAGCGCGACGACCGTCCAGTGGCTGACCGAGCAGGCGGTGCCGGCGGTGCTGACCGGGATCCTGCCGCCGAAGGGCCACCAGCTCCTGCCGATCTACGCCGACCACCCGAACAACGTCTTCACCTTGCTCGGGGGCAGCTATCGCGTGCGGGCGGTCGAGTCGCTGACGCAGCTCTGCCCGCAGCGGCTCTGCAAGGAGGTGCGCGGCGCCTCGCCCTCGGCCGTCTCGGACGCGACCGGTTCACTCGCCAACGACGCGAGCGTCGTCTACCTGCACCTGCTGCTACCGGACCCCTACTCGGACGAGATCCCCGCGATCAGCGACAGCTGGGGGAACTTCGGCAAGGCGGAGGCGCCGGAGACGCAACAGGCGGCCGGGCCGCTGGAGCCGTGCGGGCGCAACGTCTGCCGTTTCGCCTCGACCTTCGGCCGCGGCGGCAAGCCGACGCTGTACGTGCTCCACTCGCTGCTGCCGCACGTGCCGTACCTGTACCTGCCGTCCGGCCGGCGCTACGGGGTGCAGGCGCCGCTCCTGCGTGGGATCGACCACAACGTTCCGCAGGGCGACTGGCCGGCGATCCAGGGCTACCAGCGCTTCCTGCTCCAGAGCGAGTACACCGACCGCGCGCTCGGGCTGCTCGTTCGCCGCCTGAAGGCGAAGGGGATCTTCGACCGTGCGCTCGTGATCGTCACCGCCGACCATGGCGTGAGCTACCGCAAGGGCGAGCCGCGCCGCAAGCCGACTCCCGGCAACCTGCAGGACATCGCCTTCATGCCGCTGTTCGTGAAGCTGCCGCACCAGCACACCGGCCGCGTCGACAACGGGTTCGCGCAGACGATCGACATCGTCCCGACGATCGCCAGGGTGCTCGGGGCGCGCATGCCGTGGCACGTCGACGGCAAGCCGCTGGTAGGACGGCAGCTGGCCCGCGACGGCACCGTGGCGGTCCGGCTCGGCAACGGCAAGGCGCAGACGGCGAGGCTGTCGGAGCTTCTCGCCCGCCGGCACCAGGCGCTGCTGCGGCAGTTCTCGATCTTCGGCTCGACGCCAGCCTCGATCTACCGGATCGGCCCGGACGCCGACCTGATCGGTCGGCCGCTGTCGAAGCTGCCGGTCGAGCCGAGCGAGAGCGCCGGCGTCGACCTCGACGGGCGCGAGCTCTTGGACGTTGTCGACAAGCACACCGACCTGCTGCCGACCTGGATCCAGGGCGGCCTCACCGGGCAGCACGGCAAGAACGAGGAGATCGCGATCGCCGTCAACGGCCGCATCGAGGCGATGACGCGCACCTTCCAGGGCGTCGACGGGACCGGCTTCGGCGGGATGGTCCCGGAGAATGCCCTGCACGATGGCCGCAACGCGGTCACGATCCTCGTCGTCCACCACGAGGACGGCAGGCGCACCCTCGAGTCGTTCCGCGGGACCAACGAGACGACGAAGCTCGTCCGGCGGGGCGGGATCGAGCTGATCCGCTCGTCGGAGGGCAAGCCGATCCCGATTCGGGCGGATGCGCTTCGTGGGCAAGTGCAGGCCGAGGCGGGCGCGCTCGACGTCTTCAACGGCTGGGCGGCGGTGCCGAGCCTGCTCCACCGGGCCGACAGCGTCATCGTCTTCGCCGATGGCAAGGAGGTCTTCTCGAGCCCCACTGCCCAGTTACTGCCGCACCGGGTCTTCAAGCACAGGGGCCTGATCGCGTTCCACTTCGAGCTGCCGCATGGCCTGTTGCCGAGGCCCGGGCCGCAGCACCGGGTGCGGGTCTTCGGAATCCGCCTCGGCGTCGCCACCGAGCTCCCGATCAAGGGGCCCTGGCCCTGGGCGCACTGAGTTTTCTCCCGCTTATTCCGGGAACCCACGCCGCGTGGCATACGGATTGCTCCTGATCCGGGTGGTCTTCGGCGCCCAGCTCGCCGCGCACGGCGCCCAGAAGCTCTTCGGCTGGTTCGGCGGCCCCGGGCCGCAGGGAACCGCCGGCTTCTTCGGCAAGCTGCGTTTCCGGGCGCCGCTGCTGATGGCGTTCGCAGCAGGGCTCGCCGAGCTGAGCGGCGTGCTGTTCGCGCTCGGGTTTCTGACGCCGCTGGCAGCGCTCGGGATCTCGGTTGTGATGCTGAACGCCATCGGCTCAGTCCACTTCCAGAACGGCTACTTCGCGGGCGACGGCGGCTTCGAGCACAACCTCGGCATCCTGGCGGTCGCCGTCGGCATCGCCGCGACCGGGCCTGGCCGCTTCTCGCTCGACCGTCTCGCCGGTTGGGACGGAAGCCTCTCGGGCCTCTGGTGGGGGCTCGGCGTCCTCGGGGCCGCCGCGCTGATCTCACTCGTGACGCTCACGGTCGGCCGTCGCCGTCCCGCCGCGGCGAAGCCGGAAGAACTGCGCCCAGCCGCTTAGTGCGCCTGGAGCCGTCACGAGCTCGTCTCGATGAGGCTAGGCCGGGGCGGACGAGGAGGGGAGAATTCTGACGGCTCTCTCTCCCAGAGGAAAATCCGCCCCGGCCTCAGGGCGGTTCGCGACCGTTGGGTCAACCCCTTTGTTGAGTCGCGCAACCATGCGGAGTCGGCTTGTGGATAAAGGGCCGAAATGCGCCTGGTAGGAATCGAACCTACGACCTCGCGCTCCGGAGGCGCGCGCTCTATCCCCTGAGCTACAGGCGCGTCGGCGGCTCAGTCTAGCGTCGCCGCGGAGGGCGGCTTTGCCGGCCTTCGCTCACCACCGCTTTCGGAGAGCGCCCATGCCGGAAAAAGTTGTATGCGCGAAGCGCGAGACTTTTCCGGAAAAGGAGGCGCGCGCTCTATCCCTGAGCTACAGGCGCGGAACGGCCAGTCTAGCGCCGGTTGGTTTGTGGTCCCGACCTGGGACTAAATAGCTTTCCTTCATCACCTGGGGCAGTCCTCAACAGAGTTTCCTTCGCACGGCGCTCGTCAACGGGGCGCAGCTCGCCGTGCTCTCCGGGTTTGCGCTCGCCCAGCCGTTGCTCGACATCCTCAGCAAGAACCCAGAGTTCTTCGCGATCCGCGGGTCGACGAGCACGCAGATCGTCCTCTTCGCGCTGTTCGTCGTCTTGGTCCCACCGCTGGCGCTGCTCGGGGTCGAGTTGTTGGTCGCGGTCTTCAGCCGTCCCGCGGCGAGCATCGTCCACCTCGTCTTCGTCGGCGGCCTCGTGGCCGTCGTCGTGCTGCACGGTCTGACCAACGACTCGCGCCTGACCGGGGTGGTGTCCCTCGTCGTCGCGGCGGCTGCCGGGATCGGCGGGGCGGTTCTCTACGCGCGCACCCCGCTCGCCCGCTCATTCCTGACCGTGCTGACGCCGGCGCCATTCATCTTCCTGGCGCTCTTCATCTCGAGCTCGGGGATCTCGAAGCTCGTCTTCCCCAAGACACCGCCGGTCAAGAAGGAGCACGTCAGCTCGAAGACGCCGAAGACGCCGGTCGTCCTGATCGTCTTCGACGAGTTCGCTCCGGTCTCGCTGATGAACAGCAGCGAGCACGTCGACGCGGCGCGTTATCCGAGCTTCGCGAAGCTCGAGAACACGTCCACGTGGTACCGGAGCGCGACCACGGTGATGTGGCTGACGGAGGTGGCGGTGCCGTCGATCTTTACCGGGGTCCTGCCGTTGCCGCACAAGAAGCTATTACCGATCTACTCGGACCATCCGAACAACATCTTCACGCTGCTGGGCGGCAGCTACAACGTCCAGGGCGTCGAGTCGATCACGCACATGTGCCCGGCCTCGATTTGCAAGGAGGTCAAGGGCCAACAGTCCGCGCAGGAGGTCAAGGGCACGACCGGCTCCCTGGCCAACGACGCGAGCGTCGTCTACCTGCACCTGGTGCTGCCGGCGCCCTACGTCGACAGCGTCCCGCAGATCAGCGACAGCTGGGGGAACTTCGGCCAGGCGGAGCACGCGGAGGTGCAGACCACGCACGCGGCGGGCCCGATCCTCCCGTGCGCGCGCAACGTCTGCCGCTTCACCTCGACCTTCCGCCGCGACGGGAAGCCGACCGCCTACATCCTCCATTCGCTGCTGCCGCACGTGCCCTATCTGTACCTGCCCTCGGCGAAGGCGTACGGGATCGAGGTGCCCATCCTGCGCGGCGTCCGCCACGGGATCTGGCAGCAACAGTGGCCGACGCTGCAGAGCTACCAGCGCTTCCTGCTCCAGACCGAGTACACCGACCGCGCCCTCGGCTACATGATGCGCCGGCTGAAGGCGAAGGGGATCTGGAACAAGGCGCTCGTGATCGTGCTCGCCGACCACGGTGTCAGCTTCCGGCACCAGCAGCCGCGGCGACTTCCCACGCCGGGGAACATGGAGGACATCTCCTTTGTGCCGCTGTTCGTGAAGCTGCCGCACCAGCAGCGCGGGCGGATCGACGACGGGCTCGCGCGCACTGTGGACGTGGTTCCCACGATCGCGCGCTACCTGCACCTCAACATCCCGTACCACGTCGACGGCAAGCCGCTGATCGGGCGCAAGCTGCCGCAGGACGGGACCGTCTCGCTGCTGATCGGCAAGGGCAAGTACGCCACCGCCCGGCTCTCCGACCTTCAGGCGCTGCGGCGGCAGGCGCTCGCGGAGCAGCTCGCGACCTTCGGGACGACGCCGGCCGATCTCTACCGCGTCGGGCCGCACCAGGAGCTTCTGGGGCGCCTCGTCTCAGGCCTCTCGACTCACCCGGGCAAAGCCTCTGTCCAGCTCTCGAACGAGAACCTGCTCCGCACCGTCGACACGCACTCGGGACTGCTGCCGACCTGGATCCAGGGGGATGTGTCGGGGCCGCTGGGCAGCCAGGACCTGGCGGTCGCGGTCAACGGCCGCGTCGCCGCCGTGACCCAGACCTTCGATCTGGGCGGCGTGACCAAGTTCGACGCCATGGTCCCGGAGGGCTCCTTGCACGACGGCCGCAACGATGTCTCGGTCTTCGCCGTCCGGCCGGACGGGTCGCTGGAGGAGCTGCGCGGGAGCAGCGTGACCACGACCTTGACGACGCGCGGCGGGGTCCAGGTGATCACCTCGACCGGCGGCACGGCGATCCCGGTCCGACAGCAGGCGCTCACGGGCAGCGTCGAGGCCAAGCCCGGCCCGACCTTCGAGTTCGACGGCTCGGCTTCCGACGCGGCGCATAGGAACAAGGTCGATGCGGTCAAGGTCTTCGTGGACGGCGAGCAGGTCTACGCGAGCCGCGCGAGCCTGATCCAGCCGAAGAGCATGCTCGGCCAGGTGCGGAAGCAGAACCCGTACGGCTTCCAGTTCGACCTGCCGGCATCGCTGCTGCCGAAGCCGGGGTCACGGCACAAGGTGCGCGTCTTCGCCGTGCGCGGGGGCGCCGCCGGCGAGCTTCGCTACCTACGTACCTGGCCCTGGGGCCACTAGCGGCTGGGCCAGCGGCGCGAGCGTGACCGGTTCCGGCGCAGGAGTGCGGCGCACGCGCTCCGGCAGGCGCCGCTCGAGCGCGAGGCAGCCGGCCGCCGAGAACAGGCACACCGCTGCCGCGACCGGCCACACCGCGAGCGGCTGCCAGCCGAGCAGCGCACCGCCGACCGCCGGCCCGAGGATCGAGCCCGCGCTCCAGGACATCGCGCTCAGTGCGAAGTAACGGCCGCGCAGCTGCTCGGGGGCGAGGTCGGCGACGAGCGGCGCCTGTGTCGGCCCCTGCAGCGTCTCGCCGAGGCCGAAGACCATCGTCGCGGTGATGAAGACGAGCGCGGCCGAGGTGCCGTTCAGCCAGTGGCCGCCCGCGAGGACGATCAGCGCCGCAGTCGCCCAGAGGACGTTCATCAGCGCGAGCGCGGCCATCCGCCGGCGGCCCTCGAGCGCCTTCGCCACCGGCAGCTGGATCAGCACGATCAGCAGGGTGTTCGCGAGCCAGATGAAGCCGACCCAGCGCTCGTTCACGCCCGCGTAGTTCTTGGCGAAGGGCGGCAGCAGAGCGAAGACCTCATAGCCCACGGCGACGAAGAGCACGTTCAGGCCGATGAAGGCGAGAAAGTTGCGGTCGCGCAGGACCGCCCGGTAGCTGCCGGGCTCCTCGTGCTCCTCGAGCTCGCTCACGGGCGGCTCCCGGACGAAGGCCACGAGGATCGTCGCGAAGACGAGGAAGGTGGCGGCGTCGATCAGGAACAGCCTGGTGAAGCTGCTCGGGTCGGCGGTGGTCGCGATCAACCCGCCGATCAGGGCGCCGAGGCCGACGCCGAGGTTCATGCTGACCCGCTGGAGCGCATAGGCCGAGTGCCGGGCCTCCGGGGGCGTGAGGCGCGAGAGCAGCGTCGACTGGCCGGGCCAGAAGCACGCCGAGCCGATCCCGTCGAGCGAGAAGAGCGCATACGCGTGCCAGGGCTCGCGAATCAGCGGGAAGAGCGCGAACGCGACCAGCTGCAGGAGCAACCCGAGCACGAGCGTGTTGCGCCCGCCGACGCGGTCGATCACCGTGCCCGCACCGGCGCCCGCCGCGAGCGCGGCCGCGCCGCCGATCGCGAGCGCGGCCCCCGCCTCCGCGAACGAGATCCCGCGCACGTTGTGCAGGTAGATGACGGCAAACGGGAAGACGATGCCGTTGCCAAGCGAGTTCACGACTCCGCCGGCCTGGACGAGCCAGACCATCCGAGGCAGGTGCGGGTCGAGCCCGCGCAGGTAGGCAGCCAGCGTCCGCATCCTCGGCTCTAAGGTATCGGCGTGGAGCTCGAGGCCCGGATCGCGACCCTGCGCATGGCGGAGACCTTCGTGATCGCCCGCGGGGCCTCCGACGAGGCGGAGGCGGTCTTCGTCGAGATCCGCCACGACGGGGTGAGCGGCTTCGGCGAGGCGAACCCGATCGAGCGCTACGACGAGTCGGCCTCCTCGGCGTTCGCCTTCCTACAGGAGGCGGAGGAGCTGCTCGGCGACGACCCGTTCGCGCTCGAGGCGATCGGTGCGCGACTCGCGGAGCGGCCGGGCGAGCATGCGGCGAAGGCCGGGATCGACGCGGCGCTTCACGACCTCTGCGGCAAGCTGGCCGGCGTGCCCGTCTGGCGGCTGCTGGGCCTGGAGCGCAGCGGCCCGCCGACCTCGTGGACGATCTGGCTCGGCGACCCGGACGACATGGCGCGGCGTGCGGAGAAGGTACGCGGCCGCTTCAAGCGGCTCAAGCTGAAGCTCGGCGGGGAGGACGGGCTCGACGTCGAGCGCGTGCGCGCTGTGGACGGGGTCTCTGACGTGCCGCTGCAGGTGGACGTGAACGAGTTCTGGTCGCTCGACGAGGCGCTGGAGGCGCTGCCGCAGCTGAAGGAGCTCGGCGTCGAGTACTGCGAGCAGCCGCTGCCCGCCGGCGACCCGGACGGGCCCGAGCTGAAGCGCCGGAGCCCGCTCCCGATCTACGTCGACGAGGACTGCCACGTCCTAGCCGACGTGCCCGTCTGCGCCGAGCGCGCGCACGGGCTGACGGTGAAGCTGGCCAAGTCGGGCGGGATCCGGGAGGCGGTCCGGATCGCGCACGCCGGCCGGGCGCTCGGCCTCGGGCTGATGCTCGGCTGCATGAACGAGTCGGGCCTCGCGGTCTCCGCCGGCGCCCAGGTCGCCAGCCTCTTCGACCATGTCGACCTCGACGGCAACCTCCTGCTCACCGAGGATCCGTGGCCAGGAGTTGAGCTCGTCGACGGCGTCCAGGTCCCTCCCGACGAGCCCGGCCTTGGTGTCAGAGAAGCGGTACCTGATCCTCGCTGAGGGCCGCTCCGGCGACCCGCACTACGGCAAGACGGCTCGCGGCGTCATCCGTTACGGGCCGGACCCGACGGTGGCCGTGCTCGACACGACCCGCGCGGGCGAGGAGATGGCGGGCATCCCGGTCGTGGCGACTGTCGAGGACGCGCTGCCCCACGGCCCGACCACCGCGCTCGTCGGCGTCGCGACCCAGGGCGGACGGTTCCCGCCCGAGTGGCGGGAGCTCCTGAAGAGCTGCATCGCCGCCGGGCTCGACGTCGAGAACGGCCTGCACGAGTTCCTCGCCGACGACGCCGAGCTGAGTGAGCTCGCGGCCGCGAACGGCGTCCAGCTCCGTGACCTGCGCCGCCCACCTGCCGACCTCAACGTCCCGACCGGCGACAACCTGGCACTCGACGCGCG